>TARA_R110000868_G_scaffold307378_2_pt1 | contig 27195 bp, 24 predicted proteins | sample TARA_R110000868 | Tara Oceans TARA_R110000868 (sample SAMEA4397489) | marine metagenome | biome: Polar Biome; feature: [SRF] surface water layer (ENVO:00010504); material: water (ENVO:00002006), including particulate matter (ENVO:01000060) such as... | depth 5 m | reverse complement strand
CAAGCCCTAACCGGCGTGGCCTACAACCCCATGACAGGCGCTTCGACCGTGCGCGCAGGACGCCCCTCCCTGCTTGGCGGTGCATAATGGCCGCTATCACCAACCTTGAAACCCACGAGTCCCACCGATCCATTCTCTCCGCGATGGATGAGGAGCGCAGCCACTGGTTCTCCCACTGGCGCGACGTGAGCGACTACTTCCTCCCCCGCCGCTACCCTTGGCTGCTCACCCAGCGCGAGGTCCGCACAGCCGATCGCCGGAACCGCAAACTCCTCGACTCCACTTCAACCCTCGCAGTCCGCACCCTCGCCTCCGGCATGATGAACGGGATCACCTCCCCTGCGCGTCCGTGGTTTCGCCTCCGCGTTTCTGGGTTCAAAGAAGAGTCCATGAGTGTCGCGGCGAAAATCCACCTCGAAGAGGTCGAGCGCCGCATGTACCTCGCAATGAGCGAGAGCAACTTCTACAACTCCATGGCGATCCTCTACCTCGAGTGGTGTACCTTTGGCACCGCCTCGATGGCGATTTTTGAGGACTTCCAAGACATATTCCGCTGCTATAACTATGCCCTTGGCGAGTTCTATCTCTCGCAGGACAACACCCAGCGAATTGATCGCCACGGGCGCCGCTTCGAGATGTCGCTCAAAAACATGGCGAAGGAGTTTGGGGAAGAAAACCTGCCCCAGAACGAAAGAGAAATCTTGAAGCGCAAAGACGGCTCACAACTCAAGACGCGGGAAATCGCCCACTTGATCGAGGAGAACCTCGACGACGGGCTCCTCAAGGGCGATGCGAAGTGGCGCGAGTGCTATTGGATGGTCGGCCAGAAAACCGGAGACTACCTTGCCGTTCGTCCCTTCTACGACTGGCCGTGCGTTACCCCGCGCTGGGAGCTTCTCGGCGACGATTGCTACGGCACTTCCCCTGCGATGGACGCGCTTTCCGACGTGCAGCAACTCCAGAACATGCTGCTCGAACGCGCGCAGGCGCTGGCCAAAATGGTTCGGCCTCCCCTGATCGTAGACTCCCAACTTGCCAACCGGCCCAAAGCCCTTGGCGCGGGGGGCATCACCTACGCCAGCGCCTTTAACTCCAACTTTGGCGCAAAGGAAGCGTACTCGGTTCGCGCGCCGCTGCAGGAAATCGCCTTCGACATCCAGCAGTTGCAAAACCACATTCGCGAGACCTGCCACAACAACCTCTTCAACATGATCTCGCAGCTCGAAACCGTCCGCAGCGCCACCGAAATTGACGCGCGGCGGGAAGAAAAGCTGGTCCACCTTGGCCCGGTTCTCGAGCGCTTCTACAACGAGGGGCTCGATCCCGCCCTCAAGCGCATCTACGGCATCATGGATCGGGCGGGATTGTTCCCAGAGCCGCCTGAGGAGTTGAGCGAAGCGCCCATTGAAGTCCAATACGTCTCGATCCTCTCCGACGCCCAGCGCGCCGTAGGCACCATGAACATCGAGCGGTTCTTCCAGTTCACCGGAAACCTCGCTGGCGTCTATCCCGAGATCACGCAAATCCCGAATGTGGATGAGCTGGTCCGCGACTACGCCGAAGGCATCGGCCTCAAACCTTCCGCACTCAAATCCGCGGAACAAGTTGCCGAAGCGGCCGATGCGGCGAACGCACAGCAGCAACTCGCACAATCCGCGGCAATCGGAAACGATCTGGCCTCGGGCGCAAAGGTCTTGAGTGAGGCTGATGTGGGCGGCGGGCAGAACGCGCTGCAGGCTTTAATGGGATAAAAACCCGTTGACTAAAGCATCCCGCGCGCGTAAAATGGGTGGAAAGGATGGAGCGATATGGCTGGCAAACTCGAGCAAACGGCTGACTGGAAAACACTCGACATCGAGCGTATCCGCGCGGCTGTGGAAGAAATCGAGAAAAGCGCCAACCTTCGCTTCTTCATCACCGCTCTGCTGAACGCCTGCGGGGTGAACTCCACCCCCTTCGATCCCGACCCCATCACTGCGGCGAGACTTGCCGGTCGCCACTCTGTCGCCATGGACATCCTCTCCACCCTTTCCGAACACTCCCCGCTCCTCCACCCTCGTCTGATCCACGAGAGTATTTCCGAAGCCCTGCAACGCCCAAAGGAAGAACTCAATGCCCCCGTTTATTAAGCAAATCTGTTTCGCAATAGCAGAAGGCGGCGGCGACACTGCCGAAGTCCTGCCCACTCCCGCGCCCTCCCTCATCACCGCTCCCCCTGTCGAAGCCCCCGCGCCAGCGCCAGTTGATCCCACAGCTCCCCCTGTGGCCGATCCTGCAGCGCCAGCGCCGTCGCCCGAACCTGTGGTCGAAGCGCCAGTCACCATCGAGTCCCTCACCCTCCCCGAGGGCGCGCAAGTTGATCCCGATGCGGCTACGGCCTTCCTCGGCCTGATCAACGACCAGAAACTTACTCGCGCCGAACTGGCGCAAAAGATCGTGGACATGCAAATCAATCTCAGCGAGAAGGGTACGTCGGCTGCGCAGACAGCAGCGGCCACCCTTTGGGAAAGCACGCAGTCCGATTGGCAGAAGGCAGTCACCGCGCTGCCGGAAATTGGTGGTCGCAACCTCGCTCAAAGCCTCGCGACAATTAAATCGGGGCTCGAAAAGGCTGGCGCAACCAAAGCCACCTTTGAGGCGCTCGATCTCACCGGCGCTGGAAACCACCCCGAAGTGGTCCGCATTCTCCACGCGCTTACCAAACCCCTCGCTGAGGGTCGGCAAATCGGAGGCAACGCTCCTGCGGGCAGCCTTTCCCAAGCTGATCGCCTCTATGCAAACACGAAGGAAACCTAAATGGCTACGCTTGCAGTCACCCACCCGACGCTGTTGGACGTTACCAACGCGCTCGACCCGAACGGCGGCATTGCCGTTGTGGCGGAAATCCTGAAACAGACCAACGAGATTCTCGAAGATATGGTCTGGCTCGAAGGCAACCTCCCCACCGGCCACCGCACTTCGATCCGCACTGGCCTGCCCGAGCCGACATGGCGTCGCCTTTACGGCGGTGTCCAGCCGACCAAATCCACCCGCACCACGATCACTGACTCGTGCGGGATGCTCGAGGCCTACGCTGAAATTGACAAGGCCCTCGCGGACCTGAACGGCAACACCAATGCCTTCCGGTTTCAAGAGGACCAAGCGCACATCATGGGCATGTCGCACACGATGGCTTCGACGCTGTTCTTCGGCGACGAGTCCGTAAACCCTGAACGCTTCACCGGCCTTTCCCCTCGCTTCGATGACATCACCGGCCCGGAAAACGCCGAGAACATCATCGACGCTGGCGGCACCGGCACCGACAACGCCTCGATTTGGCTCGTCGGCTGGGGTCCGAACACTGTCCACGGTATCTACCCCAAAGGCAGTCAAGCTGGCCTGAACGTCACCGACAAGGGCCAAGTCACCCTCGAGTCCGCAGTCGATGGCGCTGGCGGCCGGATGGAAGCTTATCGTACGCACTACCGCTGGGACTGCGGCCTTTGCGTCCGCGACTGGCGCTACGTTGTGCGGATCGCAAACATCGACCGGAGCCTCTTGACTTCGGACGTCACCACCGGCGCAAACCTCGCGGAACTGATGTTCCAAGCCACTGAGTTGGTTCCCGAACTGACCTCCGCTCGCTTTTCCTTCTACATGGACCGCAGCGTGCGCACCAAGTTCCGCCAGCAAATGGCCTTCGGAGTGAAAGATTCGTCCCGCACTATCGACCAAGTAGGCGGCGTTCGCCAGATGGCATTCGATGGCATCCCAGTCCGCCGCGTTGACGCAATCCGCGCCAACGAAGCCCGTATTGTGTAAGGAGACACGCACATGATTATCGACGAACTCAACACGTTTTGCTGGCAGACCTCGCTTAACACGGGCGCCGCGGGAAGCTATCTCCTCGGCGACGTGATCGACATGCAAAACCTCCGCGACATCGGCCAGAACGCCACGCCGCTTTATCTGGTCATTCGGGTAACGACTGCGGCAACCTCCGGCGGTTCCGCAACGGGCAACTTCTCCCTTTGCTCCGACGCCCAAGCCGCGATTGCGGTTGACGGCAGCCAAACCACTCACGTGTCCTCGGGCGCGATTGCAGTGGCTTCCCTCGTGGCCGGTTACGAAATCCTCGAGATTGCTATCCCCCTCGAAGGCCGGGCCTACGAACGCTACGTCGGTATCGTGCAGACCACTGCTGTTGCGGCGTTCACCGCAGGCAAGATCAGCGCGTTCCTGACGCCGACGCTGGACGCCTACAAGTCCTACCCCAACGCAGTCGTGTGAGGTAAGCCATGACCAAGGAAGATGAAGCGAAGAAGGCTGAAGCCCTTGCAGCCGCGAAAGCCGAAGCCGAAGCCGAGGGGGTTGCTGATGAAGCAGCCGCCGAAGCTGAGGCAAAGGCCGCCGCGGAAGCAGCAGCCGACGCAGAAGCTGAAGCGCGGGTGAAGGCGAAAGCCGAAAAAGCCCGAGCCAATGCTCCGAAGATACGCCGCTACCAGCTGATGTCGGCGTATTGGGACAATCGAGTCCTTCACCCGATCAAGTCCATCGTCGAGTTCCCTGAAGGCGGCGCGCCCAAGGGTTCCATTCTCCTCGAAGATTAAGGAAGCTTCCCATGACCACCTCGGTAGTTAACATTTGGAACCAAGCGTTATCTGCCGCAGGTGGCAAGGGGACCGTTTCCGCAGTCGGGGAAAGCTCCCGTGAAGCCGATCTTGCAGGGCTGTGGTGGGAAACCGTCCGTGATGGCGTTTTTCGCACTGCATCATGGCCCTGCACGAAGGCTTATTCCCGTCTTGCACTGCTCACCGAGCGCGATGAAAACGCTGACTGGGTTTTGGCCGACCCCGCTCCGGGCTGGCGCTACGCCTACGCCGTGCCGAGTGAGATGATCGCCCCCCGCTTCCTCCATTCCTACGACCGTTTCGAGTTGATGTTGCACAACGGCGACAACGCTCTGATGACAAACGAGGAAAACGCCGTCCTTCAATACAGTTTTCGCCAAACCGATGTGTCTCTTTGGGACAGCGGCTTGACGCAAGCTGTGATTTTCGCCCTTGCCGCGCAGCTTTGTTACCCCCTGAGCGCGAAACTCGGGCAAGCCGACCGCCTCAAGGCGACTGCCTACGAGTTCATTCTCGAAAATCGCACGGAAATCGCCAATCAAACTGACAATCACGCGGAAGATCTAGCTCCTTGGGTCTCCGTTCGCGGGTACGAGGGCACTCCGCGCCCGACTCGCTTCTTCTACCCCTACACAAACCTCAACATCGTGGCCAGCTGATGCAGTTTGACAAACCCTACTACGCTTTTGTCGCCGGGGAAGTAAGCCCTGAGCTTTTCGCCCGCACCGATCTTGCGAAGTTTGATCTCGGAGTGGCGAAAGCCAAGAACTTTTTCGTGGACTACCGAGGCGGAATGGTGTCCCGACCGGGAACTGAGTACATCGCGTTCACGCCGAAGGGCGAGGGCTACCCAATCTTCTGCCCGTTCAAGGGGTCTGCGGGTGATTACCTTCTCGTTTTCACGAACAACCGCCTGCGTTTCATCTTCGATGGCGGGTATGTTCTTGAGCCCCTCCTCTCCGTCCTAGGTATAACACAAGCCGCCAGTGCGGTTTTTACCGCCACTGCGCACGGGTACGTCATTGGTGATGTAGTCTATATCAACGCCATCGCCGGAATGTCCGAGGTAAACAACCGCTACTACATTGTCGAGAGTGTTCCAACCGCCAACACCTTCACCCTCAAAGACGATGTGGGCGACTCAATAAACTCCACCACCTACGGAGCGTTCACCGCTGGAGGGTTTGTCTCACGCGTCTACACCGTAGTAACCTCCTACACCACCGCAATCATCCCCACCCTGCGCTTTGATCAAAAGTTGAACGACCTTCAAATAACTTCCGTTTCCATCCGCCCGCAAATCCTCACCTTCGTTTCCTCGACAAACTGGGCCCTTACCAACCTCGACACAGGTTCAAACGTAGTTCGCCCGGCTTCCGTGACGCTGAACCCGAGTTCGTCCGGAACAGCGGGATTGGCGGTCGCTGTAACTGCTGTGAAAGACGGCGAAGAAAGCCTGCCCTCGAACGTAATCCTTAATGAACTGTCCGTCAACTACAGTCTAGTCGCAGGCTCGCTCAGGGTTAGTTGGGCCTACGGCGCGGATGTAGACTACTGGAATGTCTATCGCAGCCTGATCTACCCTACTGGCGCGCAAGTGACCAAGGGCGAGGACCTCGGCTTCCTTGGCCGCTCCTACACTACCCAGTTCATCGACACCAACATCGTTCCAGACTTCACCAAACTTCCCCCCATCAACTTCGATCCGTTTGAAACCGGCACTATCATCGACATCGAAGTCACCAACGGCGGCAGCGGCTATACGAAAACCGGAACAACAGTCTCTGTTGCGGGCGGCGCCGGTAGCGGTTTCTCCGGCGAAGTCGTGGTGAGTGATTTGGGAATTGTGCTTTCTGTCCGGATAAGGACTGGCGGGCAGAACTACGTCTCCCCTGTTGTCACGATCACCGGGCCGGGAACCCTCGCCACCGCCACTGCAACTGCCAGCTCTTTGACCGGCCAAAACCCTCGGGTGTCCCGCAGCTTCCAACAGCGCCGGGTGTTCGCCGGTACGGTCAATTCCCCTATGGGGATTTTTGCCACAAAACCCGAGACAAACGACAACTTTGACATCTCCCAGATTTCTAACGCGGGCGACGGATACTTCTACACCCTCGACTCCCAAACCGTCCAGCCGATCAAGGCGCTGGTCGCGCTTCGCTCCGGCCTGCTGATCTTCACCGAAGATAAGATTTCTCTTCTTCGCGCCGAGACTGGCCGCGCCGTGAGTGCCGTGAACGCTCTTGCTGAGGACCAAGTTTTCAACGGTGCCAGCGACGTGGAGCCAATCACCCTAAGCCTCGACGTGCTGTTTATCGAGCAGGGTGGCGGCACAGTCTACGCCATGAAATACACTGAGTACACCGAGTCCTTCACCCTGCTAAACGTCTCCACCCTTTCTGCCCACTTGATCGGGAAAGACAAAGAACCTGTTGCTATGGTGCAATCGAAGTCGCCACACAAACTTGTCCACTTCGTGAAAGAGGACGGCAACGTCGCTGTGCTGACCTACGAACCCGAGCAAGAGGTGTTTGCGTGGACCGAGTACCTCACGCAAGGGTATTACCTTACTTCCGCCTCTCTTCTCGAAAGCAATGTTAACGTGCCGTACTACGCTGTCGAGCGCTACATCAATGGCTCTTGGCGCTACTACATTGAGCGGGAAGTTTCGCGCAATCAGCTTCTTGACGAGGATCACTTCTGCGTGGACTCGGGCTTGGCCAATTCCAAAAGCACCTTCTCCGCGGACATTGAGTTCAGCCAGACCACTGGCGTTTCAACTGTCACCGCAACTGCAGCGGCTTTTGCTTCCGACGTAGTGGGCGATATTCTCCACGCGGCTGGCGGAAAACTGGAAGTGACTTCCCGTACATCTTCCACCCTCATAACCGGGACGTGGCTTCGCGATCCTGCGGAAATTAAATCCGAGGGCGGAGTTGTGTTGCCCTTGCGCGTTCGTGAGGAAAACTGGCAGATCATCACGCCCATCACCGAGGTATCCGGCCTGTGGCATCTCGAAGGAAGCTCCGTTTCCGTCCTTGCCGATGGCGATGCGTTCCTCAACCTGACAGTGACCAATGGCGCCATCACCCTCGAACAGCCCGCGACCAAGGTCGTAGTCGGCCTAGCCTACAACTGCGATCTCGAGACCCTTCCCCTCGCCACCGTCCAAGCCACGATTGAGGCAAAACTCAAGCGCATCCTCGGCGTCGCGGTTGAGCGCTACAAGTCTCGCGGGCTTTTTATCGGCCCAGACGAGGACTCGATGTATGAAGTCAAAGAGCGCACTGATCAAGATTGGGGCGAGAACCTCGGCCTCTTTTCCGAGTCGATCGACCAAGCCGTTAACTACGGCTACGAAACCCGCGGGCAGATTTTCCTTCGCCAGCCCTACCCTCTCCCCGCGACTATCCTTGGAATGTTTCTTGAAACGGATGTGGGCGATGATTAAAGTGTCTCGCGTTTCACCGGAAGAATTGGTCAGCCGTTTGGGCATTGCGGCCGATCATAGTCTCCTCCAGCGCACCGGCAGGTTCTACGTTGTTGGAGACGAGCGGGATGAGTTTTTGATCCTTGGGCTTATCCCGCTCACAACTTTGTCAAACAAACTCTATCTCTGCGCGCACATGCTCATGGAGCCTTCGCGGGGGCAGCTTCGTGCACTCAAGCGGTTCTTCATTTCCGAAACCGCGCTGATGGAGGAAGTAATCCTCGCCGAAGCTACCGGCCGGACCGCTTGCCGCTTTCTCGAGTTCTTTGGGCTTAAGCCGCTGAAAGAACTGAACGACCGCATCTTATATGAAAGGGCTGTGTAAATGTTTGCCGCGCCACTCCTCGCATCCTTGGGTGCAAGCGCCGCTGCCGCTGGCGGACTCGGAACAGCTCTTTCCGTCGCCAGCGCCGTGGTTGGCGGTGTTTCCGCCGTTTCAACTGCTAACTACAACGCGATGGTAGCGGATCGCAATGCGGTTCTGAGCGAACAGAACGCCAGTGCGGCGATGCAACAGGCCGGACTCGACGCCAAGCAGCAAGACCTTTCCGCCGCGCAAGACATCGGCCAGATGATTGCAGCCGCAGGCGCCAGTGGGCTTGGTGCAGGTTTGGGCAGCTACGCGCTTCGCCGCCGTTCCGCGGAAAGCCTTGCGGCGAGTGATCGCCAGAACATCATCGCTGGCGGGCAAAACCAAGCGCAAGAGCTCCTCCAACAAAGTGCGGATTTCAAAACAGCTGCGGCGCAAGAGCGATCTGCGGCAAAGATGGCGGTGGTCAGCACTGCTCTTGGCGTCGGCACTTCCCTTGTCTCTGGCGCTGATCGCGTAGCCCGCAGAAAAGTCATGTCACTTCAAGGAGCCGCTTGATGGCTATCGGAAACATTCGTCCAGTCGCGCCGACTCAAGCACTGTCGCGCAGTCAAGCTAACCCCAACGCATTTGGCGCGGGAGTAGCTACGGCCATTGGCGCGCTCGCAGGCGCGGTGCAGGACAGTGAACAAACCAAGTTCATGATGGGAGAAGCGCTGCTTCGCCGGGGAGAGCGCACCCAAAGCTTCGATGTGCAGGAACGGTTCATCCGCTATCAAAGTGAGTTGGCCCAAGAACAGGCCGAGCGGCTGCGCAACAGCGAAGCGGGCTCCGCTGGCGTAACCAACCTCACCGAGGCGCAAGTGGCGGAGCGCAACGCTGCGTTTCTCCAAACCCTCCCCGAGGCACTGCGGCCGGAATACAATGTCCGCCTCGCGCAGACGATGGAAGAACAGGTTCTCCAATCCTTCAACTTCGAGTATGAGCAAACCAATGAGCGGTTCCGCCAAGGAGTTGGCGTATCGCTCAATCAAACCCTGAGTGAAATGCGCGCAGGTACGATTGGCATGGACGTAGCCGCTCCCCGCATTCAAGACTTGATCTCGGCGAGCGATCTGCCCGCGATTGAGAAAGAAGCTCTCTACCGTTCCGCCTCTGCCGTAATCGCGCAGGTTGAGTTCACCAACGAGGCGCGGATCGCTGCGGAAAGCATGGCCGCTGTAGGTCCGGGCGATGGAAGTGACGTTTCCATGGCTGGCGCGCTTCCCCAAGAGCGTGCTGTTCTCAACGTAATTGCCGGGCTGGAAAGTGGCGGGCGCTACGATGTTCGTTTCGGCGGGCCTTCCGGACCACAAACCTTCACCGACTTTTCTCGTCACCCCGGCATCTTCGAAGAAACTGCGAATGGCCGTAGGTCCAGCGCTGCTGGCCGGTACCAATTCACCAAAACTACTTGGGACACTGCGGTTGCTCAATTCAACTCCCGGAATCCCGGCGCGCCGGTCACGGACTTTTCCCCTGTATCTCAAGACCGCATCGCCGTTTTCTGGGCGCGCAAACGCTTCAACGAGCTGAGTTCTGATGATTTCGACCAAGCAGTTCTTTCCGGCGACCCCACTCGAATTGCCAATATTCGTCGGGTTCTTGGCGCGGTTGGAATGGAGCGCTATGCTGAGTGGGAAGGTTTCCGCAACATAACTGACGAAGAGTTTGTCGAGCAAGTAACTGCCGATGTGGCTGGCGGTGGCACCGGGTCCGCCTCTGCCCCGAACATCTGGACCGACCCTCGCTTCGAGTCCATCCCCTTCGATACGAAAGTTGAACTGGCTTCGGCCGCAACTCGGGAAGCCGCAGCCGCATCAACCGCCCTTGCCGCGCAAATGGAAGCGGCGCGACAGGCTGCTCTAGCTGACATTAACTTCCGCGCACTTGATGGTAACTTTACCGTTGATCAAATTGCAGGCGCGCGAGAGCAAGGTATAATTAAAACCGCCGAAGATGAACTAGAAGTCCGTACCCGCATTGGGCAAAGCAGTGAGCGGGAAACTGGCATGGCTACTGTGAGCGCCCATCTCGGCATGGGACGTTCTCTGAATATGAATACAGATGCAGCAGGCTTTGATGCTTACGTCGGTCCGAGCGGCCGCACCGCGATTATGGCAGGCGATCAAAGCTATCTCGCCGGTTTCATCAACACCGCTTCGACTGCCGGTTTCATCCCGCCCGAAACCCAAGCGACTTTCCAGTCCATGCTGAACAGCGCCAATACCCAACAGCGCCTGACCGCCCTGCAGGCCCTCGGCACCCTGCAGTCTGGAAGCGATGGCATTCTTCGCGCCAGTGGGTTCTCCGCCGAGGACATTGCGGACATCAACTACTTCCGCCAGAACGCGCGGTTCTTCGAGCAAAGCACTACGGGGCAGGGCCAACTCCTCGAGCAGATGCGAGTGCAGGAAGAAAACGGAACCTCGATTGAGGAAGTCCGCACGGTCGCGCTGGAAGCCTATGGCGAAACCTTCTCCTCTCCCGATGCGTTGGTTAATAAAATCTGGGACGGTATCCTCACCTCCCAACCCGATCTTCCCCGCGACGGAGCAACCTCTCGCGAACTAACCGCCGACGCACAGGCCGCATACATCCAAGGCTACGCCAGCACCAACAATCCCGAGCGCGCGCAGGCGTATATGGAAGCGTGGATGGCGGAGAACTGGGGGCCGACTTCCGTTGGCGGACAGAACTCGATTGCGAAGCATCCGGTTGAAAACACCTACGCGCACATGATGCTGAGCGGCAGCCTTGATTGGATGGACCAACAAGTGCGATCTGACTTTGACCTCCCGCCGGATGCAACTTTCACTTTGATTGCTCGTCCCGAAACCGTACAAGACATCCAGTCGCAAGTCTCCAACCCGCGCTATGGAGTGATGGTAGAATACAGCGATGGGACTGTCGCCCTTATGCCCGACCACTACCAAGGCGAGCACACTCCCGATCTCATCGCCGCGCAAGAACGCCTTGCTCAGGCGGTTCAGCTCGGGGAAACACAAAGCTCGCTTGAAGATGAACTTCGCGCCGCGCAGACGCGATTGGACGCGCTGCCGCTGGTTGAGCGGACTGGAGGGGCTGTCGCGCCGGGAGAAGTTGAAGCGGCGCAAGGTGAGGTGCGCAGGCTGGAAGCTGAACTCAGCACGGCGCAAGGATCTCTTGAAGAAGTCGCTGACGTACAGAGCCGTAGTACAACAGCCCCGCAACTTACCGCATTAATGCCGGAATTGTCTCGGTTGCTTGGCGCGGACAATGAAGCCTACGCAGGTATTGTGCAGATTAGTGAAAACATTGATACTATGCCTGCGGAAGAAATGGCAAACGCCTATCTCGCCGCCATCACCGCGCTTCGCCAAACAACTGGAAACGTAGCCGCTCGTGGCCGACTCACCCTCGCCCTTCGCAGCCTTGCAATGGAGCTTCGCTAATGGCCCGAGTAGCCCCCGACGAAACTAACCCCCTGATCGTCCCGCAGTTTGCGCCGGTAGCGGAACGTCCTACCCCTGCGCCCGACTTCGGTTCAGTCCTTGGCGCAGGGTTCCAAAACGAAAGTCCGGTCTACGCTGCGTGGGCGTGGCTTAACCGCGACACAACTCCGCGCGATCCGAATTGGGATGCGCAGGCTGCTTGGGCGGCGGAACCCCTCATGCAGACTTATCCCGAACAACTTGCTCGCGCGCAATCGCAGGCGGAGTTTGACTCTATTCGCGCCACGATCCAACGAGAGCAAGGGAACCAGCGCCTGCTTGCCAGTGCGGGATGGAAGGGTTTTGTCGCGGCTGCGGCTGGCGGGTTCATTTCCCCCACTACGTTGATCCCGTTCACCGGACAGGCGAGGGGCGCGAAAGGCGTGGCCGAGGCGTTTGCACTTGCGTCTGGCGCTGCGCTGGCGGATGAAGCTACCCTCTATGGCCTGCAGGAAACCCGCACCGGGCAAGAACTAGTGTTCGGTGTGGCCGCTGGCACGGTTCTCGGCGGGCTGTTGGGAAGCGCCGCGGTAGTGCTGAGAAGGGGGGAAGCGGAAACGATAGTCCAAGGTATGGCTAATCCACGCGGTGAAATGACCATATCAAGAACTGCGGATGACGGCTCAATCGTGCAAGAGCGGTTTGATACACTTGCCCCTACCCCGTCTCGCGAACTCACTTTCGATGAGTACCGCACTCAAATCGTGCCAAAGCTAGATGCAGCAGAAGCAACTCTTTCTCCTGAGGCAGGGCAACTGCTTACTGATTTCGTAGGCTTTGCCCCTGGGCGCGCGCGTGAAGGCGACTCAGCTATAATGAACGCACAGCCTCTCGAGCGGGCGCTCAGGGAAGGCGGGCAACTGATTGAGGAACTCTCAAAAAAGTTCAATGAGGTTCGTAATAGCATTCGAGAAACCTACGGAGACTACATCACACTGTACCGCTATCAGCGCCCAGTTGATTCAGCGGCTGTTCGTGGGTCAGCGATTGAGGGTAATCGAGAGGCGCTGTCTTGGACGATCAATCCTGCGTTTGCCCGAGAGTTTGCTGACGTACAGCCTTCTAAAAAGCTGTTCTCCGAAGCCGACATTAAACAATTTGAGGAAATCTTCGCTCGAACCGGCGAAGTGCAAATACCCGGAACCAGCTTAACTTTCCGTAAATCAGATGATCCTGAAAACCCCTATGTTGATATATACAAGGGGGAAGAGTATATTACTGACACGAACTCGGTCTCTCACTATCTCAAAGGCGAGAACGATTATTACACTGAGTACAATGCAACTCAAGCTGCCAAAGAAGCTACGATTGTGAAAGCAGAAGTATCGGTGGATGACATTGTTTGGGCTACTGAACGAGCGCACCAAGCCGAGTTCATTGTACGTAACAAAGAAGGAAGCAGTGGGTTCATTGACCAGAACGGAAAGTTTGCCGGGGTTCCACCAGAACCAAAGCGAATTAATCTCGGTGGCGAAGGAGGCTCTCTTTCTGCGGCACGAGCAGCTGTAACCCCATCAGGCATCGCCCGTCGCGGACCGATCAGCGGCGCGATCATCGACACCCTCGCAAAGCTGAACCCGCTTACCCGCAGCCTTAACTCCACCTTCGCTTCCCTTCGCTCCGCAGCGGCGCGGCTCCAGAACCCCGGCATCAAGCTTGAGGGTACAGAAGCTCTCGGCCCTGCAGCTCGTGACGGAACCATCTATGACCGCGCCAACGTGCATCAAACTGCGATTGCGGATTTCGTAGTCGAGTTCGATCAGGCCTACGTCAAGCACATCTACGGAAATGCTGCTCCAAAGCTGACCCAGAAGTTTATCGCCATCTTGAAATCTGGAATGGGCTACGTTCCGCCCGGCAAACTTTCCTACGTCCAGTTCCGCGAGCAGGCGTTTGACCTGCTTAACAAGCCCGGTGATCCGGGAATTACAGGCATGAATGAGGCTGTTGCCGCCGGGCGCAAAGCCCTCAACTACTTCGAGAAGATCGCCGACCAGTACCACGACTACCGCAAAGCCTTCCAAGGCGAAGATGCCGCGCCGCTTTTCAAGAAACTCGAAATGAAGGATGGCGATGAACAGATGCACTACATGCACCACATGTATGATAGTAACTACATCATCGAGAACACCGCGGAGTTCCTTTCCGATCTCGAAACGCACGGGCGCCAGATACTCGAGGCCGACTTCCGTAACGGCTGGAACGCCTACAACAAGACGATGAACAAAGGGCAAAGCTACATTGACCTGCTCGAACTGGACGAAGCGCGGGCCAATGATTTTCTCGTCCGGCTCGAAGAGGATATCAACGACATCGACACAAACCCTGATTGGGCCAACGGGCGGCAGCGGATCACTGAACTTCGCAAGAACATGCGGACGCTTGGCATGGACGAAGCTGACATTCGCGCCGAAGCCAAAGCCCTCGAGGACAACCTCGGCCCGGAGTACAGCGAACTCGATCGCCAGCGCCGCGAGTACATGAAGCAGCGCAACATGCTTTTGAAGATTGGGGCGAATGCGAGCGAGGCGCAACAGAAACTTCTCGACGACGTGGCCGATCTCGAAGCCATGCAGTACCGTCAACTTGATCGCGTAGCTGGCGCCGCCCTTCGCGTTCAAAAGAAGCTCGCTAAACTAACCGATGACATCCTCGACGCGGAAGCTGACAAGGCCGTGAAGGAGTTTCAGCTCGCCGTTCGCGGATACAACCTCCGCAACAAGCAACTGGAAAAAGCAAGGGGCAAGGATGAACTTACGTTCGAGTCGGCTGAGTCAAGAATTGAAACGGCAGAGACACGCTTGGCTCGTGCGGCCGAGCGGATTGAAAAAGCTAAGACACTCGATCGGGAGGCGGCAAGGGAAATGGCGGCAGAGGCACTTGACCTAGCGAAGAAAGCTAGTGTCGAGGCGAATGCCAAGCGCGCGGTGAGGGCGAATAAGCTGAAAGAAAAGGCGAAGCTAGTTTCGCCGGAAGAAAAACTCGAGTTCCGGAAGAACGAGGCGCAGCGTACCCGCGAGGCAATGTTCCGGCTCGAAGAGGATTTCGACCAGAAATGGCGCGAACGTGGGGCCACCGACTTCAACGCAAGGACAGGCGTGGCCGACTTTGCGGAACAGGCACGGCAGGACGCTCAGCTGCTTTTCAACAAAGTGACCGGAAGCCAAGCCCGTGTGGTCGGCCTCGACATGATGGCGGAGTCTCGTGGGCCGCAGCTTGCGCGAACCCTGAACCTGCCCTTCGCCACCAAGCGCAAGTACCTTGTGCGCGATCCCGAGTATGTCATTCGCAGCTACGCGCACACGATGGCACCTGATTTGGAATTGTATCGTGCCACAGGCTCGCCAAACGGGAAGCAGTTCTTCAAAGAGCTCGATGATGAAATCATCCGCAAGCGGGATCAGATTGCAAAGGATGCAAAACTCACTCCTGCTCAAAGGGAAAAGGCGTTCACAAAACTCAAGGCACAGCATGAAACCGCTCTTGCGGACCTCACAGTCCTGATCGATCGTCTGCGCCATCGGCGCGCCATTCCAGACAATCCCAACGGTTTCACTTATCGCGCGGGCAGGATGTTCCAGAGCGCCAACGTCTTCCGCTTCATGGGGACGGTGGTTCCATCTTCCCTCCCCGATCTTGTGCGCCCGTTGTTCTACTTCGGGCTGAATAAAACCTTCAGCAAGGCATGGCTGCCTTTGACGACCGACCTCAAAGCGCGCTCTGCCAACCGTGCAGCTGCCCTTCGTGCAGGTATTGGCCTTGACCCGATCCTCCACAATCGCGCTCACGCGATCTTCGACATTGGGGAAAACTACTCCACCCGGCAAAGTGGCGCGGAAAAGGGAGTTGAGTTCCTTGCAAACAAGACTGGTGTGGTTGCACTGTTCGACTACTGGAACGCGTTTAACAAGCGAGTTGCACTGAGCGTGACGAATGCGGAATTGAGCAACGCTATTCGAGTGATCGCCACAGGAGTACAAGGGAAGGAACGCCAGCTTGCCAAGGACCTGTTGAGCGACAACAACATCGGCGAGGAATACGCCGGTCGCATCTGGGGCCAGTTCAACCTTCCCGGCGGCGCGGATGAGTTCAGTGGGTTGAAAATCCCGAACACAGGAAGCTGGACTGACCCCGAAGCTGTAATGGCGTATAACACCGCGCTGAATAAACTCGCAAACAGCGACATGATTATCACTCCCGGCCTCGATCGCCCGTCTTGGGTGGACCAGAATCTTGCGTTCAAACTTGTCGCGCAGTTTCGTTCCTTCACCTTTTCCTCCACAAACAGGATTATGATGGCTGGACTGCAGAGGCAAGATATGGCTCTTCTCCAAGGCGCAACCTTTTCTCTTGCATTAGGTGCCATTTCGTATTACACTTGGGCTATGGCGAGAGGCGGAACTTCGCAGGAGAGAATGCAAAACGCTACCGCAGAAGAATGGGTTTACGAGTCTCTCAATCGCTCGAGCCTTCTCGGGGCTCTCTCCGAGGGGATGAAGCTTGGTGAGCAAATCCCGGCACTCAACGACTACGCAGTCTTTGGCGGCGAAGCGCGCAGCACTCGGCAAGCGTCGTCCATCATGGGGCAGCTTCTCGGGCCAAGCTACGACATGGCAGAGCGCTTGATCAACATCGTACAGGGGATTGACTCCCCCACTCAATCCACCCTGCATCAAGCGCGGGTTGCCCTTGTCCCCTATCAAAACGTATTCTATCTTGCGCGGCTTATTGACAAGCTTGAGCAAGGCACTGCAGACCTGCTTGGCATCCCAGAACGGCGAGGGAATTAACCCATGACAATCACCACTGATGATCTCGTAGTTGACTACACCGGAAACGGAGCGACTACAGTTTTCCCCTTTCCGTTCAACATCCCGGAGATCGGGGCGGTTACTGTTTACACGCAGGTAATCGCCACTGGCGATCTGACCCTCGTGTCGCCCAGCGACTACAGCGGGACCGGCTTCAACCTGAACAGCGGGGGGTCGATTACCTACCCGTTGAGTGGGTCGCCATTGGCCTCCACCCACAAGATCATCCTCATCCGCACGGTTCCCTATCTCCAAGAGGTTACGGTGTCGAACCAAACGCGCTATGACGCGAATGTGACGATGCGGGTCTGGGATCGCCTGACCATGATGACCCAGCAGCTGCAGGAAAAGTTGACCCGAGCGGCGCTGCTTCCGATCAATTCAAGCACACTCAATCTTTCGCTTGAAGCGCCGGGAGCGGGCTACGCGCTTATCGGAAACTCCGGCGGAACAGGCTGGATCAACGGCCCGAGCGCAGATCAGATCGCCTACGCCAACGGGATTGGCGTGACGATGGGCGGGTACTGGTCTACGGACGTTGCAGCGCTGCAAGCAGACACGAATTTCGTCTACGTTGCGGCTACAAATAAAGTTGTAGTCAATGCAGGGTCAATCATTCAAACGCGAAAAGAAGGCTTTGCCTACGAAGTCGCCCCGTCTGCGACTGCAATCCAAACTGCGGTTAACCCGACAGGCTACAATGTCATTACTGCGGGTGGGGTGAAGCTGCGCGTAAATGCAGGCGCGAACGGCAAGCGAAACATTTTGGCGTTTGGCTATGACGGATTGGGCGTTGCAGATGGCACGGCTATATTGCAACTTGCCACTGTCGTGCCCGGCCATGTCGTTATCCCGCCAGAGGCGGTCATCCGCATCACTGCACCAGTCACAACCGCTATTGGCGTCACGGTTGATGGCGGTGGTGAAATATTCGTAGACCCTGCAACCGAGTATCTGCGCGGCCTGTGCCTCGGAAACTACTCCACAGTGCGTGGCATCACGTTCCGGGGAAACGGTGTTGCGACTGCGTTCTCAGCCGCCGTAAGTGGCGGTCGCAAAGGCACGGCAGTCTGCGCGACCGACTGCAACAACGCAACTGTCGAGTGGTGCCAGTTCTACGATTTTGTGGCGGTGGGGCTTAACGTCAGTGCTGCCATTGTGCAGTTCGGTTTCGGGCACACGCTCAAAGCCAACCACAACTATTTCGATATGAGTAACTATGGTTTCAACGACATCGACTCGTTTTACTACGCCGGTATGTGCCACTACGAAAGTAATGTCAGTTACAGCAATAGCGACTATTTTATTGGTTGCTCGGCTGTTGGCTCTGCGACTCTTATCGCTGGCACAGAGGTTCCTGTTACCGCGCACCATACCATCGTCAACAACACCCACTTCAAGAACCGCTTTGCAATGATAACTGCGGCTGGTCAGTCGATGGGCCGACACGGTATTGTGCTGCACTATGAAGGTGGCACGAGCTACTCGACAATCACAGGAAATCGGATCGGGCATTGCAGCAGACACGGTATCTACGCCAGAGGTGCGAACGTAGCGGGTGGAGTAGTCACTGGTCCGGATATCATCAGCAATAACTACTTCCTGTACTGCGGTAACGCGCGGGACGACACATCGGGATACCATTCCGCTATTCGGAATGAGACAACGCTACCGGCTATCATCACGGGTAATTATTGCTTTAAAAGCGGGTTCTTCCCTGACGGCACGGCGGGTGCGGTGGCGGCGTCTGACATTGAGTGCGTCAGAGGCACAATCGACTCCAATATCTCGGACAACGTGCTGCTTGATGCGAACGGCGGGGCCATCGGGCTTGGCCAAACGGTCTCAACTTATACTCTACAGCGGGTGCAGGTCAGAAATAACACGATCCGCAATAAGTATTTCGGTATTTTAATCTACAACGTGGTTGCCGCCATTGTGGAAGATTTGGACATAACCGGGAATACCATCACACTTGATGGAGCACTCTTTGCTGGGGTGTCCGCTGCGGGGATAGCCTTTGAGATAAAAAGTGATTCGACTGGCGCGGCGCACAGCATAAATGTTGAGCGCAATACCGTCATCGGGCTTGGCAAGACCGACAATCAGTACGGTATTACCGTGATGGGTAGTGTTGCGGTGCAACAGAAAATCACTGTCAAGGGCAACACCGTCCGCAATGTGCAATTCGGGATTTCACAATCAAGGTTTGCCAATCTTACGACTAGCTATGTCCCTCACAGGGCATTCGGTATCCTCTCACGGTTCTACGAAAACAGGATCATTTCCTGCGGGACCGCTGTGAGGCTCGATAAGACCAATGGTTATTTCCTTGCGCTCTTCGATCACAGCAACATCATTGAAGATTGCACGACCACAGGTCTATCGGAGACGGTGGCTCATGCGACCGCAGTCATGGGCCGCATCACAGGCAGGGACTCGGCGGGCAATGTCCTAATCGAGTACAAGGCCACTGCTGCACCAGTGTCTCAGCAGTATTACGCAGGAGATCGGGTGATCTATCCGGCACAGACTGCTGGCGGTTTCACAGGTGTGGTCTGCGTGGTGAGTGGGACGCCGGGAACGTGGAAAACATTTGGCGCGATTACCGCGTAACGGAGCGAACTGCAATGGCGATTAATCTTACGGACGGCCAAGACCTCCGGACACTTCTCAGCGCCGCCTCACTGTTTGTGCTGATCGTCGGCGGAGGCGCTGCGTTTCAGGCTGTGCGAAGCGGTCTTGAAGAACAGCAACGCACCACGGCGAGGCTCGAACAGCTAATCGCTGCACAGAACGTGGGAGCTACGGCGCGTGAGGCCCGGATCAGTGCGTTGGAATTGAGCGCGGGCAGAACCGACGAGCGGTTGGTTTCGATACTCGCGATCCTTTCTCGGATCGAGCGGCAACTGGAGGGACAGCCATGACCTATGATATGTTTGGAGTGCAGACTGCGCTGTGGTCCCAAGGTTTCTACCACGGGAAAATTGACGGGATCAGGGGGCCGTTGACAAACGCAGCTATCATCGCGTTCAAGAAGTCGCAAGGACTGCTTCCGCGCGATTACCTCGGCCCGATCACCTACCGCAAGCTGATGAAGCTGCGGGATGATGAACCTGATCCAGTGGAAACGGAGCTGCCTTGGATCACCGAGGGCCGCATTCCATTCGGCTGGCACGAGGTGCGGGACAACGCAAAGCTGCGTGTGTGGTTGAAGTCGGATAACAAAACTTTAGGCGATCCCAAGGCGCTGCCGTGGTGCGGGGACTATGTGGAAACGGCGATCAGGAACTCCCTGCCCAATGAGCCGTTCCCCGGCGATCTTGGGCGCAACCCCTATTGGGCGCAAAACTGGAAGCATTTGGGCAAGGCGGTTCTTCCCTGCTACGGCGCGATCATGGTTTTCGTGCGCGATGGCGGCGGGCATGTAGGTTTTGCGGTAGGGGAGGACAGCACCAGCTGGTATGTTCTGGGCGGCAACCAAGGCAATACTGTCAGCATCACGCGCATCAGCAAGAAGCGGATGATTGCCTGTCGCTGGCCGGATACTTATCCGCACCAACCAAAAAAACTGCCTCGGATGGAACCGGGGAAGATCCCACTGTCAACCAACGAGTTTTAAGGAGACTCTCATGCAACTCATGCAAAACGCTTCCAACGCAGTCTACATCCGCATCGTCGCCTATGTGCTTTCGAGTGCCGCCATGTTGATCCCGGCGAGCTGGGCAGACTGGGTCAGCTACCAAACCGATCAACAGATGATTGTGGTCAGCATTCCCGGCGCGGCTACCGCGATTGTCGGGGGCATGATGCTGGCCAGTGGCATCTTCGCAATCTGGGGGAAAAAATAATGCCACTCGTCGTCACAACCTCGCAGCTCACGCAGATCGAGGTGGACACACGCGAGGGCATCGACACAGCGGCGCATTGGTATGATGTGCTTGCGGTGATGGGGCTGGTATCTGTCGCGCAGGAGATGACGCTATGAACCTATCTGACCTCAACGCCCGATTCAAATGGACGCAAGACAGCCGCTTCTGGGATAGCTGGCGCAGGCTGCGCGGTAGCGGCCCCCTGAAAGGCGACTGCGACGATTACGCCGTGACGGCCCTGCATATCGCTTGCGGCGGCTGGACCGGCTTCTGGTGGGCGCTGGTGACGTTCCGCGCCTGCTTCTGGTTCACGCGCCTGCGGGAAGGCGAGTTGCACATGATGGTTTGGCGCAAGGGCATGGGCTGGATCGACAACGCGCACCCGCTCTGGGGGCCGCGCCAGTTGCCTCGGCTATTCCCGATGCCGTGGCCGGGGGTGATCCTGAAACTTATGATGGGGCTGGTAAGGTGATGTGGATACTGGTCACCCTAGGCTGTGAGGTGGAAAAAGGAACGTCGAGTAAGGTCAGTCATTTTCATCCCCTTTAATGACTATTCAATCTTGTGCTTTTCTTTGGGCTTGAAACAGCGCCCGATCTTATTCACCGTCACTGACTCAAACAGCCCCGCCTTCACCATCACCTCCACCATGCGCTCGACGCTGTGGGATGGCACTCGTTGCTGCAGGAATTGAAACACCTTAGTCTCCGGAACAGGTTCCTTCTTCCTCGCGTAGAGTTGGTAAACGAAGAACCAACACTCCTCAATCACCTTGGCGTCGCCCGAGCTGGCCATTGATTTGAAAATGTCCGGCATGTAGTGCTCGGCTTCGATCAGCCATTCAAGCGCGCGCTGGTAGTGTTCGAGGGTGATGACGGGCTTGTTCCCTGCCGAAACACAGGAAACCATGCACAGTTTAAGCAAGTGCATACTGCGGCGGGTGACGTAGTGCTTTAGCTTGGGATGGTCCGGGGCAGGTGGCCCGCCGCCCATGTGCCAAGTGGTGATGGCCTGGGCCGCATCATTGTCAAACTTGAGCTCGCCGTAAAGGTTCGCAATCGACTTGATGTCGGTTAGGAGTTTCTTGTGGGTCTCTGCATCGCCGGAACTGTGCTCGAAAAGCGGGCGGACAAGTCGATCCCCTGAGTAGATAAGCATGGTGCGGGAAAGAAAGCCTTGGTCCCATGCGCCTTCGGGTAGCAGCTCCTTAAGGTGCGATGGCGTCGTGCCTGCGAGGAGATTGATTTGCGGCGACTCGATTGTGAATTGGAGTTTCTCCGACCGCCTCCGTTCTGAGTAGGAGTTGCCATCGTAGATGTCTGTGAGTGCCGACATGAACTCGCTTTCATAGCTGGGCAAAAGCACCCCCAACTCATTCGAGAGGATTTTGAGTGAGTTAAACTGCACCGTCGAGGGCGTGTCGCGGGGCCGGATTACGGTCCGCTCTGCGTCTCGAAGGTCATCCATCATAGCGGCTTTGGTGATTGAAGTCGAAGCAAGTTTCTGATCCGGCACCGCTTTCCAAAAGTTATAGACCCGCGAGGTGAGGACAGATTTGCCCACTCCCGGCGGAGCTACCAACACTGTGTAAAGGTTGGGGTACTGATTGCTGCCTTGCGACCGCACCCAAACCTTACGCTCTAAGACTCCCGCGATACAAGATATTGCCGCCCATTTACGAAAGATCATAGGGGACGGAAGAAAGTCGGTGTAGTCATAGAACGCGTCAATCCAATCATCTAGCTGACGGTTCATAGAAGTTCCTGAAGCACAGATCTGTTATTGATTATGCGGCGAGGAGGGGTGCGTGACTCCTCGCCTTTCCACTTGGAGAGGCCGAAGGGGTTTGCGGCATTTGACTTGCCCCAATTCCAGCCGACCTCGGCTTCGAGAGGGACGGAGAACTCGCGTCCGCCCTTTAACATCAGCGTGACTTTCAAAAGCTCAAGCGCCAAGGGGACGAGGGTGTTGACCTCGCGCTGGTCTACCTGAAAGAGGATCGAGTCGTGGACCTGGATGAACAACTCGAACCGGCGGTCGAGCCAAAGGGCGAACAGGCCTTGGTTGATTTCCTCTCCGGTCATGCCCTGCGGGCAGTAGGCGATTGCGGCGTTGATAACATTCTGGTCATCGAGGCGGCCGAAGAAATGGCGCTGGCGACCGAACAGGTGGGTCAAGCTGCTGTCCGCCTGCAAGCGACGGATGGTTTCCTTGTGCCACTCGGGAATGCAGGGGAAGGCGGCGAAGTAGTTGGACTGAAACTCGATGATCTGTTTCACGGGAACTTTAGAATGCTTGGCCATTGTAGGCGGCTTGCCGTAGTAGTTTGTGCCGTGGCCAAGCTTCTTCGCAAGGTCTCGGTATGAAAGATTTCGATAGGCGATTTGGTTGGCGAGGGGCTTCCAGCCTTTGGGATCGTCGCCCCACGGAAGGCCCTGCCACGCCATGCGACACACAGTAGTGTGCAGGTCCCCACTTTCACACGCATCGAGATATGCACCGGCGAATTTCTCCCCATGACTTTCGTAGAACATTTCCCAGCAAAGCGCGCCGACGTTGCGGCTGTCCGCCTGCTCGAGGTCGATGTTGACAAAGACCTTGCCGGGATCGGGGACGAAGATATAGCGCAGGTCGCGATCCACATTCTGCAGGTTCGTGCCAGTGCCGAAATCGTTGAAGCTGGAACTCATCCGACCCGTGTTAGTGCCAGCGAGGTTGAAATTGCAGCGGATACGGTTGTCTCGGTCGAGGGGAGTTTTGAGAAAGCCAATAGCTTTCCCCAAGTCCCGCATTGCAAGGATAAAATTGCAGAAGAGCTCCGCATGGTAGTGAGCTGAAAGCTGTTCAAGAGACTCGCGATCAACGCTTGGTTCCATTGCTCCATTGGAGTTCCTCTTTTTAATCACCGGCATTCCGAGGGAGACGTACATCAGTGACTTCACCTGCAGCGGGCTGTTCCAATTCACGCCGCCCTCGAGGCCGAGGCCCTCAATGCAAATGCGCTGGAAGGCGGCGTTGAGGTGCTCGAGTTTCTGCTCGAAGTCCTTTACCACTCTGGCGCGATGGGAGGTGTCTACGAGAACTCCTCGAAGCATCATCTCGAGAACCGGGGCCTGCATACGGAGCGCCTCGGCGTAGGTGGCGCCTCGGGTTTCATCCAGCTTGGCTTTGAGAACGTCGCGCAGCTCAGAGGTCAAGCAGCAATCGAGCGCATTGTAGACCCAATAAACTTCCGACGGGTTGAGGTCTTTGCCCTCGGGATCGAGGGTAGAGGTGTCTATGATTTTCACAATATATGATCCCCGAACTCGTCGATGAAGTAGGTGGGGATGAAAAGCGTTTTCGCCAAGTCAATCTCCCACAAGACCCCTTTGGACTCTTCCCACCCGTCGAGCTTCATCACCCAGAGGGTGTGCGAAAGGCGGAGCATCGTGGCGTTGTAGCGGCGCCAGTCGAGGGCGGTGGTGCCAAGGTCAAATTGCTGGGCGAGGTTGTGTGCGTAGACGATCGGGGAGAAGATCACCTCGGTTGAGTGGTGGAATTGATGGGCGCAGAACGCTGCTACGGCGTCGTAGCGCTCCTGCTCGATTGACTCGTTCTCGTGGGAATAGGGACTGGCGAGGTAAATCATATCTTCACCTTGAAGTTGAAGTGAGAGGGGAAATTGAACTCCTTGGCGACCGAGTCTACCATGTGGAATTGCCAGTATTCCGCAGGGACTCTGGTCGACTCGATGGCGGAGGCAAGGTGATGCGCGATCATGTTTTTCACATAGCCGGACTTATCCCCTTGGCGCAGGAACATGGCTTTGCCGAGGTCAACCGGCATCTCGAATTGGCCGACTTCTTTGTCAGGGGAGTCGTGGTCTTGGAGCGGGACAGTGGAAAGCTTCCCGATCCGTATTGTGGCGATGGCGCTCATCATTCGTCCTCCTTCTTTCCGGTTTTGTCTGCGACTTTGATTTTGTGCATGAACTTCCATGGGAGCTCATCGGTGTAGAGAGAAGCCATGAAGCCAAGCCCCTTGCGCAACTCGGGGTAAAGGGCGTGATGGAGCAGCATGGTGTCATCTGCGAAGTCGGGACTCTTGATCCCCATCTGGCGCCACAGGTACTGCATATCGTATTGGTAATTCTGCCCGCCGACCTTTTTGCCAAGCTTGAGTACGCGCCTGACCCAGCACCATGCGAGGTATTCTTCCCGCTTGGTCGGCCAGTAGTTTCCATCCGGCTTCATCACATCGTAGAAGGGAATGACGATGGCGCGCTCACGCGAGGGGGCGAAGCCGACGCAGGTAATCATCTGGCCTTTGGTTTCGATGTCCACGTCGAGGTTGGGAAACTCTTCCGGAAGGATATAGCGGTTGAGGAAATCTTCCATGTCCTCGAGGGACGGGTAAAGGTGGATGAAGCGCTGGGGGCGGCGGACTTCGGGAAACTCCGCTTCGCGCCGGGCCTTTTCCAAGTCGGAAAGGAGGATCATTCGATCCGGCCAGTTGCCCATGATGTGCTGGGGGCCAAAGGTTGGCAGGACTTTTATGCCGGGGATGCCGGAGTGCCCAGAGTGAATGCGACCCCGCGCGGAAAGCAACGAGGTCTCGGAAGTCAAAGCCCAAAGCGCAAGCTCACCTGCGGCAATCACGAGGTTCGGCTTCTTGGTGTTGATGATTTTCCACAGCCGCTCGACTTTGGGAAAGTATTCCCGAAGGAGGTATGATCCCCGCTTAACGTACTTGAGTCCGGGGATGGACTGTTCTTTGGGGCCGCAGAAACCAAAGATGGACTGGCGACCAATAGGCGGCTCGTCAATCACGTTGATGAACTCGCACTGGCGGGGGTCGATCCCGATCTGGCGCATCCATGCTTTGTAGGTTTTGCCGAGGCCTCCGAGGAAGGGGCCGCCCTCCTCGTCGTCGCGTTGGGTGAGGTAATCGCCTACGATAATGATGGACATGGAGCGCTCCGGTATGGTTGTTAAACGCGGGGGATAAGCCATACCCCACTACTCTTGCGCGGCGATGTATGCCTCACTTGCCTTGGCGAAGAACTCCTGATCCCGCTCGAGGCCGAGGGCATGTGACGCGCCAAGGTTTTCTGCGACACGAACGGCGTGGCCGCTGCCCATTGTGGGGTCGAGCATGTAGGTGCTCTCGTCCACGAACATGCGGAAGAAGTAGGCGAGCATTTCCGGGTTCTTCTCAGACATGTGGATGGTCTTGGTGTTCGGCGCGGCGCACACGTTGGACACGGCCTGAACGATCAAGCGATCACCGCGCGAGCAAAGGAATGCGGTTTCATAGATGCGGCGAGGGCCACGCTTGAAGTCGGGGAGGATGCCGGAGTTATCAGACTTGTGCCAGATCAGCGGGAAGGGGCTGACTTTCCAGCCCATCGACTCGAGCACTCGCTTGGTCTCGGTGTAGTAGTCGAGGGAGAACCAGAACATCATGTGGGCGGACTCGGCGACAAGGCTGTCCATGACCAAGCGGAGGCTGTCTAGAAGGGACCAGTAAACTTCGGCGCTGTCTGCATACCCGCCAAATGCGGACGCGGCCCCTTGGTTGTGATTACCTGCGTTAACGCCGTAGGGGAAATCGCAGTGGAGGAAGTTGAACTTGGGGCCGACATAGGTGCTGGACCACTCGGTGAAATCGGTGTTGAGAAAGGGAACAGCTACTGGCGGGACGTAATCTTCTGCGAGGTCGTCGCTTTCCCTTTCAACTTCCTCGGAGATTTCTTCAACCGACTTTCCGCTCAGCATTGCGGACATCTTATTCCCCACGCTGTCGAAGGCGCGGGCTTGCTTCCGCTCGACAATGCCGCGAGCGACAGAGTACTTATCCGCTGCGGCGACGAGGGGATCACCTTCATCGAGAGCTTTCGCCACGGAAATCTTCGAGGCGACTTCGGAAGGGGTGATGCCCAAGGCGGTGGCGGTCTGGTGTTGGGTCCACTTGGCGTTGATCGAAAGCTGGAGACGGTTGTATTCGGCAATGGCGTTGCACTGGTCGCGCCAGTCAAGGTCAACGCGCTTGACGTTTTCCTCGAGCTCGATCAGGTAAAGGGTGTCGCGGGGAAGCTCTTCCGCGCGCTGTGCGGTGATGTGGGTCCAGCCGAGAATGTCGCGGCAAGCGGTGAAGCGGCGCTCGCCTGCGACAAGATTGTTCTCGTGGTCTACGATGATGGGATTGATCAGGCCCACGTTGCGGATCGACTCGGCAAGGGACTCGAGGTCGGTCAATTCCCGGCGCTGGCGGTCGTCGCGGTTAATGCCGATGGAGTCGATGGCGAGTGAAATGAATCTGCCGGAAGTCATAGGGGGTTCCTTAGTTGTCTGAGATTGCGTCTATGGCACATTCGCCTGCGATAGCGGAATAGGCGGCGGCGTCCTCGTAGTTGTCTGGGTTCACAACGCCGGAAAAGGATCGGGAGATTTTCTGGAGGTTGTTAAGCCAAGCGACATCTTCTGCGGTGATGCGGAACTGAACCTCGTCAAGGGTCTGGCCGCGGTACTTGGCGATCAGGTAGGTGGTCCACAGATCGGCGGTGTTTCCGAGGTTGGTAGCCGGAGTGCCGTACTGTTTATCGCGGT
>TARA_R110000868_G_scaffold4805_17_pt1 | contig 27232 bp, 23 predicted proteins | sample TARA_R110000868 | Tara Oceans TARA_R110000868 (sample SAMEA4397489) | marine metagenome | biome: Polar Biome; feature: [SRF] surface water layer (ENVO:00010504); material: water (ENVO:00002006), including particulate matter (ENVO:01000060) such as... | depth 5 m | reverse complement strand
TGGAATCGCCCACCGTTCAACATCTTTCTCGCTTGCCAGGCAGGGTATGAAACCCGGAGGTTGCTCACACCAAACATGGAAACAGGCGAAAAAGGCCTATTAAAAGGGGCGCAGATTGTATGCTGGATTGATTGGGAAGTAAATGGCCGTTTTCTTGCCCCGGCGTAACCCTTGCTGCTACAGACAACAGCCCAGCGGCTATTCAGCCATCACCGGGGCTGGTTGCGACTTCGACGGTTTGACCATCACTGAAGCCACAGCGGCAAGCAGCATCGACGCACCCAGTACTGCAAAAGCCTCGTTGTAAGACATCACCGCAGCTTGTTGATGAATTTCATTAGCCACTCGGGACAACACCTGGGGAGCCTGCTCCGACAAGCCCATTTGCTGCCCCATCTGGGACAGATAATCGAGCGTCGACTGGCTGTTGGCCACCAGCGTCTCTCGAATTTCTGTCGTGTGTATGTCCGTTCGCTTTTGCAACAGGGTGGCCAGACTGGCGATCCCAATAGCGCCACCCAGATTACGCATCACGTTATACAGGATCGATGCCGAGGCAACGTCCTTTGGTGGTAACGCCGACGCCGACATCAAAGACAGCGGCACCATAATAAACGGCTGGCCCAGTGCTCGCAGCAACAAGGCCGGAATCAGGTAACTGCCATCGTAATCCATACTCATGTGCATATTCATAAACAGACTCAGACCCATGACTACAAACCCCATCGCCACCAAAAAACGGGCTTGCACGAATTTGAGAATTTTGGGGATCAAGGGAAAAAAGGGCAACTGTGGAAAACCTACCCACATCAAGACCAGGCCAATATCGAGCGCGGTGTAGTCGTGTAGCGACGCCAGATACAAAGGCACCAGATAGACAGAACCAAACAACCCGAAACCCAGCATCAGATACGCCACGCAGGCGAGACTGAACTCCTTGTTGGCAAACAGCCGCAGATTCACCAGCGGGAACGCTGCACGTAATTGATGCCGTACAAACAAAATCAGCGATACCGCTGACACCAGCGCCAGCCAGCGAATATATTCCGCATCAAACCAGTCGTCTCTGGCACCCTCTTCCAGTACCAATTGCAAGCAACCCAGTCCGAGTGCCATCGTCACCATGCCAAACAGATCGATACGGGCGAGCTGGGAGTCATCCACCTCGCGTTTGTCGAGGCCCATCGACAACAGGGCAATCACCGCAGCGCCGGGCAAGACATTGAGGTAAAACAGGTAATGCCAGCTGAAGGTTTCGGTCAGCCAGCCGCCCAGTGTCGGGCCGATACTGGGGGCAAACGTCGCAGTAACACCAAACAATGTCATGCCTACCGGACGTTTATCCACCGGCAGCAAGGTCACAATCAGGTTAAAGGCCATTGGAATCAATGCACCGCCGGTAAACCCCTGCAATGCCCGAAAAACAATCATGCTTTCGAGATTCCAGGCTTCTGAACAAGCCAGCGACGCCAAAACAAAAGCGGCACTGTTCCACACCAGATAACGGCGTGGCGACAACCAGCCAGCAAAAAAACCGGTCAGCGGGATGGCAATCATCTCGGCCACCAGATACGACGTCGCAATCCACGACGACTCTTCCAGTGTTGCCCCCAGCGCCGCCTGAATATCCTTCAGTGACGAGTTGGTGATCTGGATATCGAGAATTGCCATGAAAGCGCCGATCAGCGCGCCGGCAATCGCTAGCCAGTGACGGGGAAAACGGTCTACCACAACTTATTCAACTGCAGTTTGAGCAGTAAATACCGCCGCTTCAACCGACATTCCCGGCCGCAGCATTGAGGTGTCCTGTCCAGCCTCAAACACCAGCTTCACCGGTAACCGTTGTACCACCTTGGTAAAGTTACCCGTTGCATTTTGCGGTGGCAGCAGCGCAAATTCCGATCCGGTGGCAGCAAAAAAACTATCGATATGGCCCTTGAATACCTGATCAGGCAAGGCATCCACCCGTATTTCAGCAGCTTGCCCTGCCTGCATTGCCGCAATCTGGGTTTCCTTGAAATTGGCATAGATCCAGACGGGCTCTGTGACCAGACTCATCAGTCGTGCACCGGGAGCCACACCTTGGCCCAGCTGAATTTGACGACTGGTAATCACGCCGTCTCGTGGCGCAACGATGGTGCAGTAATCCAGCATCAGTTGCGCCTGGGCTACCGCTGCATGGGCTTCATCGACACTGGCTGTCAGCTGTGGTGCCTCACCCTTGACCGATACCAGATTGGCCTTGCGTGACGCCAACTGCGCTTCGTTTTCATGCAACCGCGCTTCTGCCGAAGCCAGCGTCAGGGCCGCTGCGTCAATGTTGTCTTGCGAGACGTATTGCTGTTGTTTGAGCTTTTGTAACCGTTGTAATTGTTGCTGGGCGCGCAAGTATTCTGCTCGCGCCCCTTCCAGCGATGCAGCGGCTGAAGCAATCAGCGACTGTTCTGCCTGCACCCGATCAGCCAGATGGGCTAACCCCGCCTGTGCCGCCGCCAGTAACGCCTGTTGTTGTCGCAAGCGTGCCTGATACAGCCCAGGATCTAGCTCCAGCAAAACCTCACCCTGCCGCACACGTCGGTTGTCCTCCGCAAACAAGGCCAACACCGTCCCGTCAACACGACTCATGACAGGCACAATATCCGCTTTGACGTAGGCATTGTCGGTATCTTCGCGACCCTGGTGCCACCACCACCAATAACCCACCAAGCCGACGAACAGCACCACAAACAGAGCAATAACCAGTTTACGCATCGCACCACACCAACCAGTGAACCAGAACAGGGCGCTAAACTAGCCTGCTATTTATCAAATTGGAAACCATACTGCTTTCACATACTGTTCCAGAATTAACAACAGCAACGGCAAGCGGAAGCTTCAGCGTCTTAACGCATGGCCAAATGACCACTGCCGGTCTTACAAGTCATCCAGTATTGCCGCACGTTTTGCCGTGTACTCCGGCTCAGTCAGCAAGTGCTTTTGTCGTAGCGACTCCAGTCGCAACAAACGCTCCTCAATGCTTTTGCCTCCGCCCTGCACTGCTGCAGGCTGACGTACCCGAGACGTTTCATCACAAGCAAAATAACGGGCCTTCATCCTTGTTTTGGTCACACTGGTGTAGAGACCGTTAGCCATCCGTTTTTTATGATCGCTCTGGTCGGTAGTGCCGATAACGACCCGGTTGGCGCCGAATTGGGCGGCAGATTTTAAGTGCTCCTGCCGACAATGCGCCACGCCGTCCCGGCTTGTGGTGGAACACATCTCCTGCTTGACCATGCGGCAACTCTGCTCATCAACCCCATCGCGAATCTCAACAGACTCTGCGCTGACTCCCATACTGGCACTCATACTGACGCCGAGCAGCAATCCAACCCACACCTTTTTCATCATTTTTCTCACTGTTTCTGTTGATACGATGATCTGACTCACGGCTGGAAATGCCGCATCTGGAATCGGCATACTCAGAGCACGCGGGCCACTACAACTGCCCAGTTAAAACAAAAAATCCGCTACCAGAAAACTGATACCGGATTTTCAGAATCCACTTATTAAACCCAGCTAAAGCCCAGACACTCTGCGATTTCGTCCAATCAACTGATCTCAGTCAACCGAGCATACTCAGTTCTCTTCACACCACACACGGGCATTACGGAACATTCGCATCCAGGCACCGTCTTCACTCCAGGGCTCGCCATCAGCGCCCACCGGAATATACGAGTTCTGAATGGCACGGAATACCCGTTCCGGGTGCGGCATCATGATGGTGATGCGGCCATCGGCTGCGGTCAGGCCGGTAATACCTTGCGGCGAACCGTTCGGATTCAGCGGGTATTGCTGGGTAACCTGGCCGTAGTTGTCAACGTAACGCAGCGCAATCTGGCCAACCAGTTCGTCGAGATCGGATTTGGCGCTGAACTCTGCCCGGCCTTCTCCGTGTGCCACCGCGATAGGCATGCGGGAACCCGCCATACCGGCGAAAAACACGGAGTCCGATTCCTGCACTTCGACCATGGCAACACGGGCTTCAAACTGTTCGCTCATATTGCGCACAAAATGTGGCCAGTGTTCAGCCCCCGGAATCAGTTCATGCAGGTTGGACAACATCTGACAGCCATTACAGACACCCAGAGCAAAGGTATCGTTGCGAGCGAAAAAAGCTTCAAACTGACCACGAGCCTGGGCGTTAAACAGGATCGACTTGGCCCAGCCTTCACCGGCACCCAGTACGTCACCGTAGGAGAAACCACCACACGCCACCAGTCCACGGAAGCTGTCCAGCGTCACTGCACCCGACAGCACGTCACTCATATGAACATCGACGGTGGCAAAACCAGCGCGGTCAAAGGCGGCGGCCATTTCAATCTGGCCGTTTACGCCTTGCTCACGCAGAATCGCCACTTTGGGTGCGCCGTCAACATCAGCGGCTGGTAAATCAGAGGTAATGTCTTCGTTGATATCAAAAGTCAGCTCAGCGTGGATACCGGGATTTTCAATCTCCAGCAGTGCATCAAATTCCTGCTGGGCACAGTCGGCGTTGTCACGTAGCGCCTGCATACGGAAGCTGGTTTCTGCCCAAATGCGGTGCCAGTTGACACGAGACTCACTGAGGAATTCTTCATCCTGGAAACTGAAGGTAATCTGATCGTCGTCGTTGGCAGAGCCAATCACAGCGGTGCAGTCACCTAATCCTGCAGCTTCAAATTGCGTCAGAACTTCTTCCAGAGCGTCTCGACGCACCTGCATCACCGCACCCAGTTCTTCAGCAAACAACGCTCCTGCCAGCTCGTCTTCGGCATCCGCCAACAAGTCCATCGAAATATCCAGACCAGCGTGACCAGCAAAGGCCATTTCCACCAGCGTGGCAAACAGACCGCCATCGGAACGATCGTGGTAAGCCAGCAACTTGCCATCGGCGTTTAGCCCCTGCACCACGGCAAAGAAGGCTTTTAAATCTTCGGCATCATCCAGATCAGCCGGAACATCACCCAGCTGCTGGTATACCTGCGCCAGACAGGAGGCACCCAGACGATTCTGACCACGACCCAGATCGACCAGAATCAGATCCGATGCCACATTTTTCTGAATTTGTGGCGTCAGTACCGAACGGGCGTCCGTCACGGGCGCAAAGCCAGTGATCACCAGCGACATCGGCGAAGTAACGGCTTTGTCTTTGCTATTACCCTGTTCGTTGGTGTCTTGCCAACGGGTCTTCATTGACATGGAGTCCTTGCCTACCGGAATGGTCACTTGCAGTTCCGGGCAAAGTTCCATACCCACGGCTTTGACCGTGGCGTAGAGTTTTTCGTCTTCACCGTCGTGGCCAGCGGCGCACATCCAGTTAGCCGACAATTTAATATCTGCCAGCTGGGCAATCGGCGCAGCCGCCAGATTGGTGATCGTTTCTGCTACAGCCAGACGACCGGATGCCGGGGCATCCAGCAACGCCACTGGGGTACGTTCCCCCATGGCCATCGCTTCACCCACAAAAGAGTCATAAGACGAGGTCGTCACCGCGACGTCAGCTACCGGCACCTGCCAGGGGCCAACAAACTGATCACGGGCAACAGTACCGGTAATGGAGCGGTCACCAATAGTGATCAGGAATGACTTGCTGGCGACCGTTGGCAACTTGAGCACCCGTTCAGCCGCTTCGGCCAGATCGATCCCAGCAGATTCAAATGTTTTGACGCTTGTTGTACGGGTGACTGCATCACGGTGCATACGTGGCGGTTTACCCAACAGCACCTGCAGCGGCATATCCACCGGCTTGTTGCCAAAATGGCTGTCGGTCACGGTCAGGTGTTCTTCTTCCGTGGCGTACCCGACCACCGCATAGGGGCAGCGTTCACGCTGACAAATGGCATCAAAAGTGGCCAGATCTTCCAGCGGCACCGCCATGACGTAGCGTTCCTGGGATTCATTCGACCAGATCGCCAGCGGGCTCATGCCCGGTTCATCGTTTGGTACGTTACGCAGTTCGAAGTGACCACCTCGGCCACCGTCGCCCACCAGCTCGGGGAAAGCGTTGGAGATACCTCCGGCACCGACATCATGAATAAAGGCAATCGGGTTCTGATCGCCTTTCTGCCAGCAGCGGTCAATCACTTCCTGACAACGACGTTCCATTTCCGGGTTTTCGCGCTGCACAGAAGCAAAATCGAGGTCGGCATTGGACTGGCCAGACGCCATCGAAGACGCAGCACCACCACCCAGACCAATCTGCATCGCCGGGCCACCCAGTACAATCAGGGCCGCGCCAACCGGAATTTCACCTTTCTGAACATGCTCGTCACGAATGTTGCCGTAACCTCCGGCGATCATAATCGGCTTGTGGTAACCACGGACTTCACCGTCGTGTTGCAGTTCGAAGGTACGGAAGTAGCCACACAGGTTCGGACGACCAAATTCGTTGTTAAACGCCGCGCCACCCAGTGGTCCATCAATCATGATGTCCAATGCCGAGACGATACGACCCGGCTTGCCGTAGTCGCTTTCCCACGGCTGTTCGAAACCGGGAATTTTCAGGTCGGAGACGGTGAAACCGGTCAGACCAGCTTTGGGTTTGGAACCACGACCGGTTGCCCCTTCGTCGCGAATCTCACCGCCGGAACCCGTGGCGGCACCGGAATGCGGTGCAATCGCAGTCGGGTGGTTGTGGGTTTCGACCTTCATCAGGATGTGCATGTCTTCCTGATGATAGCGGTACTGACGAGACTGATCAGAATCCACCGGGTTCGGGAAGAAACGACCAGCCTTGTGACCACGAATCACCGAGGCATTGTCTTTATAGGCAGAGAGGACGTTGTCGCTGTAACACTCGTAGGTATTCTTGATCATCTGGAACAGGGATTTGTCCTGTTCCAGACCATCAATGGTCCAGCTGGCGTTAAAAATCTTGTGACGGCAGTGCTCGGAATTAGCCTGAGCAAACATCATCAATTCGACGTCGGTCGGGTTACGGCCCATGATCTGGTAGTTATCGAGCAAATAATCCACTTCGTCATCGGCCAGCGCCAGACCCAGGGTTTTATCGGCCTCAACCAGCGCGTCTCGCCCGCCGACAAGAATATCCACGATCGATAACGGTGCCGGTTCAGCGTGTGAAAACAGGGCTTCGGCCTGCTCGCTGCGCTCCAGTACGGTGTCGACCATACGGTCATGCAGCACGGCGGCAATGGCATCACGATCCGTAGTGGCCGCACCTGCGACATAATAGGCAATCCCCCGCTCCAGCCGTTGCACCTTGCCCAAACCACAATTATGGGCGATGTCTGTCGCTTTCGACGACCACGGGGAAATGGTACCGAAACGCGGCGTCACCAGAAAATAGTCACCCACAGCATCCTGTCGGGCAGCCTTGGGGCCATAACGAAGAATGCGTTCCAGCACCAGACGCTCGTTGTCCGCCAGATCCTCACTGAGATCAGTAAAATGTACAAACTCGGCGTACACACCGGTCACGGCCGGAACCGCAGCCTGCAGTTTGGCCAGGATTCTGGATTGACGAAATTCTGAAAGCGCAGGTGCGCCACGCAGCTCAAGCATTGTGCCTTGACTCCAGGGGTTGGGGCCGAAAATACGGGAAAAAATGAGGCCGAATGATACTGGATAGTGGCCAACTCCGCTACCAGAGGGCTATCCCGGCACCGCCGAGAGGGCGGATTTGTGAGCAGTTTCATTCTCTGCAATACCACCCAAACCGCATCGATTAACGGCTGTCGACAACGTATTCATGGCCTGCTGAACGTTCACTTCAGATCCATCTACCGGCTTGTCGCCGCAGAAAAAGGATGAGCCATTGATTGCCTTTCTTATCACCATTCACCAGAGCTATAGGCAACAAGGTTGTTTTTTGACCACCTTATGTTATAAAATGGAACAATAATTGCTGCCACGCCCACTATTGGTGCAGGAGAGCAGAAAGTAAATTCTGGAGCTTACATGTTATTGAAATCAGTCAAACTGATGACTGGTCTGATGACCCTGCTGGTCTGCCTTACGGCTATCACAGGGAGCGTACGTCCAACGCAGCTGGAGCAAATACGGATGCACGGTGAAATTACCGTCGTCACCCGCAACAGCCCGACCACGTACTACGAAGACCGAACCGGCCAAACCGGCTATGAATTTGAACTGGCCCAGGCCTTTGCCGACTACCTCGGCGTCAAATTAAATGTTCAGGTTGCCAACAACCTGATGGATATATTCACCGCGCTGGATACTGACCAGGCTCAGTTTGCAGCAGCAGGACTTGCTATTACGCCAGAGCGTCAGCGCTGGTTTCGCTTTAGTGAGCCATATCAACAGGTCAGTGAACAGGTTATTTATCGTCGTGGTACCCAACGGCCACGTCAGTTGGATGACCTGCTTGGCGGTATGACCGTCGTTCCGGCCTCATCAAGCCATGCCCAGACATTACGCAGAGCACAAGTCACCGAACGGCCCGAACTGAGCTGGAGTGAAACCGGCGAACTGGACGTGACCGACCTGATGCATATGGTCGCTAATGGCGACATCGATTACAGCCTTGTCGACTCCAATGAATTTAATATGCTGCAAGCCTATATTCCCAACATCGGGGTGGGTTTCACCATAACCGAGCAACAGTCCCTGGCCTGGGCCTTTCAGCACAGCCGCGATGACTCCTTGCTGAATGCTTCCCGCGACTTTTTCCAGTCACGTCAGACCCGTCAGCAACTGGCGACACTGAACGAGCGTTACTATGGCCACCTGAGTGAGCTGGACTATGTCGGTGCCAAACGCTTCTTGCGCCAGACCGTACGCAAACTGGATCGTTACAAGCCCTACTTCGTCAGCTCTGCCACTGACAATCAGTTTGACTGGCGCTTGCTGGCTGCCGTCGGTTATCAGGAAAGTCACTGGAATCCGGTCGCCACCAGTTATACCGGTGTCCGTGGTCTGATGATGCTGACCACCGCCACCGCCAGTGACTTGGGCGTCAGTGATCGCCTCGACGCCGAACAGAGCATTCTGGGCGGCGGGCGTTATCTGAATACATTACGAGACCGTCTGGGCACCCAGGTCGCAGAACCGGATCGCACCTGGATGACTTTAGCGGCCTATAACGTCGGTTATGGCCATTTGCAAGATGCCCGTCGTCTCGCTTATGAAATGGGTGGCAACCCGAACCTCTGGCGTGATGTCAAAGAAGCCTTGCCATTGCTGAGCCAGAAGCGTTACCACAAGAATACCCGCCACGGTTATGCGCGTGGACGTGAAGCCGTTGACTATGTCCAGAACATACGCCGCTACTACGACGTACTGGTATGGAACGATGAGCAACCGTTACATATTGCGTCGAGTGAAAATGAGAGCCTGCACCTGTCCTCATCGCTTACGGTCATTCCTCCGCTGCTCTGAGCTATGCTATTCGCCGACACTCTCCACTCCACTCTCACTGCCAGCGGCTGTTGCTCTCCCGGCAGTGAGATAGCGACTCCAAGCGTCAGCTGCCGTTATAACCCGTAGCCGGGCGGTTCTGGCCTTCTCCGTTTTGATCGACAGAAGTTCGATCGCAGCAGCACTAATCAGGTGGGCAGGGTTGACCTCAGGATTCCTGCAAATAATTCCTGAACAGCGTACAAAAAATAACCGCAGACAAGCTGCGGTTATTTTGCCAACACAAGCAGCCGTTGTTATACAAGCCCCCTGCTTTATCCGTTGATATGTACGATGTATGGATGCTTATGACGACTTTTTGTGGCCGCTCCATACACCGCTAACGTCTTCACCGGCAGCCTGCGCGTCGGCATGATAGGAAGAACGTACCATTGGGCCACTGGTAACCCGACTGAATCCCATGCCTTTGGCAATATCGCCCAGCTCATCAAACTCTTCCGGCGTCACAAAACGCTCGACCGGCAGGTGCTCACGGCTTGGCTGCAAATACTGCCCCATGGTGATGTGATCGATGTTGTGAGCGCGCATGTCTTTCATCACTGCAATCACTTCTTCGTTGGTTTCACCCAACCCCAGCATCAGGCCAGATTTGGTCGGCACATCCGGGCGACGCTGTTTGTATTTTTTCAGCAAGTCCAGCGACCATTGATAGTCAGAACCCGGACGGCTCTTTTTATACAAACGCGGCACCGTTTCCAGATTGTGGTTAAACACATCGGGAGGCGTCTGCTCCAGTACATCCAGAGCAACGTCCATTCGTCCACGGAAGTCCGGCACCAGCACTTCAATCTTGATACTCGGGCTGTGCTCACGAGTCAGGGAAATACAGTCGGCGAAGTGCTGGGCACCACCGTCACGCAGGTCGTCGCGGTCAACCGAGGTGATCACCACGTACTTCAATCCCATATCAGCAATCGCCAGCGCCAGGTTTTTTGGCTCATCCACATCCAGCGGATTGGGACGCCCATGGCCAACATCGCAGAACGGACAGCGACGGGTACAAATGTCACCCATAATCATAAAGGTCGCGGTACCACCACCAAAGCACTCACCCAGGTTAGGGCAACTGGCTTCTTCACACACAGTATGAAGCTTGTGCTTGCGCAGCTTGGCCTTGATGTCACTGATCGCCGGGGTAGCCGGAATGCGCACACGAATCCAGTCAGGCTTGCGTGGCATTTCTTCGGTAGGAATCACCTTGATCGGGATACGGGCCACCTTGTCAGCGCCACGCAACTTCAGCCCTTGTACGGCTTTTACTCTTTCAGTCATCTGTTTACCCCAGCCTGCCCGGTCGGCGGGATCACCGCAACCGGGATGTATAGTTTGGATCCAGCACGGCAGATTATGCCGGGCGTTTGATCGTTGCAAAACCCAGGTGGCTGACCAACTGCTGTTCCAGCTGCTCAGCAACCTGATCAATGTTCAAAGTGGCGTCCGGTACTTCCCGAACTACCTGTGTCATTTCAAGCCCGGCATAACCACAGGGATTAATACGCAGAAAGGGCGTCATATCCATATCCACATTCAGCGCCAGACCATGAAAAGTACGACCGTTGCGGATACGCAGCCCCAGCGAGGCAATCTTGCGGCCGTCAACGTAAACCCCCGGTGCATCGGCTTTTGCTGCCGAGCGGACCCCCCAGTACGCCAGTGTCGCCACGATCGATTCTTCCATCGCTGTTACCAGTAAACGGGGGCCAATGCCAAGACGTTTGATATCCAGTAGCAGATAGGCCACCAGCTGGCCAGGACCATGATAGGTCACCTGGCCACCGCGATCCGTCTGCAGCACGGGAATATCACCCGGCACCAGCAAATGCTCTGCCTTGCCAGCCTGGCCCTGAGTAAATACACGAGGATGTTGCAACAGCCAGATTTCATCCGGAGTGTCTGGCTGGCGCTGCGCCGTAAACGACACCATTTGCTGGTAGCAGGGCTGATAATCAACCAGCCCCAACCGACGAACCACCACATCGGGCATCAAATCACCATGTGTACCAGTTCGTGGGCGCTCAACTCCTGGTGTAATGCTTCAAGCTGTTCAATACCCGTCGCCGTAATATAGATGGTGAGCGATTGGAAATTACCTTTACTGCTATCACGCACCAGAATCTTTTCGATATCAAATCCGGGCGCATGAACCTGGAAAATATCCAGCACGACCTGGCGATAGTTATCCTTGCCCTTGCCGACCACCTTGATGGGGTAATCGGGACAGGGGAACTCTATTTTTGGTGCTTCCTGAGTGGTCGCAGGTTGTCCGTCAGCGTTGATCAAGGCCATTTCGATTACCCCAGCAAACGTGTAAAAAACATCTGGATCTCGCCCAGCAAGCGACCGAAGAAACCAGCCTCATCAACAGCACTGATCGCTATCAGGGGCCGCTCGTCGATTTTTTCACCGTCTTTACGCACGACCAGTGTACCGACCACGGCACCAGCAGCAATCGGCGCCTTGATATATTCATCAGTGATCAACTCGACATCGAGATCCCCTTCGGTGCCGCGAGGCACAGTCAGGTACAGATCGTTTTGTACACCGAGTTCAACCTGATCCTGCTGACCCAGCCAGACCTTGCGCTGCTCCAGCACATCATTAGCGCTGTAGAGTTTGTGGGTCTGGAAATAACGAAAACCATACGCCAGCAGCTTCTGGGTTTCCTGGGCGCGGGCATCATCACTGCGAGTCCCCATCACCACGGCAATCAGACGCATGTCGTCACGTACCGCAGAAGCGGCCAGACAGAAACCGGCAGCCTCGGTATGACCGGTTTTCAAACCATCGACGGAGGAATCACGCCACAGCAGCTTGTTGCGGTTGGGCTGGCGAATATCGTTGTATTCAAAATATTTTTCGGAATACAGACCGTAATAGTCAGGATGATCCTTGATGATATGCAACGCCAGCGTAGCTATATCCCGTGCGCTTGAGTGGTGTCCTTCCGCTGGCCAGCCTGTCGCATTCATAAAATGACTGTTGTCCATGCCCAACTTGATGGCGTACTGGTTCATCCAGTCAGCAAAGGCATCTTCAGAACCGGCAAAGTATTCTGCCACCGCCACTGAAGCATCATTACCGGATTGCACAATAATGCCGCGTAGCAGGTCGATCAACGGCACCTCGGTACCCTCCCGCACAAACATTTTCGAGCCACCCTTCTTCCAGGCGTTAACACTGATAGGCACCATGGTGTCGTCGCTGGCATTACCGGTCACCAGTTCGTGCACTGCAATATAACTGGTCAACATTTTGGTCAGGCTGGCAGGTGGCAGGGTCTCGTCGGCATTCTGCTCGACCAGTACATTGCCACTCTCGGCATCCACCAGAATAAAGGCCCGCGCATCCAGATCAGGAGCTTTGGGAACAATGACAGCCGCCGATGTACAGGCCGCACTTACGTATAAAAACAGACTTAATAGATAGCGCATGACTCTTGACTAAAAGTAGGAGAGTTGAGCCGGGCATTGTAACACGGCCAGCAGAATTTGCAGTCCGCACTCGAACGACATATTGCCGTCACACAGAGCTGCGATATACAGGGAATGGCTGAGCCAGTCAGACCCCTGTTGACCATACGCAAACAGCAAAGACTATAGGCGCAGCAAGCGCCCCGAATTACACTGGCTGACATAACCAACCTTCACCAGAACCCTTATTCGACAGGAAGTTCCCATGCAACGCCTTGTCTGTTCCGGCCTGCTGGCCATTGCAACAATCACCACAGCGACCCTGGTCACCCCCTCAAACGTGCTGGCAGCAGCGCCGTCGGCGTATCAGCCGGATTATCAACAGGGTGAAGCCTGGCTCGATTATCGGCTGGCCAGCACCACACCGGGAACCCATGCGCGCAACCTGATTCTGTTTCTCGGCGACGGCATGAGCATCACCACCCTGACCGCTGCACGTATTTTGCAGGGCCAGCAACAAGGATTCACCGGAGAAGAAAACTTCCTCTCCTTTGAGCGCTTTCCCTACTCGGGCCTGGTCAAAACCTATAATACCAACCAGCAGACCCCCGACTCCGCAGGCACCATGAGTGCCATTATGACCGGTGTCAAAACTCGTGCCGGAGTCCTCAGTGTCGGCCCGGAACAGGATCGCGCCATCTGCCAGGGCAGCAATACACACTCATTGACCACCCTGTTGGAATACGCCAGCCAGCAAGGGTTTGCCACCGGTGTCGTGACGACCGCACGGATCACCCATGCCACTCCGGCAGCGACCTATGCCCACACACCGGAACGGGACTGGGAAGCCGACAGCGACCTCTCTGACGAAGCCCGCCAACAAGGCTGTAAGGACATTGCAGACCAGTTGATTAACAACGGCTTTGCCAATGGCCTGGATCTGGCGCTGGGAGGTGGTCGCCAGAATTTTTTACCCGCCAGCCAGGGCGGCAAGCGCCTCGACACTGATCTGACCCGTCAATTCAAACACCAGTACCCGAACGGACAACTTCTATTGAGCCGAAATGACCTTGTGAGCATGCATGCCCGCACACCGATTCTCGGACTATTCGCCAGCAGCCATATGGCCTACGCCTACGACCGCACCCCTGCCGAACCGTCGCTCACCGAAATGACCTTTGCTGCCTTGCAGGTACTGCAGCAGCAAACGCAGAACACCGACAAGGGCTATGTGCTGATTATTGAAGGTGCCCGGATCGACCATGCCCACCATGCAGGCAATGCTTACCGCGCCTTGACGGACACCATTGCCATGGCCGACGCAGTGGCGTTTGCCGACCGCATGACCAACGACCACGACACCCTTATCATGGTCACCGCTGACCATAGCCATACGCTGTCGTTTTCCGGTTACCCGCAACGAGGTAACGATATTCTCGGTCTGGTGCGCCAACCCGACAAGCTCAGTCGGGCGGCTGACAACGCGCCCTATACAACGCTGGGTTACGCCAATGGCCTGGGAGCCAACGATATTGACCCGGTGACTGCAAGTGATTCCGGCCAAACTCACGGTCGTATCAATGGCCGTATCCACTGGCACGACGATGAAAACACGACAGATCCTGACTTTCACCAGGCATCACTGGGTCATAAAGAAAGTGAAACCCACGGTAGTGATGATGTTGCCGTGCACGCCAAAGGCCCAGGCTCACAGTGGTTCCGCGGATTACTGGAACAAAACAGCCTGTTTCACCTCGCCAGTCGCGCCCTGCATCTGACAACTCAGGCGCCAACTGCAACGGAGGGCAATTAACATGATCGGTTTTAACAAGCGCTATCAGGCAGCACGACGCACCGGTACTCTAACCGCCACAACCCTGACCGTTCTTACCCTGGCCAGCTGTGCAACTCACGACAGCCCATTAGCCACTGCTCAGTCTCCTCGACCTATCGGCCCCGTCACCAGTAACGAATGGTATGCCACCGGGCAGCAACAAGCCGACCAGCGCCAACAACAAACCGACAATCACCACCGCGCCAAAAATCTGGTACTGGTGATTGGTGACGGCATGGGCATCACCACCTTAACGGCTGGCCGTATATTCAGTGGCCAACAACTGGGGCTCAGTGGCGAAGACTTTGCCATGAGCTTTGAAACCCTGCCCTATTCGGCACTGGTCAAAACCTATAATACCGATCAGCAAACGCCTGATTCCGCAGGCACCATGACCGCTCTGGTGACCGGCACCAAAACACGCGCCGGGGTGCTGTCCGTCAGTCCGGCCGTGATACGCAGCGACTGCGCCAGCGGCAAGGGTCAAGCACTGGATACTCTGATGGATCTGGCTCTGGCACAAGGCAAGGGCACCGGCGTCGTCACCACCACCCGCCTGACCCACGCTACACCGGCAGCCACCTATGCGCACAGCGTTGAACGTAATTGGGAAAACGACAGCCAGCTGACGCCCGCAGCACGAGCCGCAGGCTGTGAAGACATCGCCACCCAACTGGTACACAGCGACCTCGACATCGCTCTGGGTGGCGGCCTTGCCCAGTTTTTACCTGCGACCGAAGGCGGTGCCCGACAGTCTGGCGACCTCACCGACACCTGGCAACAACGCCCGGATCATCACCTGCTCACAACACCGGCAGCGTTACACACGGCTGACTTGAGTCACGGCCAATGGCTTGGTTTGTTTGCTCCGTCTCATCTGCCGTATGTCGACGATCGCGATGAACAGACGCCAGGCTTACTGGACATGACCCAAGCAGCAGTACAACGCCTGTCTCACAACCCGAAGGGATACGTACTGGTGATTGAAGCAGGCCGAATCGATCACGCCCACCACGCTGGCAATGGCTACCGTGCGCTGAAGGAAACCGAAGAACTGCATCAGACGGTGGCATGGCTGCTGCAATCTCTCGATCTCGACAATACCCTGCTGCTGGTCACCGCTGATCACAGCCATACCCTGACCCTGGCAGGCTACCCGACCCGAGGCAATCCGATGACCGCACTGGTCACCGGCAACGATGCTCACGGTCATCCATCTACCGAGCCAGACCGACTGGCCGATGGGCAACATTACACCTCAATGAATTATCGTAATGGCCCCGGAGCCGTGACCCTGCCACGCCCGGCCATCACCGCTGCCGAAGTCCAAGCACCAGACTATCGCCAGCAAGCACTGGTACCGCTGGAAGCGGAAACCCACGGCGGAGAAGACGTCGCCGTTTATGGGGCAGGCCCCTGGTCAGACCTGCTTGGCGGCACACTGGAACAGCACTGGTTGTTTCATCTGATGCGTCACGCGCTCACGGTCGAAACAGCACCCGAGCAAGCCACCGTCGCCCACTGAGCTGATACCAGGCTGGTGCCGCTACAGCGGGTAAAGCGGCACCAGCCTGCCAACAAGATCAATCATCTAACGAGTGATCGACCTCAGGGTCAGGCAACAACGACTCGGCACGGGCAGGATGCAGGGAAATCATTGGCGCACCATCATGCTGGCGATAACTGTGGCGTAAACGGAATCCTTCATTGATACGACGAACACAGAGCGTTATCCGTACCGTCAACCAACGATAGTCGACCCGATCCTCTGCGTGCACAATGACCGATGCCTGATTATCCACAATCGCCTGACACAGAGGTGCCATCGCCTCCCGAATAGAGCGGTCACGCAACTCAACCAGTTCGGCATCAAGTGAAAATTCCGCCAGCGGTGGTGAGTTGTCTTCGTAAGGACTACGAAATTCATTATGCACAGTAGCATCCAGCAACCGATAATCCAGCAACATCGCAACCGGGGTTTCCAGAGTGCTTGCCGTAGCCAACGGCAATGCCGCTGACTCTGCTGTCAGTGCCGCCACCTGCTCTGCCAGTAACCGGGCCTGATCAAAGCGTTGTTGCAAGGCGTCCAACCCCTGAGTAAGCGGCACCAGTTCCCAGAGCTGCTCCAGACCGGATGCCGCCGCCGCCAGCTCGCCCGTTTCCAGCCAATAGGCCACCTGCTGCTGATAAGCAGTGGCCCATTGATACGCCAGCGGCACCACTGCCATATCCGTTGGCCAGCGCCGACGAAATTCGTCGATACGTACCATGGCATTCAGGCCCGGAGGCTGGGATAATCGCCCGACAGCGAGATCCTGACGAATAAGACCCAACGCAGCGCTGGCTGAAAGATCCATAGTTACCGGAGTAGTTACCGGAGTAGCTACCTGAATAGTTACAGGAATAACCACCGCAGCAGAACCGACAGCTTGTGTTGCTGTTACTGTTGTTGTTGGTATTGCTGTCTGTGATGCTGTCGGCTCGGCCAGCACCAACAGGCTGACGCCCGTTAGCAAAAACAACACCACGATCAACACACCGCTGACAGACAATCCGCTTGGCAAACCCTGACATTGAACACTCATTCGAGGAAATACGTCCTTATGCTTAACCCAACCGGATTACTACGCTTTGGCACTCTGATTTGCGTGCTTCCTGCTGTCGCACTGCTGATAGTCTATGGACTCGACTTGTCGCGAATTACCGATTGCCAGCAACAGGGACTGAGTTACTCTCCCGCTCTCGGCAGCTGTATCGCCGCCGCCGAACCCGTCATGACCTATTACGCTCGCCACAGCCTGTTGATCAACATCAGCCTGCTGATTGCAACCGCAGGAGCGCTGGCCATGACGCTTGGCATGGCATTAAAAGGCCCGAGTCAGGGCCGACAACCGCACTGACTCAAATGGTCTGCTGGTATCAACCACCACGTCAGGCACAGCATTTTTTGAATTTTTCACCGGAGCCGCAAGGGCAGAGGTCGTTCCGACCCGGCTGTAACTGCTGCCAGTCGGCCTCACCATCGTGGTAGCGCCAATGGCCATCCTGTTTGACGAAATGTGAACATTCATGCAATGTTTGCCAGCGTCCATGGGCCCGGAAAGTTGCCCGGAAACAGACAGTGCCAGACTCATCCTGCTCTTCACTGCTTTCTATCTTCAGCCCATACCAGCGCGTTGAGGCATCACAGACCGGGCCAACCGGCCGGGTTTCCGGGTGCCAACTCTCCAGCAGGTAAGCTTCCAGGCCCAACACATAGGCACAATAACGTGATCTCATCAGGGCTTCAGCACTGGCAGCTGGTTGACCAAGATGCAATGGCTGACAGCAGTGACCGTAGTCAAGAACCCCGGAATCGAATGAACTATGTGAACCATGACCCTGCGAACTGCCACACGGGCAAGGGGAATCCGGTGTCATTGCGTTTGTCCTCTTACGATCCCTAACAACCGGGTAATGGCCTGATCCAGTTGTGGACTGTGCTGGCCGGATGAAAATGCAGCCAGCATCCGCTGCCGCATCCCCGGCAGGGTCATCATATCCGCAACCAGCGCTGCAAAGGCATTTTGCCCCTGCTCATTCACCGCCAGTGTTCTCAGAAACGCCAACAGTAACTCACCCTCAAGATCTGCCCAGCAACGGCTGGATACCGCCGCCAGTACTTCCACCGAGCGGGATTTGGGATGTGCCAGTAGCGCCTGCACCAACAAGCGGCGTTGCTCGATATTTTCACTGTGCGACAGTGCCCGGGCAAACGCCGCCAGGTCGTTGGCGTCCGGTTCCCCCGCGATCACACTGGCAAGCCGGTCATTCACCGCACTGGTCAACGCCTGACCCGGCGAAATATTTTCCATAAAGCCCAGAACCACATTGAGTGGCACCCTCGGCAAGTAGGGCAGTGCACGGGTCAACAACGCCTGATTGTTGTCCTGTTGATATCCTGCAACCACTTCAGCCAGCCCCTGCAACCCAAGCTGTTGCCAGTTTTCCCAACCGATATCCCCCGATAGATAACCGCGGGTTGTGCCATAAAAACGACTGACCGGTGCACCCAGCTCACGCGCCGCCAGAGCATGAAAATACGCCATGCGATGACCGTCCGGCTTGAAACTGAAAGGTGCTTCACCCTTGTCGGTGGTGCTATCGCCTGACGCCTGGCGCTGCGCAACATAACGGACAAACCCATCGCGCGCCGGAGCATCCAGCAGATTTTGTTCATCCAGCGGCAACTTCAAAAACCAGATTGCATGCTGGCCCGCCTGCTCCGGATGCCAGCTCAGCAAAGCCAGCCAGGCATGTTTGAGGTAAGGAACGGGATAACTGCGACGCTGCTGTTCGATCTCTTCAAACAGCGCAGTGTCCAGCGGTTGAATGCGGCGGCCCATATCAAATATACGCAGGTTGGCGCCACGCTGGCGTACCAGATCAGTGATGGTCACTCGTTGCCCTCTAAACAAAATGCAAAACGGTCGCCAGTGTAGCAGATTCTGCAGCCTGTCCGGTTGCCGGTAAGACACCGCAGCGCCACACGGTGCGACCCGCCAGTACCCAAACGAGATCCCCCCTGCCGACGTCACCGACAAGCAGGTATGATGACAATCAACCGAACAGGCAGCCCACAGGAGACAACTTATGCTGATCGTATTTGCTCTGATATCCGGATTGATTATTGGCGGAGGGAGCGTTGGCATCTGGCTCAGTCGACGCTGGCAACAACAGATAAAAGACGCCGAAACCAGCCTGACCGAGCTGGTCAGCCAACACCAGCAAGAGCAGCAAGCGGGCAAAGAGTTGCGACAACAGGCCGCCGACCTCAGTTACCAGCTTAACGAAGCCAGTAAAACCATACGTTATCTGGAAAGTCGCCAGGATAACCTCCCGGCCCCCTGACCAGGACAACCAGGCTCAGAATGCCGACGCCTGCAAACTGGCACGCTTCTGTTTCGCTAACCGGGTAAGCAGGCGCCGTTCAACGTCCCGCCCTTTCTCACCCGCTGCCAGCGCGACGGTAGCGGTTAACAACGAGACTTCACCCAGCACCGGCCAATGACGTTGTTCCAGATGTCGTCTGATACGCTCCATCAACACGATAGCACCGTCTTCCGCGCAGTCTGGCAACAACAAGATAAACAATTCTTCACGGATCCGAAAAACTTCATCCCCGGCCCGTACCTCATCCCGAATACAGCCAACAAAATCCGGCAGAAACTGGATCACGGCGCGATTGCCATGCAGATCGCATAGCTGGGAAAAGTCCTCGATACTGAATCCGATCAGCGACAACGGGCGTTTGGCCCGTACACTGCGAGCTACCTCACGTTCCAACATCAACGCAAACTGACGGGCGTTATAGGCCCCGGACTCTCCATCTTTCAGGGCCAGCGACGTCGCAACCAGCAGACGATGGCTGATCAACAGCCCGTAACAGGCCACCGACGCCGCCACCATGATGTATACCAGCGCAGATCGGGTGGCGACCAGCAAATCCGACACCGCCAGAGTAGCGATCCAAATTGCCACCACCATGCAAAAATTATAGATATGGCCAAGCGTTCGACGCAGACAGAAGTAACTCAGAAACGGCATCATCAACAGATAATTCAGCGACAGGGCAACACCGGTTTCCAGCCGAACCAGTCCGGGGATTGTCACCAGCACCAGCACTGGCAACACCAACCAGTCATGGTGACTGCGATCCCGGCTAAACAGAATCACCACCGCAGCCAATACCAGTACTGGAATGACATAGATGCTGGCCAGCACGGTGTTGTACAAACCCAACTGAAACTGCTCCCACAACAGACCGCTCATCAACAGTGCCGTCAGGCCAAACAATCCCGCTCGCAACACCGGCCCTTGACGATGACTGTCAATGATGGAAATCATGGCGGGCCTCGCTGATACGATCCATCAGACTGTGAATATCATCGTCCGGCTGATAGTGAATGGCGACCACTTCCACTTGCTGGTCTACCGGCCCGTGCAAACCACTGCCAATACGCTGTTCGATCAGCTCAATATCATTGCTATTGCCGTGCGGCATCAACACCAGAAAGTCGTCCGACTTCAATCGATACAGGGTGTGAAATGCCAATACTCCCTGTCGCAGCTGTTCCCCTAACTGATGAATACTGTCTTCATATTTTTCACTATCCCACTGGCGCCAAGCACTTGGCAACACCACCAGAGCCAGCAACAACCGTGACGTCTGCCGATCTGCACGGGGAATCTCACGAGCCAGATCGATTTGCAGCTGATCCTCGTTATAGGCCCCGGTACGAGGATCCGCACCGACCTCTTCTCGCAGCCGGACGGCACCCGACTCGTTGAACCAGCCGATCGCTGCCGCCACGACGACACTCACCAGATAGGTCACCACAATTTGTGCGCGCAGCAACATATCCGACCATACCGCCAGACATAAAAACAACAGTGAAAACGCCAACAACATCCAATAGGCATGCGACCAGCGAAACGCAAAAATCAGATAAAACGGCACCCAATACCCAATATGGACCGTGTCCAGTCCGGTACTCATTTCACGTAGCGTCATCAGCACCAGCAAGGTCACGACTAACCATTCGGGCCAACGACGGCGATAAGGTCGATCCCGCAGCAGCAGATAACCGGCATAGACACTGAGCAGACAACCCAGAGCCAAGGCTGCAAGCGCCTCCCCTATCCGCTGATCAATCCAGTCCAGCAACGATAACGACGTCAGACAGACTGCCATCAACAGGCAATAGAAAGCCGTCAGTCGCAATTCTTGCTGGCGTAAAAAATAGCTATTGTTCTTGCCTGTAAGCATCAGTGGTGTTCTCAATCACTTTGATCGGGCCAGATTCATGCACCATCCAGCCCCGACTCTCGCCGGACTGGCCGCAAAGCAGCCGGGGCTGCTTTGCTTCAAGCACCAGACATCCGAGTGTAATTACCGGGTTAATCCAGAGGTGGGTAGTGTATACTAGCCGACTTTATCTGTTTCCGACCGATCGGGTGTAATCGATGGATGTAAACCAATACATGATAACGCTGGGCGAGCAGGCACGCAGCGCTGCCACTGCCATTGCCAGAGCATCAACCCAGGACAAGAACAAGGCCTTGATGGCCATTGCCGATGCGATCAGCCAACAGCGTAGCGCACTGTACCAGGCCAATGCCACCGATCTTGAAAACGGCCGGGCCAAGGGGCTTGATGCCGCATTACTGGATCGTCTGGAACTGACGGACGCGCGTATTGATACCATGATCGAAGGCTTGCACCAGGTCGCCACGCTGCCAGATCCGGTGGGTGAAATCACCGATATGAAATACCGTCCCAGCGGCATCCAGGTCGGCAAAATGCGCGTACCTCTGGGGGTCATTGGCATTATTTATGAAAGCCGCCCGAATGTGACCATTGAAGCCGCCAGCCTGTGTCTGAAATCTGGCAATGCCACTATCTTGCGCGGTGGATCAGAATCGATCGCCAGCAACCAGATGCTGGCAGCCTGCATACGCACTGGACTGGCGGCTGCCGGCCTGCCCGAAACCGCCGTCCAGGTGGTTGAAACCACGGATCGTGCAGCCGTTGGCAAACTGATCACCATGCCCGAATTCGTCGATGTGATTGTGCCTCGCGGGGGCAAGGGACTGATTGAGCGCGTCAGCAAGGAAGCCCGCGTGCCGGTCATCAAGCACCTGGATGGTATCTGCCATGTTTATCTGGATCGCTTTGCCGACAAGACCAAGGCCCTGAACATTGCCGTGAATGCCAAGACTCACCGCTACGGCACCTGCAATACCATGGAAACCCTGCTGGTACACCAGCAGGTGGCGAATGAATGGCTACCGGAACTGGGCGAAGCCTTTGCAGCACTGGGTGTCGAATTACGCGGTTGTGACCAGACCCGCGCTATTCTTAATAGTATTCATGCGGCTACAGCAGCCGACTGGGACACCGAGTACCTGGCACCGATTCTGTCCATCAAGATCGTTGCTTCGATCGATGACGCCATTGAGCACATCAATCGCCACGGCTCACACCATACCGACAGTATCGTGACCGAAAACTACACCTTGGCGCGCCAATTCCTCACGGAAGTCGATTCCAGCTCCGTGATGATTAATGCTTCTACCCGTTTTGCCGACGGCTTTGAGTACGGATTGGGGGCTGAAATTGGCATCTCTACCGATAAAATTCATGCCCGTGGCCCAGTCGGCCTGGACGGTCTGACCTCACAAAAATACGTGGTATTTGGTAACGGCGAAGTACGTACATAATGACGTTAACAGCGGCAGCCTGTCGGGCTGCTCCTTGGGCAATCCTTGGTGGTACGTTTGACCCGGTTCACATCGGCCACCTGCGTATTGCCCTGCAGCTGCGTGATGCCGGCTTTGACCGAGTGCTGTTGATGCCTAACCGCATTCCGCCACACCGGCCATCGCCACGGGCGTCATCCAGTCAACGTCTGACCATGCTGACCTTGGCGACCAGAGACCTAGACGGCGTGGATGTCAGTGACATTGAACTGCAACGTCCTGAATGCAGCTACAGTGCTGTTACCCTGGAGCTGCTACGCACCTTGTACCCGGAAGTCACCTTCAGCTGGGCGATGGGTACCGATGCCTGGCTCAGTTTTGATCGCTGGCATCGCTGTGACGACATTCTCGATTTGGCCAACCTGATGGTAATCAGTCGCCCGGGGGAACGGCAACCCGTCGCTCCCTGGCAACAACAACAATGGCTGGCACGACAGGCCTCGCTGGATGAACTCCTGGTAAGTCCGGCCGGTCGCATTTGTCAGCAAACCTGGCCGGGGCTGGATATTTCAGCTTCAGGCTTGCGCCGGGGTATCGCCGAAGGCGAAAATATCCGGTTCCTTACTCCAGACCCTGTGCTGGACTATCTCACTCAACACCAACTTTACCGATAAGTAGCGAATGCAAACTGAGCAAATCAAAAACCTGGTCGTCGATTCCCTGGACGATATGAAAGCCAGAGACATCATTATTCTGGATGTACGCGGTCGTACTTCCGTGACCGACTGGATGATCATTGCCACGGGAACGTCAAACCGCCACGTCACTGCCGTTGCCGGTCATGTTGAAGAAAAAGCCAAGGAAGCTGGCCTGCGACCCAATGGTACTGAAGGCCGCGCGGTTGCCGACTGGGTGCTGATCGACCTGTTCGATGTGGTCGTCCACGTCATGACCGATCAGGCGCGCCATTTTTACGATCTGGAGCGGCTCTGGGGTGAGCCGGCGGACAGCACCAGCCAGGAAAGTTCGGCGGAATGAAAATCCGGCTGCTTGCTGTTGGCCAGAAAATGCCCTCCTGGGTTACCGAAGGCTATCAGGAATACGCCAAGCGACTTCCTGCCGATTGCGCGCTTGAACTGGTCGAAATCAGTCCGGGTTATCGCAGTAAAAGCAGCAGCAAAGAAAAAGCCATGCAGCAAGAAGCCGATGCCCTGCTGAAAGCGATTCGGCCGCAGGAACATCTGGTCGCACTGGATGTCCTTGGTAAACCCTGGTCAACCGAACAGCTTGCCAGCCAGATGGGACAGTGGCGTATGGATGGCCACGATATTGCTCTGGTCATTGGTGGCCCGGATGGCATCGCCCCCTCCTTGCTGACGCAGGCGAAACAGCGCTGGTCGTTGTCCAGTCTGACCTTGCCCCATCCGCTGGTACGTGTGGTGGTGGCAGAACAGATCTATCGAGCCTGGACCCTGTTGCAGGGTCATCCTTACCACAAATGAGGCCTGCATGTGGGAGCACTCCTTCCGGGACAAATCAGCTGAAGTAAAGCTGTTTCGCTCTCGCGCCATGATTCTGGGCCTGATTATTTTTGCCTTGCTGGGTGTGCTCGTCTGGCGCATGGCCTATTTGCAGATCACCTTGTACGAGAAGTACCAGAACCTTTCGGAAAACAACCGCATCAAGATCCAGCCACTGCCCCCAAAACGTGGTCTGATTTATGATCGTAATGGTGAACTGCTGGCAGAAAATGTGCCGTCTTACAGCCTTACGCTAGTGCCTGAACGCGTCCGCGACATGGATGCTACGCTGAGTTTTATTAACGACATGATCGGTATCTCGGAGCGCGACCGGGAACAGCTCGACAAGCGTCTGGAACTGCGCCGCCGCCCCTACGAACCGGTCGTTTTGCGCCACCAGCTCACTGAAGTCGAGATTGCCAAAGTCATGGTCAACCGGGTTTACCTGCCCGGCGTCGATGTGGAAGCCCAGCTGGTGCGCCACTACCCCCAGGGTGAAACCTTTGCCCACGTACTCGGTTATGTCGGCCGTATCAACCAGCGCGAACAAAACCAGCTGGATACCGACAGTGAGACCAAACGCCGTTATAGCGCCACCCAGTACATTGGCAAGCAGGGTATCGAAAAATATTACGAAAGCGACTTACACGGCGAGCCCGGCTATCAGAAAGTCGAAACCAACGCCCGAGGCCGCATTCTGCGAGTGCTGGAACAATCGGATCCGGTTCCTGGGGAGGATCTGACATTACACCTCGACAGCCGTTTGCAACGGCTGGCGCAACAACAACTGGCCGGTCGCCGTGGTGCCCTCGTTGCCATTGAAGTAAAAACCGGCGGCATTCTCAGCCTTTACAGCAATCCCGGCTTCGATCCCAACCTGTTTGTCACCGGTATTTCCCACACCGACTACAACGCCTTGCGTGACAACCCGGACCTGCCCTTGTTTGACCGCGCCATTCGTGGCCGTTACCCCCCCGCGTCCACCCTGAAACCCTTCATTGGCCTGGGTGTTGCCGACCTGGGCGTAACCAGCTGGAGCCGTACTATTTTTGACACCGGCAGCTTCACCTTGGAAAACAGCGATCGGGAATATCGGGACTGGAAGCGTCAGGGTCATGGTGAAGTCAACCTCGAACGAGCCATCGTTGAATCCTGCGATGTCTATTTTTATGATGCCGCCGTACGGGCGGGAATCGATCGATTGGAGCCATTTCTGGCGCAATTCGGTTTTGGCCAGAATCTGGCCATTGATGTGGATAATGCCTTTTCCGGCTTGTTGCCAGGACGCGAATGGAAACATCGCCATCACAAGGCCAGCTGGTATGCCGGAGACACCGTCAACTTGGGGATTGGCCAGGGCTATATCCAGGTCACGCCGTTGCAACTGGCAACCGCTACTGCGGTGATGGCCAACCGGGGCAAATGGATGGCACCACGGTTGCTGGCAGCTCATAGCGGCCAGTACGAAGCCATTGATGAAAGCGGGATTCAGGACATAAAACTGAATAATGAAGACAACTGGAATCGGATGTTTGAAGCCATGCGCAAGGTGATCAGCAGTCCTCATGGCACTGCTCGGGTACTGCAAAAGCATCTGGAATTCTCAATAGCCGGCAAAACCGGCACCGCCCAGGTCGTTGGTATCAAACAGGATGAAGAATACGACTCCGATGCGCTGCGTGAGCGTCTGCGTGACCATGCCCTGTTTATTGCCTTTGCTCCGGTCGAAGATCCCCAGATTGCCATTGCCGTAGTGGTCGAAAATGGTGAATCAGCCGGGCGTACAGCAGCCCCCATTGCCCAATCGGTGATCAATCTTTATCTCAGCGGAAGCACTGGCGAATGAGCAGTTCTGACTTTACCCGCACGCTCGGCAGCGGCGCACATCCAGGATTTGATCGCAGCCGTGCCCTGTTCACCCGTATGCACCTGGATCTGCTGCTGCTGGTACTGCTGCTGGTTCTTTGCCTGACCGGCTTGCTGATTCTCTACACCGGCAGTGGTAAAGATCTGCATATGCTGACACGCCAGGCGATTCACATGGGTATTGGTTCGCTCGGCATGATTCTGGCTGCACAACTGCCGCCACGTTTTTATCAGCTGATTGCCCCCTGGGCCTATCTTGTTGCCCTTGCAGCACTGCTCGGCGTCCTGATTGCCGGGGTAGACGCCAAGGGGGCACAGCGCTGGCTGGCGCTGCCCGGCCTGCCGCGCTTCCAGCCTTCCGAGCTGGTCAAACTGATACTGCCATTGACCGTCGCCTGGTATATGGCCAGACGTCCGGTTCCACCGCATATCACCGACTTGCTCAAGGCCAGCGTGATTATTGTTGTGCCCACCATACTGATTCTCAAACAACCGGACCTGGGCACATCCCTGCTGATTTCCGCGTCCGGTTTGTTAGTGTTGTTTTTTGCTGGCATGTCCTGGCGGCTGATTGGATCCCTGATCGCGCTGGTCTCCGCCTGTGCACCCTTGATGTGGTTTTTTGTGATGCACGATTATCAGAAACAGCGGGTATTGACCTTCCTCAATCCAGAAAGCGACCCGCTGGGTTCGGGCTGGAACATCATCCAGTCAAAAACCGCCATTGGCTCTGGCGGCATTGAAGGTAAAGGCTTTATGCAGGGCACCCAGTCACAGCTGGAATTTCTGCCCGAGAGCCATACCGACTTTATTATTGCCGTCTTGGCAGAAGAACTGGGACTGATTGGCGTTTTACTGCTGCTGATGCTGTACTTTCTGATTATATTTCGCTGCCTGGTACTCAGTAGCCGCTGTGAAACCTTGTTCGGCCGACTGTTGGCTGG
>TARA_R110000868_G_scaffold54509_4_pt1 | contig 27272 bp, 45 predicted proteins | sample TARA_R110000868 | Tara Oceans TARA_R110000868 (sample SAMEA4397489) | marine metagenome | biome: Polar Biome; feature: [SRF] surface water layer (ENVO:00010504); material: water (ENVO:00002006), including particulate matter (ENVO:01000060) such as... | depth 5 m | reverse complement strand
GCGAGACTTTTTTAAGAGTAACGACAAACAGATTGATTATATTATAGACATTGGAGCAAACATAGGTATCTTTACTTTACTGTCATCTGTTTTATTTCCTAAAGCTAAAAAAATATTAATAGAGCCTAATATTAATAATGTAGAACTGCTTATGGATAATTTGTATGGATTTAATAATGCAGTTGTTTATAATGTTGCTTTGGGTGATGGTGGGAAATATAAAATGCAATTTGATGAAAGGTGGTCTGGTAGTGATAAAACTATTAGTAATGTAGATGGTGATGTTACATCTCTAACAGTAGCTGATATTATTAATTTAACTAATGGAGGTAACTATATTATAAAAATTGATTGTGAAGGTGCGGAGAAATTTCTATTAACAGCTGATAAAAGTTTATTTGATAAATGTCAATACTTTGTGTGTGAATTCCATGAAGGCCCGGATAATAATTTAAAAGAATTCGACAAGTGGGTATATAATACATTCAATGAAAAATATGATATTAAGATACCAAACTGGGGACAGTTCGATGTTTTAAATCCTAATAATGCGATTATAAATTATATTATAAAATTAAAATAAAATCACAAACGGAATCTCTTTATATTATAAATAAGTAAATGAATAAAAAGGAATGTCTAAAAGCTATAAATGAAATTTTACAATATATTGGTGAAGGTGATATATACTATGAAATTTTAAAAAACACGAATCTAACTGAGGAAGAGTTGGAGATTGTAGTGAACTGTGAGGTATTAGATTTAATCCAAAATGATTAGTAAATGGGATAGAAAATTCTATTCACTATGTATTGACATTTCTAAATGGAGTAAAGATCCAGATACAAAGCACGGAGCTATCATTGTAGATAAAAACAACAATATTGTTAGTACAGGTTACAACGGTCCACCTAGAAATATTGATGACACAAAAGTTCCATTAACAAGACCATTAAAGTATTTATATTTCTGTCATGCAGAGGCTAATGCGTTAATTTCTGCTGGAAGGATAGGTAGGTCCGCAGAGAACTGTACAATGTACCAAACAGGTCCATCATGTTCATATTGCTGGCTATTGGTAGCGAATTCAGGTATTAAACGTGTTGTATGTGGTAATACTAAGTCAAAATGTGTTAATTCATTAGACCTTGAAGTTCAGACAATTATGGCTGACCAGATTGGAATAAAAATTGATTATATTTAGCCGTTCGGATAAACCTTTTTACCCGTATCGGCATCAATAATCCGCATTTTAATTTCTTTGAATGCCTTTTCTTGCGCGGGAATAATTTCATCTTTAAATACTTGGTCCCACTTTCGTGAATCAGGATCATAAAATTTCCTCCGCCATTGTCTTAATCCAATTTTTTCACCATCTTGAGTAATGTTAATATCATTTAAAGTAACAAACTTACGCAATATATATTTAACTCTGTCTGATGTAGGAGCATGATTGCCTTTGCCCTTACATTGTATCATAGTTTTTAACACGCTTGTATCAACTTTCTTAGTCTTGGGATTAACATCTTTGCCCTCATTATTAAATTCCATTGTTGCTTGTGGGTCGCCCTTTGGCCTATCCCCTCTCCATAGAGACAGCAATGTGTGATTTTTAGCAACTTTGTAGTGATCTGACTTTACGCAATGATTTAAGTATTCACCTTCATTGGTAAAGGACTGTTGAGATATTAAGCGTACAAACTTATAACCACCATTTTTCATTGCTTTATTGAATTGTTGATAAGCATCTTCATTATCTTCTGAAGCAGTATAATTGTATAATGGATCAATTTTGACATAATCAACACCTTCAGCGAGCGGTTTAATATTCGATTCGATCGCTCCGCGTCCAGTCTCTTCTTCTGCTTCTGCAATAAGTGTTGCGGGATCAATGTCATTTAAGCCCCGCTCATACTCTACATCTATCCGGTTTTGACTACCTATATACTCCATCGTATGTTGGATTTTATCATACCAAGTTGCATCTATGCCTGAATTTGCATTAAACTCAGGACACTCTTCAAAAAAGTAAAGCATAAATTTGGTATAAAACCAGTCTTTAGCATTAGTTAAATGAAAAGTATCAGTCCGTTTAAGCAAGGCATCAATATCAGCATAATATTTTAATACCCTTGCTTTCCATTTAGGACTAGTTGCAGATGGTGTATTGTACTCCGCCGCTCCTACTTTATCAATGGCTTGAGCATATGTAACTTTTTTTACTGATTCTTCTGGCAATGTTGCTAAATATTCAGCAATATCGCGAATATTACTTCTCTCACTAGAAGTTAACCCTCTAAACGTTACAAGATCAGTTTTATTTTTAGCCCAATCCTGATCACCTTCTTTCCAACTATAAGGAGCAGTATTCTTTTCAGAATCACCTGCTGGGCTATTATACCAAGGAACGTATTTCTGCCTGAACCATCTTTGAATTTCTGGCGAGGCATCCTCAACTACACCCATAACAGAACTCTTTAAATCGTCTCCGTTGTATAAATTAGCTTCGTTAAGAATTTTTGCTCGCTCAATTAAGGAATTAAAAGTTATCATAATTTAAATTATTTATACAAAAATTACGATTTTTAAATGTACTTTCTGCAAAAAGTTCAGCCTCGTCACGGAATTGAACCGAGATATATCGATTACAAATCGATTATTTTACCATTAAATTAACAAGGCATAAGGAAACATGATATAATCTAATTGTATGATACATAATCATAAATTGCAAGAATTAGATGAAGACGAATATTCTACTTTTTTGTATATTATTAATGGTGGTGAAGAAGGCGGATACAGATTTAACAAATTATGTTACCTACAAAAAACATTTATTGCTGCCGAATTAAATAATTACATTGATAAAATTAAACCTGAATATAAATATTTGCTCAATTCGATTGCAGAGAAATTACTGAATGTTAAAGTAGTTTCAGAAAGTGATGTTGTAAATTCCGAGTAGCTTATTTTTAAAGCGCTTTATCTGATAAAGAAGAGAAAAAGGTGTAATTCCTTTCTCGGAGCCTTACATAGAAAGTAGTATAATTCCTCGGTAGCTCAATTGGTAGAGCGCTTCACTGTTAATGAAGATGTTGAAGGATCGTACCCTTCCCGAGGAGCCACTTTACGTGCTCAGTTTTAATCCTAGAGATTTTCTGCCTTTACCGTAATTTTTACTACCGAATGTATCGCCTAGTGCATCGCAATTTAAACATATTAAACGTAAGTTTTCAGGGCTGTTATTTGAAGCATTACCATTAATATGATCAAGCCATAGAGGTATCGGTTTATCTAACCATGTAGTGAGCTTACAGCAAGAACAAACGTTACCATCTTTCTCTAAAAATATTCTACGTAACCAGTAACTCCTGGTCAGCTTACCTTCAGTAAATTGTTTATTTCTTTCTTCAAGATTAATTTGAACTCTGTGATTAATAGAACACTGTTTAGAGCAATATATTTTGTGTCCTTTTTTAATTTGATTAGGTCTCCGAACATATTCAACATCACAATTCAAACATTTAAAATATTGCTCTGGCTTAATTCTACTTGGCTTTCTTTTATTATTATATGATGCAGAACATGAGCTGTTACAAAACATTCTGCTAGCAGTTTGAACTTCTTTATTACAATTGGGGCATATATTCATATAATATATTTATTCGAATGGTATACCATATCAACTCTAAATATTGATATTCTTTTCGAGTCGTTATTTTAATGTTAATAAATATTTTAGTTGATTAACTATACCTAATATAGTATCCTTTATATTTAACAAATCAGTATGTTTATAGAATGTCTTGGTTATTTCAGTTAAAAAATCAAAGAAATCTTCTATTACCAAATTAATATTTTCATTACTAAAACTCTTAATATCAAAATCAAATTGTGATGTAGATACTTGATGTCCAAAAATTCCTATATATACTTCTACAAATGTATCTATAGGTTCTTCGAGACCCTTATAAGCACGGCCGAAAGCTTTGTGCTGTGCATAAGTGTCAGACTGCCAATGAAATAGCTGTAATTGATTGCGAAATTGCATAAGTGGTCCAATAATTTTCATAAAATTATTTAGGTTTAAAACTCAAATAATAAATAAGGAAACAATTTATAATATAAACAATGAAATATAATCCAGATAAATTTACATATGGGTGTGAGCTTGAATTTGCAGACGTTGACCGATTTGCGAAGTTACCTGATGGGTGTACATTTGATGGCAAAGATCATACAATTGTAAATAGCAATGGAATTGCTACAGATCCAAAAGCACGAACATCTACAATTGGGGGAGAGATTAATACAAAAGCTACTTCTACTATTGATGAACAAGTTAGTGTAATTAGTAACGTAATTAATAGCTTCGAGGAGGTTACTATCAATTATAGATGTAACCTACATATTCATATTAGAGTACCCGGATTAAAAGATGACTTAGAATCCTGCAAGAGGTTAGCTACCTACATTAGAGATAATGAAACGGATATTTTTAAATTAGTTGAACCAATTCCTACTCCTACATTAGCTGAATACAATGATGGAGAAGCATTTGCAGGTGCAATGAAACGATATAAGCGACGATTACGGTCTCATCAATTCAGGGTATATGATTCAGTATATGATACCATGATGAAGGCAAAAACAGTCGATGAATTTTATAATGCGCACGGACCTTGGTCAGATGTTAAACAGAGACATTTATTTCATTTATGTCCAAGAGCAGCAATTAATTTAAGAACATTATGGGAACCACATCATAATACAATTGAATTCAGGCACTTTCCAGGTACATTAGATTTGCATGAATATGCTAGTTGTCTTAAGTGGTGTAAGGAGTTTTTAAATGCTGCACTTAATACTAATGAGACTGTATTATCTATTTTTAATCGACATAATGAATTTGTTTTTCCGAAATTTAAACCATATAATCATGAGCAAGAGAAGACATATTTACTGACAAGCTATGATCACAACAACCGAACAACAATTGAAGCAAATTTAAAAGAATTACAACCACAATGACATCAGAAACAACGACTTCTATCACAGCAACTGCAATGACCCACATTATATCCTTCGGTGGCGACAGCAAATACCCATCTACCATAAGTTTAAATCTGGACTGCTCGCAGATGAGTTGCCCAATAACTTTTTGGGCAGACGGCAAGCCAATTTTCTCGCTCGCCGCTGACGAAATCCCCGCCTTTTGCAAAGCCCTTAGTACAATGGATTGCACAGCATAAAAAGACAACCCCTGCCCAACCATAAAGCAATATGAGCATAGAATTTAAAGATAGTAAAATTATTATAGATCTGCACAGAATACTGAATGGAGTAACTGGTCAGCAAAAAATAGAACTAATAAAGAAGCTTGCTATTGATGGTGATATTATGCGTTACACTATCTCAATACTTTGTGACGGCTTGACCGATACAAAGTCTGATTCTGAAACAAAGAACTTAAATTGGGCTAGTGTTGAAATTGCAAAGCACAGCAATGATATATCAAAGCGCGAGATTGAACGGCTTGAAAAAATAGTAAACTATCAAGCACAAGAGCTATTAGAATTAAGACAAGAGAATAGATGGCTTATGGAGAACGACAACTATGAATAAATACGCACACGAATGGTTAGCATTTTTTATGCTAATTTTAATGACTATTGCCGCATTTTCGGCTGCGGAACAGAGAGACGAACTAAAGGTGCAAGCAGTAAAGCGCGGATTTGCAGAATGGGTATGCGATGTAAATGGGCAAACAACTTTTAAATGGAAAAACCAACCACAAACCCAACCACAATGAAAACAAATATCGTATTCGTATGTAAAGGTAACGTATGCAGATCAGCAATTGCAGAAATATTAATGAAGCATCATTTGCAGATTAAATATGGAGATAATTGGTATGATAAATATATTGTACAGTCGGGTGGCACTACTCCAGGGTTTGGTAAGTGGGGAAGTAAAATGGCACCTAAAATGAGAAAAATCGCAATTGAGCACGATCTTGATAAAGACCTTGTTAACAGCCATAAAGCAAAGCCTGTTACAGAGAAAATGCTAACTGCGGGAGATATTAATAAAGTCATTATTATGGATATGAAAAATTTGACAAAAATGACAGAATTGTTTCCAAATCAAAAAGTAGAGTTTTTAGATCAAAGTGTAATTACAGATCCATTTGGTAAAGATGAAGAACATTTTATGGGCTGTTTTGACCTTATTGATGAAGGTTGCACGAATTACGTTTATGGAGATAAAGTATGAAATTTGATATTCACCTTAACGTAGGAACTATTTACAAGACTAATAGTTCGAGATCAAAAGAGCTATTCTATACTGGAAAAGAGATTGCTGACTACTGTAATTTTTATAAGATTACTCATTGCGTTTGTATTTACTCTCATTATCAGTACATTGAAGAACTACAACTGCATGCTCCGAATACTAAAGTGTATGGAGTGCAGTGGATTACTGACTTTGCTAATGATAAGCTGGATATTGGTAAGCCATTATTCCAAGGCATTAAGCTGCATTCAAATAGAGGATATAGAATGGTTAATGGTGAACTCACGTATGGATTAGATTATGGTGATTTTAATCTCGTCGAAAGTGTATTAAATAAGTTGCCAGATAATCATTTAGTTTATATGCACACTGGTTGTAACATTTTGGGGAATAAGACTAGCTTACGTTGTAGTCCCGACCATGTCTTTACACTTGCAACGAAATATAACAATTTAAAATTCATCATGGGACATGCAGGTGTCTATGGTGGTATGTTTACATCAGAGCCATCCATTAGAGAAGTACCTACAACTATTACCAATAACAGCCATGTATATACTGCGGGTGTTCGTAATCATGTTAATAGTATGGCATCAACTAAGAAAGCTGTTATGTATGCAAACTACACTCACAATATCTTTTTAGATGGATCTATTCATACGAGAGACAAAGCACGTGAGTTGAAAAATACTCCTAAGTGGGCTGTAGGAAGTGATTACCCATATGGCTATAATAGAGAAGATAATTTTACAGAAATTGATTTTAAAGACAACTACACATGGGATTATAATTTTCAATGTAGACAATATGAAAAACGTATTGGTAATATTGATCATACACATAAGAATGCAATTAAGTTTATTGAAACGAATATTATTGATCTTGCAAAAGAACATGGAGAGTTTTATACTAGAGTAAAAGGCAGTAAGTCATTTTGTCATAACTATTACAGTCTTGAGAATGAGTACTTTTCAGAATAAGGAAACCTTTTATAATAACTTCAAATGATTACTAACTATAAAATCGTACGAGCATCATCAAAGCAAGAACTTGAACAAGAAGTATTGCTTGCCATCAAACAAAGATGGGTACTTGCTTCAGGTGCAACACTGACTTTAGTAGTATCTCCTAACGGTACAATTCAAGAAGTTTGGATTCAAACTCTTGTTATGAACTAAATAAATACATTATGCAGAATGGCAAAGGATCAAAACCACGTAAGGTAGACAGCAAAAAATTTAACAATAACTGGGATAAAATTGATTGGAGTCTAAAAAAATTTAAAGCTGAATCAACTAAACCAAAAACCTCAAAATAACAACTATGGATGGAAGAAAATACAGACACGATGATGCAGGCATTTGGCATACATATAAAATTGTATCGCCACTAATACACTCTGATAAAGTAGAGCGTAATTTAAAGAATATTATTTCTAAGGGTGAAATTAAATTCACAAATGTAATTTATCATAGATTAACTTGCGAGATGTGGATTGACACATCATATCCTAATAAGATTTTAACCGAGTCATTAACCTTAATTCCAAACGCTAAAATTATTAAGCAGTAATATTATGTATAACTTTTTTAATCGGAGCTTTTTAAATGTACTGCTTTGGATCTGCAACAGTATTATAGTGTTAAGTCTCTTTTATGCATGTAATCTTATTGAAGTAATTTTCTATACAGTAATTGCTTTTCTAATTTACAATGAGCTAAGTGACTAAATAGAGATATGAGAAAAGTTATTACAGGCGATGTTTGGTTGAGGAAATTATATTTAACAGAATTACTTGATTTATCGGATGTAGAAGTAACAGGGATGTATATTTGTGATATGAACTACTTAACTAGTCTAGTTGGATCACCTAAATTTGTTGGTAATGGATTTGGTTGTGGTCAAAATGAATTAACAAGTCTTATAGGTGCTCCCGCAACTGTTATTGGTAGTTTTTCCTGTGAATTAAATAAACTTACAACACTCGATTATATTCCTTTAGGAATTAATGGTAGCTTTAATTGCGTCGGTAACCAGTTAACTAGTCTTAAAGGCTCTCCAAAAACTGTTAAAAATTTTAATTGTAATCATAATCTGTTGACTAGTCTTGAACATGCACCTTTAGAGGTTAGTGGTAATTATGCTTGCCATAATAACAAACTAACTAATCTTAAAGGTATTAATATAGAATCTATTAACGGTGGGTTTTTCTGTCATGATAACTTTCTCACTAGCCTTGAACATGCGCCTTCATTTGTTAAGGGCGCCTTCATTTGTGGTTTCAACAATTTAATTGATCTCAAATATGCTCCTAAAGATGTTGAAGACCGATTTGATTGTCAGTTTAATAACATTCAAAGTCTTGTACATGGCCCAACAGAGGTAGGTGGTAATTACAATTGTAACAATAACAAGCTGATTAATCTTGAAGGCGCTCCTGAAATTTGCTGGGGGTATTTTAATTGCAGCGGTAACGAGTTAACTAGCCTTATAGGTATACCCCACACAATGCACGGTTCTTTCTACTTATCAAAAGAGTTAAAAGAAAAATTTCCAGAGGAGTATATACGCAGCTTAAGCAGTATTAGAGATGATGTCGTATATCTAGACCCAAATGGAAGGCCTGAGGACGAAGATGACGAAGATGACGAAGATGACGAAGAGGCTGGTCGCGATGAAGATGAAGATGATGACGATTAATTAAATAAACAATAAAACTTAAATGAACAATAATAAAACTGACGTACTATTTGAAATAATTATTTTTAGTATTGTTGCATATATACTTTATATTGTTGTAGAAATGTCAATATAAATATTAAATAACAATATGAGCCACAAACAAGATCAAGTAAACCTATTTGAAGCATACATTCAAATTAATGAAGCAAATACAGGAGTAAATGATGAATGGTTTAATGACCCTTCTACATTTAAAACATATAAAAAAGCTAATCCCATACGTTACGAAAAAACAACAAATAGCGGAAGTGTTCAAACTCTTGAAGGGCCAGTTAATTATCAAGCTGGTCACTATATTATAACAGGCCCGAAAGGAGAAAAGTATCCAGTTTCACCTGATAAATTTAATACATTGTATGATGATAATGGCGATAGTACTGCAACTCCTAAAAAAATTATTAAGCAGGCGAGGCTTGCTGACCATGATGGAACTTTGCATACGTCTTGGGGTGATCTTGCATATGAAAAGGGTAAGCATTATATTGTAAAGCATGGCCCAGGTGATTACGGCTCTGTTCAATCAGATATTTTTGATCAGACTTATAGTAAATAATAATTACTAATAGCTTCTCGTATAAATAAATGTATGAGAAAAGTTATTGAAGGTAGTGTTGATTTAGATGGTTTACATTTAACAGAGTTATTTGATTTATCAGATGTAGACGTTACAGACTGGTTTGCATGCAGTAATAATAACTTAACTAGTCTAAAAGGTATTCCACATACTGTTGGTGGTGGATTTTATTGTCATAATAACAAGTTAACTAGTCTTGAAGGCGCACCTAAGTCTATTGATCAAGGTAGTTTTTATTGTTCTGATAACAAGTTAACTAGTCTTAAAGGTGCTCCTAAAACTGTTGCTAATTTTTACTGCGAAAATAACAACCTGACTAGTCTTGAAGGAGCCCCCTCAAGAGTTAATGGTCATTTTACATGTTGCAATAACAAATTAACCAATCTCAAATATTCACCTCGAATTATTAGAGGATATTTTGATTGCGGTGAAAACCCTCTAAATAGTCTCGAGGGTATTCCTGATATAATTGGGTATGGTTTCTATATATCAGCAGCGCTTAAAGACAAATTTTCAGAAAAATATATACGCAGTCTAAGCGATATACAAGGAACTATACACTTCATATAACATAAATAAATATATGAGAAAAATTATTAGAGGCAATGTTACTGCATCAGGTATACATTTAAGTGAATTATTTGATTTATCAGATGTTGAAATTTTAGTATCCGAAACGGATAATCAGAATCTAGGAAATTTTAGTTGTGCAAAAAATACCTTGACTAGTCTTAGAGGTGCTCCCAAAATTGTTGATGGGGGTTTTTATTGTGACCACAACAACCTAACTAGTTTAAAAGACGCACCTTTAACTGTAGGGGGCAGTTTTAGCTGTTCATTTAATAAACTTATAAGTCTCGAACATGCACCTAAAAATATTAAAGGTAGTTTTGAATGTATATCAAACAAATTGATTAGTCTCGAACATGGACCTACAACTGTTAGTAGAGATTTTTATTGTAATGAAAATAATTTAACTAGTCTTGAACACGGGCCCGTAGAGGTTGGTCGTAATTATTATTGTCATAATAATCAATTAACCAGTCTTAAAGGTTGTAATATTGAAACTCTTAACGGTAATTTTGGTTGCTATAATAACCAACTGATTAGTCTCGAACATGCACCTAAAACTATTGATGGTAATTTTAATTGTCAAAATAACAAACTAGTTAGTCTCGAAGGTGCTCCTCATTCTGTTTATGGTAATTTTATTTGCAGCGATAACAAGTTAGACAGCCTAAATGGCATACCACATACTATATATGAGAGTTTTTTTATATCGAAAGAGTTAAAAACAAAATTTCCTCAAAAGTATATACGCAGTCTAAGTAATATTGAAGGTGACATAGTATATACGGCGCCGGGTGACGAAAATCCAGAAGACTATTAGTTAAAACTTATTGTTATTCCGTTTTGATCTTTCCATTTAAATTTTTTTGCTCCTTTTTGTGTTAATATATGACCTTTAATAGTTTTATGGTTTGCTTCGTTTGCTTGCCATACGCTATGCATAAAAATGGTATTATGCATAAATAAATGTATGAGAAAAATTATTGAGGGTACTGTTGATTTAAGTTCTTTATGTTTAACAGAGTTATTAGATTTATCGGATGTAGAAGTTACAGGGCATTTTTATTGTAATCACAATAATTTAACTAATCTCAAAGGTGCTCCCAAAACTGTTAAAGGTAATGTTGATTGTATGATTAACGACTTAGTCAGTCTCGAAGGGGCTCCTCAAACTATTGATGGCTCTTTTAATTGTGAAGAAAATAAGTTAACTAATATTGAAGATCTCCCCAAAACAATTAATCGGAATCTTGTTTTGGATATATCTCTTAAAAAAAACTTTAATGAAGAGTATATTCGCAGCCGGTGTAAAATTAGAGGTACCGTACACTTTGCTGATTTAAATATAGAAGTGGATGAATAAAGACATTAAGGAAATATTTTATAATAAGTTATTATGAATGATAACAAAGAAGAAATTACTAAAGTAGTAGAATTATTTAGTTCATCCAATGGCGGTGTCTATGCACGAGTCCCTACTACAGAAACAGAAGAAGATACAATTATGTTCGATGAAACATTTGTAGCATCTTTAATGTTCTCAATTTTAGCTCTCTTTATCTCCAGGATTGATGATAATTTGCAAAATAGTTTTATTAAAAATGTTTATAAGAACTTAAATAAATTTAAAGAGACTGGATTTAGTCATGTTGATAATATCTCTGATGGTGATTGGGATGATAAGCAGTAAATTAAAGTATAATGAAATTACCAAAAGCTACGAAAAGAAAAAAAGACAGCAACGCGTCGGATCGTTCGCTGCATCACCTGGGTACGAAACTAACGTTTGACATCGAGCCGGATCAAGGGGCGGTGGCTATGTTTGGAATTTGCGCACTCAAGGGTCATAAAATTGTCTCCATTGAGCGGCGGGGAAGAAAGGTCGTGTGCGAATATGAGAAAGTCTCCTAACGCCTTCAGAGTGATTGAGATGATAAGCAGTAAATTAAAGGAAAACTGTTATAATAAAGTATAATGAAATTACCAAAACTGTTTAAGAATTCTTCAAAAGGTGTACTTGAGTGGACGATTGAGCATCAAGCCGATGCATACCGTACACACTCAGGAGTTGTAGGTGGAAAGATTACAACTACAGCATGGACGTTCTGTGAGGGTAAGAATATTGGTAAGTCCAATCAGACCCACCCAGGCGATCAAGCAGAAATTGCAGCAAAAGCACTCTGGACTAAAAAGCATAACAATAGCCAATATCGTGCTAGCCTTGATGATACAAGCGCAGTTTACACAGAGCCAATGCTCGCACACAATTATGTTAAACGAAAGAATAACATTAATTTCAAGCATGGAGTTTATGTACAGGTAAAGAAAAATGGCCAAAGGTGTTTAATTAAAAAAAGCGGTGCATTCACTCGTAAAGGTAAATTAATTAATGGCATCCCCCACATTACAAATTGTCTCAAACGATTATTTGTAATGTACCCAGATCTAATTATTGATGGTGAGATTTTTAATGATGACCTACGTCAAGATCTAGGATCTTTAATCTCTCTAATTGCTGGTAAAGACCATAATGAAGAAGAGTTAAAAGCATCAGAACAAATTACACAGTTTCATGTATATGATTTAATTATGGATAAGTGTTATAGTGAGCGCTTAGCAGAGCTTACGAAACTTATTGCTATTGAAATTAAGCACAATCCGCTTGTAGCTAAATACATTAAGATTATCGACTCATATGCAGTTAATTGTCATGAACACATTGATCAACTCTTAACTAAATTCGAAGAGCAAGGTCATGAAGGTGTTATGGTTCGAATTAACGATAAGCCATATGAGAATAAACGCTCTTACTCTCTGTTGAAATATAAGACATTTATCACTAGTGAATTTACTATTGTGGGGATGGAGGAAGGTGTAGGTAACTTAGCTGGCAAATGTGGTGCGTTCATTCTCGAAAATGATAAGGGGATTAGATTCAACTCTGCACCAACTGGGACTCATGAATTGTGGGCGCAATATTGGAATCAACGAGAACAATTAATTGGTCAATTAGCTGAAGTTAAATACAAAGAATTGACCCCTGTGAAGAACTCTAAGGGTGGTGTACCGAGTTTTGGTAAGGTGATTATTATTCGCAATTACGATTAATCAAGTAATTCAGGATCGTAACCTTTAATTTTTCTACCATTAAACCACATTGGGTTTTTATATTTAATTGATATGTTTGTTAATGCTGCTTTTTGGGAGAGAGTCAGTGGGTGTCTAGTAGTAGTTCGATAGTCGCCATTGTCGGCTATATAGTCTCTAACGCGATTATATCCTGAATCAAGTACTAATCTAATGTAACCTCTACTGTATAAATTGTCATAAATTTCAGTAACATCATCTACACTTTTTTTAAACGTTACGTTATGCTTATGTTTTAATATATCCTCACCTTTCTCAGCATGACCTTCATCACTATCGTAATTTATAAAGTAAATAGTTCCATTACTTGCAATCCAGGCGCCATAGGGTCTCTTAGTAGGGTATTTGTCAACATCCCTATAGGGCACCTCATTTGGTATAAATTGTTTTTGAGTACTTTCGTCGAGTAAATTTGGATCATATCCCCCAACCTGTCTATTATTAAAAAAGACATGTTTTTTGTATTTAATAGATATATTTTTTAGTGCTGACTTCTGTGCAAGTGATAAAGGATGTCTAATAGATTTCTCATAGGCAGCCCCATTTTCGACCATATAAATAACTTTTCCATCGTACATTCTGTCATGCACTAAACGAATATATCCATGTGCAAAGATTGTACCATATACATTATCATTATAAGCGTCTTCATGGTCTGGGTAGTCAGGATCTGTTTTTGATTGTTCGGGAGTCACACCTAATTCATCTAATATATCACATGCTGACTCATAGTGCCCGCTATATTTATCACTTAAAATAAAATGTATAGTTCCATTATTTGAAATCCAAGCACCATAAGGCATAGAAGGTGGATACGATTTTATATCTCGATAATTTACTACCGGTTCATTCTCATTATTTTCGCACAATTGACTAGTAATACATTCATCAATTAATCTCAAGACATTAATTTCCATAAGATTATTTACTGTTTTTCTGCGGAAGGAACGCAAGGAAACTCGTTATAATTAAGTTGTAAACGAAACAAACCAAACCAAAAAATTATGAATTCGAAATTTATCAAAGTATCAAACGTAGAGATCCCTGACTCATTCTACAACCGAATCAAGACCAATGTTGAGTCGATTGATCATCTGTTTGGAGATGGGATTTTGCCAGGGTGTACTTATACGCTTACAGCAGGATGGGGCATGGGTAAGACTCAATTAATGCTTCAATTGTTGAGCCGTATTGAGAACGTAAATAAGCGCGTAGGTTATATTACGAACGAAGAGTCAGTCGAGCAGTTAGCTTTTACTTGCCGACGTATTTCAGTTCATAATGTTATGGTTGCGAATATGAGTAACATCACAGAAATCGCAGAAGCAATGAAAGATTTCGATGTTGTTGTTATTGATAGTTTCTCAATGCTAACTTCTGATGAACATGTGGGTTCATTAAAGATTGAGAGCGAAGCATTAGATACGATTATTGCGGCTGCTAAAGCGAATAACTGTGCGACATTCTTTATTATGCACTATACTAAAGACGGTAAGCTTAAAGGTAGCTCGAGGGTTCCTCATCTCGTAGATGCAAATCTATATATTGAAAAGGTAGAAGGTGACGACGAACAATTACGTCGAGTATACTTTACGAAGAATCGTTTTGGTGCACCAAATGATATTAACATTCGTCTGACTAGTACTGGCTATGACTTCACGCTAATTGAAGGTTCAAAATCGCCAGAAGGTTCTAAGAAAAAGACTAACAAAAAGGCTAAGCAAGAACAAGACATGAAGAGTATTATGGCTTTAAAGGAGCCACCGTCGATTAAAGTTGGTCGAGTTATGAAATTATTGAATTGTGAACATTACAAAGCTGCATTTTATCTTCGAGAATTAACTATGCAAGGTAAGCTCGCAAAATACGGTCGAGGACTAGACGCTAGCTGGAAAATCGTCAATACTGTTGAAGAATATGTCTAAGCCAATTATGCACCCAGAAGATAGGATTTGGAAAGACACTACCTTTATCTTTAATTTAAAACAAGTACAAAATAATTGCTTCAACCAATTAGTTGTAGACTTAAACTTAACCAAAGTAGGCGAAGAGTGCTTATATGAGTACATGCATGCATGCTGTAATGCTGATTACGAGATTACAGAATCATTTGAGGATTATCTGCATTCTGTAGACAAAAATTTTAAAGATTTAATAATTCAATAAGGAAATCTCTTATAATAAACAAGAAGAATATGAACAAAACCAATATGAACAAAACCAACAAACAAGTAAAAAGCACCAAGGCAGTTAGGTCAACCAAGGCAGTCGATACCCGAAGTATTCTCGGAAAATGCTCGACTGTGGATTGGTTTAAGTCTGAACGGACTCGTCCGAAGTATGTTCAGATGAGCTTTGAACGGACCAGTGAAGGGTATCGATTGATTAGCGGTACTATTCTCAAGCAGACTAATCAGTATACCGGTAAGTGGATTGATGCCAATAAGCGCGCCTTGGTCAAGGATGTCGCTGAGCGTGGAATGTATTCCTGCTAAGATAACATAAACACTTAACCTAAAGCCCGTTGGAGTCTATAATGATTCTAACGGGCTTTTTTTGTTAAAAATAAGCCACGCAAATAAACATCTCCATCAATAACTTTTCTCATATATTTATTTAGTTATCACCAGCTGGTGCTTGTTCCCACTCAGCCCAATCAATTAAACCATCCACCATATACCTCACTTCACCTTGTATATCACTTAACATCCGGATATAATTTTCTGAAAATTTGTCTTTGAGATTAGCATCGATATAAAAATATCCACCAATATATTCTGGAATACCTTTAAGGCTTGTAAGTGGGTTACTTTCACAAGAAAAGCTCCATTTAATATAATGTGGGCAGCCAACAAGATTAGTCAATTGGTTGTAACGACAATCAAAACCACCATTAAGTTGTACATTAAATAAATCCGGTAAATCTTTAAGATGTAGATTATCTAATTCAATATCACCATCAATAATTTTTTTCATATTGTAATTATTTATTAAATGATTTATTAAATAATAATATATGTTTGATCAAATGGTTAGTGAAATTTTAAATAAAAATTTAATTGAAGAGAATAATGCAAAAACTATTGCAGCTATAGTTGGATTGTGGGCAACCGGTTTTAGTAATTCGAATGCAGAATATGCGCAACAGGTTGGTGCACCCGGTTTACCTGTAGACCCTATAACAGCAGAATTCGGTTCAAATAGTCGCGCAATTACAACAAACTTACGGTCAAAAAAAGATCCCGATATTAAAAGATATCCTATACAAGATATACTTAAAGTTTCGGCATCAAAAAAAGTACAGACATTAGATCAAATAAATTTTTGGGACCTTGAAAACATAGATGCGTTTATTGCAAAAGTAAAAGAGCTTGAAGGATTTAATCCCAATCCATACTGGGATCGTAGACATTATTCAATAGGTTATGGAACATATGCTAGGAGTATGGATCAAAACAAAACTGATAAATCATATGATTATGTAGCCAGGTATCAACCTAAGTTAAATCAAGATCAGCTAAAACGATTCGACAACAGAGAATCTATTCATACTCCTAATATTAGAATAATGGAAAAAGACGAAGCAGAAATGAGATTAATAGGTGAATTAATAGAACATACTAAAGCAGTAAGAAATTTTATAGAGCGCAATGGGTTACTCGAGACTCATAAATCACTAACATATGGCCAAGTATATGCAATGATTGATATGCGTTATAATATGGGTCCAGATATATTACAAAAACTTTTAGTTAACAAATTTAAAAACCCAGCTAGACTTATAACACCTGAAGAAGTTTTAAAGTTATTACAAAATGATGAAGGAAAGTTAGAAACGCGGAGAGAATTTGAAAATGATTTGTTTAAAAGTAAAGATGATTACTTTAAATCTAAAGAAACTAATGCGGAAAAATCTTTAAGAATAGATAATCTTAAACTCCCTGATCCACCTGACGACTTTAAAAAGAGAAAATTTTCAATAAGATAAAATATATTTACCAATAAGATACAACACCCCTAATATCACTTAGACTTCTAATATACTCTTCAGGAAAGACATTTTTAACTGCCATTGGCAGATATAACGCCTCGCCAATTATTTTTGGTATACCTTTGAGACTAATTAATGGATTATTTAGACACATAACGGAACCTTCAACAGTATGTGGAGCACCTCTAAAGCTCTCCAGTCTATTATTGTTACAATAAAAGCCTCCTGATACAATTTTGGGAGCATATTCAAGATCCTTTAAACGATTATAGGCGCAATTAAACGACCAAACATTTACAGGAGCACCTTCAAGGCTAGTTAACTCATTTTGACTACAATCAAACGTACACCGCTTACCGAAATTTAACGGAATACCAATAAGATTAGTTAGATTGTTTTCACCACAGTAAAAGTATTTATCATTATCAATATTAGGAGCATTTTTAAGACTAATTAAGTTATTCCACCTACAATCAAAATTTCCCATTATTTTTACATTTGATAAAAGATTAGGTAAATTTTCTAAACAAAGATTCTGTAAACTAGCATCACCATCAATAATTTTTTGCATACAGTTATTTATTAATAATACAATATGCTATTTCCTATTTTACTTAGACTGCGGATATATTCTGCAGGGAATTTGGATTTAAGTATTTCATCTATATAAAGACTGCCACCAATTACTTTAGGTAAACCTTTGAGACTAGTTAATTTACTTTGGAAATTACAAAAAAATCCTAATTTAACAGTTTGAGGTGCTCCCTCAAGACTAGTTAATGATGGGTTCTTACTACAAATAAAACTACCGTTAACAGTTTGGGGGGCTCCTTCAAGATTAGTTAGGTTGTTTTCCCTACAATCAAAATCACCACCAACAGTATGTGGACTACCTTTAAGACTAGTTAGGTTGGTTTCTCTACAATCAAAGTCATAAACAACTGTATGCGGACTACCTACGAGATTAGTTAGGTTGTTTTTCCTACAAGCAAAATACCCACGAACAGTATGTGGACTACCTACGAGATTAGTTAAGTAGTTAATACTACAATCAAAAGCACCATCTACTTCAACATCAGATAAATCAGGTAAATTTTCAAGATGTAGATTACTTAAATAAATACTACCATCATCATAAATACTACCGTTATCAATAATTTTTCTCATATATTTATTTATATTTATATATTCTTATTCATACAATACCGTCTCCAAAATATTACTCAGTTTTCGTATATACTTTTCAGGGAATAAATTTATAAGCTCTTTATTTATATGTAAATTACCTCCAATGTTTTTAGGTATGCCTACAAGACTATTTAAGTCGTTACCTTGACAAAGAAAACTACCTATAATATCTCTAGGAGCACCTATAAGATTTTTTAGTGAGTTAAATGAGCAATCAAAAGCATAAACATCGACAGGTGAACCACTAAGACTAGTTAAGTTGTTATCCTGGCAATAAAAACTGCCACCAACGTATGTAGGAGCACCTATGAGATTAATTAGATTATTCTTATTGCAATAAAAATTATGGCTTCCAAGAATAGATATTGGAGCATTTTTTAGGTCAGTTAGGTTGTTATTAAAACAAATAAAATCACCGTCAACCTCTACATTTAATAAGAAGCTAGGTAACTCGGTAAGTACCAAACTTCCTAACATAATATCACCTTCAATAATTTTTTTCATATATTTATTTAATAATCCCCGTCTGGTGCCTCATCTACATACCCACTTTCATTTAGATAATACACATGACCTTTAATATAGCTCAAACTACGAATAAACTCTTCTGAAAATTTGTCTCTGTGAAGCTTATCTATATAAAAATTACCGCCTATATTTTTAGGAACATTATTAAGATCTGTTAATGGATTTTCACCACAATCAAAATTTCCGCCAACATCATGCGGGCACCCGCTGAGAGTAGTTAACTTATTGTAACTACAATCAAAACTTCCGCGAACAGTATGCGGACTACCTATAAGATCAGTTAAGCTATTGTTTACACAATTAAAATTTCCTGTAACTTCTACATCTGATAAATAAGGTAACTCTTTTAAATAAAAATCAGCCAAACTAACACGGCCGTGAATAATTTTTCTCATATAATTTATATTTAGTTACATGTAAAATATTTTACCGGTAATCTCACTAAGGCTGCGAATGTATTCTCTAGGGAATTTGCGTTCAAGCATTAATGGCATGTAAAGACTTTTACCAATATATTTAGGAATACCATCGAGACCTGTAAGAGGATTGCCGATACAATAAAAACTGTGTCCAACAGTTGTAGGCGCACCAATAAGGTTATCTAATCTATTACCATGACAATTAAAGTAACCTTCAACATATGTGGGAGCACCTATAAGATTTTTTAGTTTATTCCTATAGCAAGAAAAAAACTTAACAGTTTGAGGTGCATATTCAAGACTGGTTAATTCATTAATACTGCAATCAAACTTCAAGACCTCGCGAGGAGCTCCTTTAAGACTAGTTAGCACATTATTATCGCATTCAAATACACATTTCTCGCCGAAAATTGTCGGGACACCAATAAGATTCGTTAGTTTATTGTGAGAGCAACGAAAATATACATCGTCACTAATATTAGGCGCGTTTTTTAAACTAATTAAATTATTATGACTGCAATCAAAACTTTGAACGTGTACATCTAATAGAAAATCAGGTAAATGTGGTAAATGTAGATTTGATAAATTAACAAATGGTTCATTATCATCAATAATTTTTCTCATATATCTATTTACTGAATAATTCTCTCTTTTTACTAAATATTATTAATGAAGAAATTATTACTAATCTTATTTTTGCTAGTAACCTCTTGTGGATTTAATACAATACAGAAACGACAAGCAGTATTTATTTCTACGGCAGCCTATGCTACAAATGACTCATTAACAGTAGGCAGATTTGATTTAGCCACAGAGCACTCAAATAGATTGATAACATTTATTGCACCTCCCAGTCCATCAGATAGAATTAATATTAAACCATTTATAAACTCACGTGCAGATAAAACTCATCCTAATATTATTACAAATACTGATCCAATTGTAATTTTACCGCTCGCATTTAAGACTCACCCAGTATTATTTAAAGACACACCAGAGTTCTTTAAAATGTTAATGGATAATAAAGAACTACAGCGGCAAATAGATGATGAGCAAATCCTTAATAAAAAATTAAATAAAGATAGAGATAAATTAAAAAAAGAAAAGGAGGATGATTATAATAAATTGCAAGAGTCGCAAAAACGATCTAACCATTTTTTTGGCATTCTAAAAATATTTACAGGTATATTCGGTATACTTGGTGTTGCAGCAGTTGCTCTTATGATATTTATACCGGGTATAATACCATTAGTCTTAAATGTATTCACAACAATTTTTGGTATTATACGAAGTGTATTTTCATCTATCGTTAATTGGTTAAATGCTTTCTTTAAAAAATAATTATGAATGAATCAGAACAACTAATACGGGAACAAATAAATAAACCGAGCGCAGAGTCTAAGAAATGGAAAATGACTATGATAGGAATTAAAGGTATAGGATTACTATATATTGTATCCAATCTCTTAGTAGCATTTCAGCCATCAGAAGCAGCTAATTTCGCAAGTATGATGCAAATAACAATGTATTCATTCAGCGGTATAATTTCGCTATTTTTAGGTGCGCAAGGTGCAGTAGATTTTAGAAACTCTGCATCTCTTGCAGCTATTAATACAAGTAACAAAACAGATGTTAATGTTAAGACTGAGACTATATACTTAGCAAAACATATTGATTCAAAAGACATTGATGACTTAGATGATTTACAATTTGGACAGGAGAAATAATTATGACAACTTATTCGGAACGATTCAATAAATTTTTACCATTTATATATCAATGGGAATGCGTATACGCCAGAGGCCATTATGGTGATTTAAAATATGTTATATCTGAAAATGAAGATAATGATCCAGGTGGTGTTACTAAATTTGGTATTGATAAACGCTCACATCCTAATGTAGATATAGTTAATTTAACAGAATCAAAGGCAAAAGAAATATATTGGAATGAGTATTGGACAAAATATAACTGCCAGGATTATCCAGATAAGATGGGTGAATGTGTAATGAACTGTGTGGTTAATGCTGGTTATGGTAGGGCCAAATTAATTCTATTGAAAGCTAAGACTGCTGCAGAATTTATTGAAGAACAAAAAGCATTTTATTATCGTCTCGTTGATGCAAAACCATCATTTAAAAAGTTCTTAAAGGGTTGGCTTGCACGAACAGCTGATTTGAAAAAGTTCTTAAAACTTTAAAAATGAGAAAAACTATTGACGGTGGTGTCTATTTAGATGCTTTACATCTTAATGAGTTAATGGATTTGTCAGATGTTGAAATAGTCGGAGGGGGATTTAGTTGTATGCAAAACAACTTAACAAGTCTTAAGGGATCGCCATTCAAATCTAGAGGACCTTTAGATTGTAGTTATAATAAATTAACTACTCTTTACGGTGCTCCTAGAACAGTTGGTTCCTTTACTTGTGACCATAATTTATTGAACAGTCTTGAGTATGCACCAGAACTTTCAATTGATTTTATATGTCATAATAATTTTTTAAAAGATCTTGAACACGCACCACACACTGTTAACGGTAACTTTTGGTGTCATGATAACCTCTTAACTAGTCTTAAAGGCATGCCTAAAATCGTTCTTTATAATTTTATTTGTTATAGCAACCAACTAACTAGCCTTGAATATAGCCCTAAAATTGCTAATCGGTCGTTTAACTGCGCTAATAATAATTTGAAAAGTCTTGAAGGTGCTCCTGAATATGTTGGTGCAGTCCACCATGGAAGATTCGGTACACATGCCTATTTTGATTGTAGTATGAACCCTTTAACCAGTCTCGATGGTATACCTAAAAAAGTTGATGGTGATTTCATTATATCAAAAGAGCTTATAGATATATTCCCAGAAAAATACATTAGAAGTCGTTGCGTAGTTATTAGAGAGGTAGAATACATTTAATATAAATATGAAAAAAGTTATTAATGGTTACGGGGTATATTTACAAAGATTATTTTTAAAGGAGTTGCCTGATTTTTTATTTGATGTAGAGATTAGTAGTGAGTTTGATTGTAGTAATAATAATTTAACGAGTCTTAAAGGATGTCCAAGAGTAGTTAATGGGGGGTTTTATTGTGATAGTAATCCAGATTTAACTAGTCTCGAAGGATGTCCTGAAATAGTTGGTGAAGATTTTATATGTTGGGCAACTGGTATAGATAGTTTAAAATATGCTCCCAAACATATTTACGGATCATTTCATTGTAATCGTAATATTAATTTAATTAATCTTACAAATGGCCCAACCACAGTTGGTGGTGGATATTATGCTCAGATGGGGAGTTTAAAGAGCCTTGAAGGTGCTCCAGTTGCTATAACAGGTAATATGGATTGCAGCTTTAATAAATTAACTAGCCTTAAATGGGCACCTACAACTATTCATAATGGATATTTTAATTGCGAAGGTAATAAATTATTAAAAAGTCTTAAACATGCAACAGTCCCTATAAAAGGCAGTTTTCATTGTGGTGGTTGTGACTTATCTAATCTAGTGGGTGCACCTGAACGTGTAAAAGGCTCTTTTACTTGTGAAAATAATCCTTTACTTAGTCTTGATGGTATACCAAAAATAATTGACGGTGATTTTGTTATATCTACAAAATTTAGAGAAAAATTTCCACCTAAGTATATTCAAAGTTTATGTTATATTGGTGGTGGCATAACGTATCAAAATGATAGCGCATTTTTATGAGAAAGATTATTGAACAAATAGTTAATTTAGATGATTTACAACTTAATGAGTTATTTGATTTATCAGATGTTGAAATAACTAACGGGGGATTTAGTTGTGCACACAATAACTTAACCAGTCTTAAGGGAGCACCATTAAAATGCAAGAATATGGTAAGAGCTTCTTACAACAATTTAACTAATCTTGAGTATGTTCCTTATTGTCTTAACGGATATTTTGAGTTTGGTCATAATAAAATAACTAGTTTAGAAAATCTTCCCGAAATTACTGGTAATCTGCTTTTTAATAATAATCGATTGGAAAGTCTTAAACATGCACCTCGCATTATTAATGGTGGATTGTATTGTCATAACAATTTACTGACTAGTTTAGAGTATTGTCCTCAACTTATTAAAATGAGCTTTTATTGTCAGGGTAACCAACTTACTAGTCTTGAATATGGACCTAAAATAAGTAAAGGATCATATTGTTGCTCTGATAACCTGCTTACTAGTCTTGAGGGTGCACCTGGAATGGTTGGCACATTGTCTGTTAGTCCATTTCTACACGACCAACTATATAGGGACAGGGTTTTTGATTTTGACTGTACTGGGAACCCACTAGAGAGTCTTGATGGAATACCCCATACAATTTACGGAGATTTTTTTATATCAAAAAAGTTTTTAGATATATTCCCTGAAAAATATATTAGAGACCTTAGCGAAATTACTGGAGATGTAGAATATATTTAAAACAAAATAAAGATATGAGAAAAATTATTGACGGTACTGTAAATTTGCAAATGTTATATCTTACAGAGTTATTGGATTTATCAGATGTAGCAATACGAGGTTATTTTAAATGTGGTCACAACAACTTAACCAGTCTTAAAGGTGCACCCCATACTGTTTATAAAGATTTTTATTGTGATCACAATAAATTAACTAGTCTCGAAGGTGCCCCCGAAACTGGTGATACGTTTCATTGTTATAATAATGAGCTAACTAGTCTTAAAGGAGCGCCGGGACATGTTGGGACGTTTTATTGCCAAGCGAATAAATTACCTAGTCTCAAAGGGGGACCTAGAACTATTGTTGATAGCTTTGATTGTTCTTACAACTACCTAACTGACCTTGTAGGCGCTCCTAAGGGATCCTTAAACATTTTTGCTTGCTATAACAATAAATTAATTAGCCTTAAAGGTGCACCTAAAAACACTACGCGTAGCTTTTATTGTAATACCAACCATTTACCCGATCTTAAAGGTGCTCCTAAAAATGTTGGGGGCAGTTTTTGTTGTTACGACAACCCATTAACTAGTCTTATCGGTATACCAAAAACTATTTATAAGCATTTTATTATCTCTAAAAGTTTGGAAAACAAATTTGACGAAAAATATATACGCAGTCTTAGTAATATTGGCGGAAATGTAGTTTATTATGATTCTGAAACTTATGGGCAATATGATGATGGGTATGATTATGAGGATGATGATGATGGGTTTGATTATGAGAATGGGGATGATGGATTATGGTGATGGTAATTATGAGGATAAGCCCTTTGGGTCTTAAAGCAAGGGTGAAGAGTAAAGTTAATAAATAATACTAAATATAAATATGAATAAAATTATTAAAGGTGATGTTACATTAGATGAACTACACCTTACCAGGTTATTAGATTTATCGGATGTAGAAGTTAAAGGTAGCTTTCTATGTAGATATAACAACTTAACTAATCTTGAAGGTTCGCCTCATACTGTTGGGGGATGGTTTGAGTGTCACGATAACGAATTAAATAGTCTCAAAGGCGCTCCAAAAATTGTTAAAGGTAACTTTCTATGTGATGAAAATAACTTAATTGATCTCGTAGGTTCTCCTAAATTAGTAAAAACGTTTCGTTGCGATAACAATAAATTAACGAGCCTTAAAGGCGCTCCTAAAAAAACTAACTCTAGCTTTTATTGTTATAATAACCAATTAACGAGCCTCAAAGGTGCTCCCAAAACGGTAAAAGGTAGTTTTTGTTGCGTAGATAATCCCCTAATAGATCTTATTGGTATTCCAAAAACTATTAGTAGTAATTTTGTTATCTCAGAAAGTTTAAAAAATAAATTTACAGAAGAATATATACGTAGCCTTAGTAATATTGAAGGAGAGGTAATTTATTGGAATATTGTGAATCGTGATTATTATGAGGATGGTGATGAAGATGATGAAGAGGATTGGGAAGACGGCGATCTCGATGGAAATGTTTGGTAAGTAAAGTTAATAATTAACATTAACCTAATGCAGTAATCTAGAAATACGCATTACTATATTTTATCATATTAACATCACATAGACTGTGAACATATTTTTCTGAAAATTTGTTTTTAAGCTCAGCTGGTAATATTAAATTGTTAGTAATTATTTTAGGTAATCCTTCGAGACTTATTAAGGGGTTATTATTACATACAAAATCACCAATAACTTTATTCGGAGCACCTTTAAGATCACGTAAGGAGTTGTAACTACAATTGAATACACTATGTGCTAGTTTTGCACGTCCACCTGGTATAATAGAGGATCCGCCCATTTTGTCACCCACCATGGGAGGCGCACCTTCAAGGCTAGTTAAGTTATTCTGTTGACAATCAAAACTGCCGCCTACAGTTTTAGGTGCTCCTTTAAGATTAGTTAAAAAGTTATGACTGCAGATAAACGCGCTACTGTAAAATGTACTAGCCCAATTATAAAAATCAAAGTCAGGGTTAGTATCCTTAACGTTACCAGTAGCTACAGTATTGGGAGCACCATTAAGACTAGTTAAGCGATTATAGGAACATTCAAAAGTGCCAATAACGGTTTGCGGACCACCTTCAAGATTAATTAATCTATTAATACTACATGTAAAATGAGTATCAATAGTTAGTGGACTACCTTTAAGACTAGTTAATCCATTTTCTTGGCATAAAAACCTACCCCGAACAATATGCGGACTATTTTCGAGATTAATTAAGGGGTTATCACTACACGAAAAATTATCAACAGTATGAGGTGCACCTTCAAGACTAGTTAAGTTGTTATCCCTACAATCAAAATCCCCATTAACTTCTACATCCGATAAGTCTAATAACTTTTTTAAGTTTAGACTTCTTATCTCAACATCACCTTCAATAATTTTCTTCATATTTTTATTTATTCAAATAAACAGTGTACATGAAAGGTTAAATAATTTACTTTTAATATTACGCTCGTATTAAACCATCATTATGAGTCCATATTATAATCCCTACATTGCATATACTATGAATATATTTTTCACTAAATTTTGTTTTTAATTCATGAGATAGTCTTAAATAAGAGCCAATTTCTTTTGGTAAACCTTTGAGACTAATTAGAGGATTATTACAACAATTAAAATCGCCATATATTTTTTTAGGTGCACCTACTAGATCCTGCAATTTGTTATATGAACAATTAAAACCATATTGAACAGCTTGGGGAGCACCTTTAAGACTAACTAAGTTGTTATGTTCACAATAAAACCCACCGTGAGTTATTTCAACATCAGATAAATCTAATAACTCTGTTAAGTGTAAACTCGCTATCATAACACTATCTTTAATAATTTTCTTCATATTTTTATTTATTCAAATAAACAGTTGTAAATCATAAGGAAGCAGGTTATAATAATTGTATATGAGCGCAAACTTAACAATTAATAACGGACAAGCGGAAATGTTTTCAGGTAACAACATTATCCCATGGCACAGGCAGGGTACTGTTGTAGAAGGACTACTAACTGCAGCTGAAGCAATCGAAGCAGCACATCTTGATTGGGAGGTTGAAAAGGTACCTCTCTATTATGGAGAAAGTAAAGCTGAGTATCCAAAAATGGTATGTGTTCGACGGACTGATAATAACGTACCACTCTCAATTACAAACAATACCTACACGCTCATTCAAAACAAAGAAGCATTTGGGTTCTTTGATGAGATTATCGGAAGTGGTCAAGCTGTGTACGATACAGCAGGTAGTCTTAAAAATGGTGCTGTTGTATGGCTACAAGCATCTGTGCCTGGCAATTTGTTTGTAAAATCAAGGCCCGATGATACAGTTGAAAAACGTATTCTCTTCATTACTTCACACAATA
>TARA_R110000868_G_scaffold409032_1_pt1 | contig 27322 bp, 43 predicted proteins | sample TARA_R110000868 | Tara Oceans TARA_R110000868 (sample SAMEA4397489) | marine metagenome | biome: Polar Biome; feature: [SRF] surface water layer (ENVO:00010504); material: water (ENVO:00002006), including particulate matter (ENVO:01000060) such as... | depth 5 m | reverse complement strand
AAAAGGCAGGCTTTACCTCAAAAGACATACAACACTATAAAACACAGGTTAATAAAATGAATAATAAATATGACTTTAACGTAATACTTAAGCACTCAAAAATGCAATATAAAAAAGGGCCGCATACATACGCGCTAATGCTAGTGAATGGCGAATGGATAACGTCAACAAAGAGCAATGACGAAGCACACAGGCTGTTAATTGCACAGATTAAGCACAAAGAATATCAATCAGATAAAAGGCTTGGCATACACATACCAAAAAGATTGCCTAACAAAACCAGTGCGATGACTTATTTGCAGACAGTTAAAGCACAAAAGCTACTTGATTCGGGTGCGTGTAGCATGTATAGATTAAGCAAAACAATAAGCGTAGATCCAAGAGCAATCAAACGCTGTATTAAGTTTTTAATAAATTTTGGTAAAGAGGGGTTTTATGAACATGGATAAGCAAAGATATAGATATAGCTGGATAGATAAAAAATGGAATAAATTATACAGAGTTAATAATCACGTTTCAGTGTTTACTGGAGTTATAGGTCCAGATGGCAGTCATCGATTTGTTACTTTTGCAGGCGGGTCAACTATTGCAAACCATTACATTAAGGAGTATTCCAAAAATGGATAAGCAACCAACAGTCACACTAAACACATGCTTTATTAACATACGACAAGAGCAGCGCGACAAGATAGTTCAGCAAACAAAAGACTTTATTAAGCTAGGCGGCAAGGTAGATTCAAAGCCTGTTAACTGGTCACACACTGATGAGGAAGGCAAAGAAACTAATACGTTTAACCGCACCAAGATTTAATGAAATACAGTATTTTAATAGTAAGCACGATCATAATATTTTACATATTAACGATTGATTTTACCCCATTAACCAGGCTTTTATAATGTCAGATTTTTTAAACACTTATTTTACTAATAAAAAAGTTAGGCCAAGAGTTGAAACACAAGCAGAGCGAGCTGTAACCAGTAGATATTTGACAAAAGAAGATGTGGCAATGGTGCTAGAGCTAAGATCGTGCGGTATACCACTAAAAACAATTGCATATTATGTGTGGAATATAACCGCAGACGCTTTGACAGATAGATTAAAAACTTGGGATGCAATATAAATACTTTACATATAATAACTAAATAGTGTAGAATACTTTACTTAAGGTTAACTTACCTGATAATGCTAATTACATAGGACAGTGAAGTGACTGATAAAACTGTAACTTTTAAAGTGGTAACTATACCAACAGCTAAAAAGTATAAAGAAACCCAATACTCAACAGTTAAAAAGAGGACAGGTAAAGAAAGTGTCCCATTTTTAGGGCTTGATTCTGGGTATCACAGCATAAGATTTATTAACCACCATCGGCAAGCAACACTTACCATTAAAACTTGGATAAGCCCTTATGGCTACGCTTGGAAAGTTATATCAACAATAGGAGAATGAAGTGAAAGATAAACTAATACCAATTGCTAATCACATAGCAGACAAAGAGCAAGGCAATCAAGCAGCATTTGCCGATAAGCTTTTGACATACAAGGGCAAACTAGTAAGCCGACAATTACTTAGGGATTGGCAAGATAAAGCCAAAGCCCCGTTATTTGTAGTAGATGGGAAGGTTGTTCGCTTAGTTGCTGAAATAATAAAGGGGTAATTTATGAAATGGTTAATGCGCGAACAATTTAGCTGTATAGATATAATTTTATTTATTTGGATAGGTAGGTGCGTTATTGACGGCTTATATTTATATGCAGCTATTATATTTGGAGTATTTATTGTTTTTACTTTTATAGCATGCTACCGATCTAAAAAATTAGAGGCTGAATTATGAAAACATTAAACGACCCAAGATTTATAGAGTCAGCTCTAAGCGACTTTCAAGTAGTTAGTGACAAGCTCACAGACGACCCATTTACCCGCTCTGTAGTCATTCGCGTCGATACTAATAGCCATATGCTAAAGCTTAACAAAGCATACGAAGACGGCAATCGTGAGCGCTTCTTTGCACTATTCCAGGTCATACTAAAGCAGGAGCAAGATCGCAATGAGTGAACTATATATGGTTATAGGCGGTCGCTTGCCAGTTTTAGCTGATTACGATTATGACGACAATGAAAAGACTGTGGTTATTAACGCTGTTTATATTGATGATACAGATGTCAAAGATATATTAACCGGCAATCTTATAGAAACGATAGAACAAAACGTCTTTGATAGCTTTGATAAAGAGCTGCAAGAACCTGATTATGAATACATAGAGGGGTAGATTGTGAAAAATAAAACAGGATTATTATTTTCACCATTAACTGATAGGGTTTACTGGGGGAGGCATAATGGCAAAGGGCTTGCAGTTGGTGATAACCAAAAAGACATTACAAGCGAGTTTATTCAAGTGATGCAACATAAATTTCCAATAAATACTGCACAAAATATATCAGTTAATGGTGAAAATAAATACAGAGTTATTATTGTAGATATGGATAAAGATGTAATAGTTAACGGTAAAGCTGTTTAAAATTAATAGAGGGCTAACTAATGTCACAGTATAAAATAATGAAAATCTTGGTAGCTTGTGAGGAAAGTCAGGAGGTAACTAAAAGGCTTAGATTGCGCGGCCATGAAGCCTTTAGTTGTGATCTTTTAGAGTCAAGCGGTGGACATCCAGAATGGCATTTAAGAGAAGATTTAAAGGGTATTTTAAGTCAAGATTGGGACATGATTTTAGCTTTCCCCCCTTGCACATACTTAACAGTAACTGGTAATCGATGGTTTAATATTGAAAAGTATGGCGATAAAGCTATTCAACGGCACAAAGACCGAGAAGAGGCTATTAATTTTTTTATGTCAATAGCTAATTCAATTTGCCCAAAGATAGCAATTGAAAACCCAGTTGGTGTGATGAGTACCGTCTGGAGAAAGCCCGACCAAATTGTTAACCCTTACCAGTTTGGGGACGCATTCGAAAAAAAGACTTGCTTGTGGCTTAAAGGATTGCCAAAACTTAAAAGCACCAACGAAGTTAAGCCCCCTGAACGCACAAGGTTCGCTAGCGGTAAAAGTATGCCCTCATGGTATGCCGAGGCATGGAAATTACCAAAAGATGAGCGAGCTAAATTAAGAAGTAAGACTTTTCCTGGCATAGCTGATGCAATGGCTAATCAATGGGGCTTGTAATAATAATTTATAAGGGTAGATATTATGTCACAGTATAAAATAATGCTTAAAGCTTTGCAGGAAGGTAAAACACTAACCAGGCTAATTTGTTGGGAAAGATACGGAATAATGGAATCGCCTGCTAGGATTACAGAAATGAGAAACGCTGGTATTGGTGTCATATCAAAAAAAGTAAGCGCAATAAACAAATTTGGCAAAAAAGTTCAGGTTGCACACTGGACATTAGAAGCCAAGGCGGTTGCATAATGCAATTAATAGAAATTAAAGACTACTCTGATATAACAACAGTCGTTAATGCTATCGATTACAGCGCCACACAAGCCGTTAAGGCGGGTTTAACCTTTTACATCACTACGACTACAGATAAAAAGGCAACACAGGCACAGCGCGGCTCATTGCACGTATGGTGTGAGCGAGTGGGCAAGGTCTTAAACGATGCAGGCTTGCCGATGATGAAAAAGGCTTTATTCTCTGATGATATGATTGAAGTTGATTGGAATCTATTGCTAGTCAAAGAACAAATATATAAGCCGATGCTAAATAGTTTAACCGGTAAAACCTCAACCGAGAAGCAAACGACTGTAGACCCATCAACAGTAGCAGAGCATCTAGTCAGATACTTTTCTAACAAAGGTGTTGTTTTACCAAGATGGCCATCAAATAAATAGAGGAATAGATCATGATTAATGCAAAAAAAGAAATTATGGAGCACATTGACGGCAAAGATGTTGAGCTTATAAGAATAGTATTTAGCCATTCTTATGGCTCACAGCAGAATTTATTTATAAATGGCAGTCTTGACGAGGTGCTAGAAAAGCTAGATTTTAATTACGATGATGGGTTTGGTAGTCAGGAGCTTTTTGGTTATATCTGGTATATAGACGGAACTTGGTCGCAGCGCGGAGAGTATGACGGCAGCGAATGGTGGGATTATATGGTGCGACCGGATTTAGACATAGCAATTAAATAGAGGAATAACAGTGTCAAACTTAGATAAGCAAGAAGGCGGCGACCATTACAAGCAGATGAAGATACAGCCGGTAGAGTTTATACACGCTAATCACATGCCGTTCTTGGATGGTTGCGTGATTAAAAGAGTATGCAGGCACAGAGCAAAGAATGGCGCTGAAGACATACGCAAGGCCATACACGAGCTTAATTTAATACTAGAACTAGAGTATGGCGAATAATGGCTAACGCTAAAAAATCTTGTCGATACTGCAAAGAGTATAAGCAAGTGCATACAATGGTCAAAGTGCCTTTAGGTGTTTTCTGTAATTGGGCGCATGCTATTGCACATGGCAAGGCATTAGCTGAGAAAAAAAAGGTAAAAGTTAAAACTGCCAGTGATAAGGCTGCAAGAGTAAAGCACAAGGCAGATAAGGAGCGAGTAAAACCTCTTAATAAGATAAGAGCAGATGCTCAGAGATCGTTTAATAAGTTTGTTAGGATGAGAGATTTTTATGATGATTGCATTAGCTGTAATAAGTCTAAACAAGAAATAGAGTCTGACCAGGGTTGGAAGGTTGGCGGCGCATGGGATGCAGGCCATTATAAAAGTCGTGGAGCTAAAAAGCAGTTAAGGTTTAACCTCTGGAATTGTAGCAAGCAGTGTAAATCTTGCAATGGCGGCAGCGGTAATTTTGCACATAAAGCGGAAACTGTATCAAAGCAATACGAAATAAACCTAAGAAACAAAATAGGCGATGATAAAGTTGATTGGCTTAATAACAATAATGACATAGTTGAGTTTGACCGCGAATATTGCTTAAGGATAAAAAAGATATTTAACAAAAAAGCGTTAATATTAAAAAAGCGCATAGATGCTAATTAATTAGAGGAATAAAAGAATGATTTACGTACAGGCTAGGTACTATCTTGCAAGTTTTATTATGCACAGGCTTTTATGGGCTATGCCTAAAAAATACCGGCTAATTGTTGCTGTTTGGGCAATGGATGTTGTTGCAAAAACAATATTATGGAAACTTAAAAGTGGGCATAAATACTAAAAAGCAACTGATAAAGAAATAATTAGAGGTTGTTACTGTAGTAATGACATAGTAAAATATTAATATTAAATCAACTTAAATTGTGGTATTAGATGCTTTTAACAGTCAATCGATTTAGATCAGACAGTGACGCGACACTATCAGCAGTAAGTATTGATGGTGTATTTGAGTGTTTTGGCCTTGAAGATGAGCACAGGATTGATAAAGTACCCGGTGAAACAAGAATACCAAACGGTTTTTACAGTGTAAAGCTTAGAACTGTTGGCGGCTTTCATGCGAATTATAGCGCTAGGTTTCCAGATATTCATCAAGGCATGTTGCAGGTAATGGATGTGCCAGGCTTTGAGTTTATACTTATTCACGTAGGCAACACAGACGAAGATACAGCCGGTTGCTTGCTTGTTGGATGTAATGCCAACACATCACAAGGTCTATCTGTAGGATCAAGCGTCAAGGCTTATAAGCGTCTATACAGCAGAGTAATTGAAGCGGCTAAGGCCGATCAATTAACCATTCAATATTGGGATAATGACTAATGGATTGGCTAAACAAGCTTAAACAATATGCCCCAGATATTGCTACAGCAGTATTAACCGGTGGCGCAACCTTGCCACAATTAGCCATTAAAGCAATAGCTGATGCCACAGGAAACGAGATAAACACTCAAGACGATCTGCAAAAAGCGGTAGAATCTGCAAACCCTGAAATGATGCTTAAGATAACACAAGCAAATAATCAATTTAAGATTAGAATGCGTGAGCTAGATAATGAGATTCTTTCAAGCGAGTTAGGCGACTTAGCAAACGCTAGGGATAAACACCAGCACCATCATATGCCTGCTATAATTTGCTGTGCTTTGACAATTATGGTTGCTATAGGTGCTTATTTATTATTTAAACTGGCTATTCCAGAAGACAACAAAACACTGGCTAACCTGCTATTTGGCGCATTGCTGGCTAAATGGGGTGATTCTATAGCTTATTGGGTGGGTACTACTCGCAGCAGCGCAAACAAAAACATGAGGTAAACACCATGGCAGCAACTAAACCAAAGAAAAAGAAAACACGCAAAGACAAAGAAAAGTCTAAGTAATGCAGATACGTTTAGCTATCTGCTTTGTTGGTTTGATCGAGTGCATCACATACGCACAGAATCACACTGACGGCATTTATCTTAACTGGCTATACATTCTATACGCTTATATCTCAATCGCATTCAGCACACTAGCACGTAAATACAATTACAATTCAATGTACGCTTATCTATTATTTGCTACTGCTTATTTGATATTTGCAGTTTCAGATACTTTAGCAGAATTTAACGCTATAATGAGCGATAAGCTAATTAGCGACAACTACGTTAATGTTATGGTCACATTGATAGCAATTTTAATAACTTTGAGCTGGCATGATAGAATGCATAGAACCACACACCGAATTGATTGCTTTATGCCTAAGTCTATCACCCATCCCAATTTATATAGCGAAATTTTTAAATGACCGTTTCAAAGCAAGAGCTGCAAAACGCCACCGATCTATTAAGTAAAAAAATAGACGATAACAACACAAATGTTATTGGCAAGTGGGATAAGTTAGCAGACTCTATTGACGGCATGAACACAAATATAGGTCGATTTATAGAAAAGTTTAATCATCAGGAAGAAGCGAATAAAAGGTTAAGCTCTGACATTACAAAAATTCAAGATAAGCAACAAATTATGTCAATTGATATAGTAGAGCTTAAGACAAACCAAAATAACAGCAAAAACTTTTGGGACAAGTTTGGCGTACCTTTAATGTTTATGGCAATTGCTGGATTAACCACAATTAATTATTTTAAGGCTTAATATAAGCAGGCTGTACGATCAGGCTTAATTGATCGGCTAAGTAGGAGTAAAGGCTATGCCTAGAAGCGTAGGCGCAGTAAACAAAAAGGTAAGACAGGACAATTTAAGAGAGCTATTATCAAGCCAGGGTCATATTCAGCATGTAATTGATAATCTTAAAAAAATTGACAAGCTACCTGTAGGGGATGAAAACTTCAAAAATAGTCTTGATAAGTACAAAACAATCAACGATACAAAGCTAAAGTTGATTAATAAATATCTACCTGATTTAAAATCTACTGAGATTTCAGGAGGGTTAGAAGTAAAGCCTCATGAAGACTGGCTAGAGATGTTAGATGGCAAGTGAAATAGAGGTTCGTTATAAATTACGTAATGATCTTGAATATTATGCCGCTAAATGTCTAAAGATACGAGGTAAGGACAAGATACAAAGCTTTGCATTAAATAAGGCACAATTGTATATACATGAGATACTAGAAAAACAGCTAAAAGAAATAGGAATGGTAAGGGCTATTATTCTCAAGGGTAGACAGCAAGGTTGCTCTACTTATGTAGAGGCTCGTTATATATGGAAGGTTACACACACCAAGGGTGTAAGAGCTTTCATTCTTACTCATGAAGAAAAGGCAAGTCAGACGTTATTTGAAATGTCTAAGCGTTATTACGATAACTTGCCACAACAAATTAAACCGTCTATATCAGCGGTAAACGCTAAAGAGCTGTTGTTTGATAAGTTAGATAGCGGTTATGGCGTAGGTACAGCAGGTAATAAGTCTGTAGGTCGATCACAGACAAACCAGTTTTTCCATGGGTCAGAGGTTGCTTTCTGGCCTAATGCCGCAGAACACGCAAAAGGCATATTGCAAACGGTCCCTACTTTAAATGGCACAGAGGTAATATTTGAGTCAACGGCTAATGGGGTTGGTAATTTCTTTCATGAGCAATGGAAGTTAGCAGAATCAGGGCAAAGTGATTTTATACCTATATTTATACCTTGGTTTTGGCAAGATGAATATAGACGCAAGACACCAGATGATTTTCAATTATCAGATAAAGAAGTTTTATTAAAAAACTACTATCTAATAGATAATGAGCAAGTTTACTGGAGACGCAAAAAAATTGTAGAGTTGTCAGCCGGTGGAATGGATGGCACTAAATCGTTCATGCAAGAGTACCCAATGAATGCTGTAGAAGCGTTCCAAGTATCTGGCAGTGATGGATTAATTAAAGCGGTCGATATTTTAAAGGCGCGCAATGCTGAAGTAACAGGGTCAGGGGATTTAATTGTAGGTGTTGACCCATCAAGAGGTGGTGATAGATTTAGCCTGATAAAACGGCAAGGTAGGAAAGCATACGATCTTAGGAACTGGAAAGGCGACGAGATCGATAAACTTGGTAAAGCAGTGTCTAAGTGTAAAGCTGTTTTAGATGAGGTTTGTCCTATTGCCGGTAAAGTGCCTGATATGATGTTTATTGATGCGGGCGGTGGTGCTGATTTGTGTGATCGATTACATGAATTAGGTTATGAGAAAAGAGTCAAGGCTATTTGGTTTGGATCTTCGCCTTTAGATGATAAGCGCTACAAAAACAAACGTGGCGAGATGTGGGGCTTAACTAATGAATGGCTCACTGATGAAAATTTAGAAGTGCAGATACCTGATGATGATAGTTTGCATGGTGATTTAATTGCATCACCTTATGAGAGAGATAGCCACGATAGAATGATATTATGGCGCAAGGAAAGAATTAAGAAGGCTTACGGCTACTCACCTGATGATGGTGATGCTTTATGCTTAACTTTTGCGGAGCCGGTAAACGTAAACCAAGATTTTGAAATGGGACATGCATCCTTATGGTGATCAAGTGAAATACGATGATATACAGAAAGTAAACGAGCTTTTAGAAGAATCTAAAAACGCTGAAAGTGATTTGCGTGACATGGTGCGAGAGTGTCATAACTTCTTAGATAAGCGTGATGGTCAGTGGGAGCCAGAAATCATACGTAAGATGACGGGTAGACCTCGTTACACGTTTGATAAATGTAACCCAGTTGTTGACGGTATAGCTGGTGAGATAGAGGGTGCAGACTTTGGCATTCGTGTTATGCCTTCTGGCGGCAGCGCTACCAAGCCAATAGCTAAGACTTATGATGGCTTGATTCGCAACATACAAACTATGAGCAATGCCTCACACGTTTACAATGCTGCAAGTCGCTCAGTGGTAGAGGCTGGCTTGGGTGGTTGGGAGATATACACAGATTATATTGACGATGATTCAGCCGATCAAGATTTCATTATTAAATGGATCTCGAACTATGAAGATCGTGTATGGTTTGACACTGCCGCTACTATGCAAGATATGAGCGATGCAAATCACGTATTTATTCTAGATAATATTACACCTGATGACTATGACGAGCGATTTCCTGATGGGTCTAAGCAATCGATAGGCAGCAATAGAACGTGGGAAAGCTACGAGTATAAACCTGATTTTATTACTGTTGGCCGCATACTTTACAAAGAAAAAAAGAACATTGAATTAGTAATAATGTCTGATGGTGCAGTCTATGAAGATAATGAAGACTTCAAGAAAATTGTAGATGATAAAGCAGCTCGTGGCATAACAGTTAAGAATAGGCGCAAGAAGAAAGCACATAAAATAATGAGCCGTATGTTTGACGCTAGTGCATTTTTAAACGAAAAGCCACAAGATACAGTATTTAAAGATTTACCAATAGTTCCTATGTTTGGCAACTTCAAAGTTAGAGAGGGTAAAATTCTTTATCGTGGTGCTATTGAAAAGTTAATGGATGCACAGCGGACTTATAACTACGCTCGCAGCCGTGAGATTGAAGACGTAGCATTATCGCCTCCTGCTGTTACTTGGGCATCTAGAGTGCAGCTAGGTAATGTTTCTGACCGCAAAGCAGCAGAAGAGATGAGCGTAAGCGCCAAGCGTGTTTATTTGTTTACTCCTGATCCTGCTAACCCTGGGCCGCCTATGATGGGGCAATCGCCAGGAGTAAGCGCAGGTATTCAGCAAGCAGCATTAAATAGCCTAAGCGATATACAGACAAGCTCAGCAAGAGCACCTTTGCAGAATGGCGACATAGAGCAATCATTGTCAGGTGTAGCGATTAACGCATTAAACAGCCGGTCTGATACAGGCACGATCAAGTATTTTAAGTCTAGAGAAATAGCGCAATGTTACACCGCTAAAGTATTAATCAATGCTATCCCTAATCTTTATGATTCATCATCACAAAAGCGCATCTTACATGAAGACGGCAGCTATGAGATGATCGATCTAAATGAGATGACGTTAGACCAAGAAACTGGCGAGCCTGTATTTTTAAATGATTTATCACAAGGTAAGTATGATGTGACTTGTGAGGTTGGTGACATGTTTGCCAATCGTCAGCAAGAAACCGTTAAAGCGCTTAATGAACTATCGCAAGTCGTGCCGGGTTTAGGTGAAATGACAGCAGACATCATGTTGCAAAACATATCAGCGCCAGGTGTTGAGATTGCTGCCGAGCGTGTGCGTAATCGCATGTTACAGAGTGGCGCAATACCTCAATCACAATACACCAAGGAAGAAAAAGAAGAGCTACAAAAGGCTATGGCGGCGGCACAAGGGCAAGAGAAAGAGCTTACCCCTGATGAGAAAATTGCACAGGCAGAAGTTGAGCGTGTAATGGCTGAGACTGCGGACGTACAGAACAAAGGCGTACTTAAGCAAGAAGAGCTAAGAATCAAAGAACAAAAGGATTTGATGGAGGCACAATATAAAGCCGATAAGCTAGATATGGAAGAGCTAAAGCTAATGATGAGCCAGCAGGCGCACCAGTCTAAGCAGCAGCAGGAGTTTATTGAGGCTAATATCAAAGGCCAAAGCCAAGTCTACGACGCTTTATACACTCAAGCACAGACGCTTAAGCTAATCACTGATTCTATGGGCGCATCGTCTGTAATAGCAGGCCAACAGGTTGCACAGATTGACGAACAGCAAGACGAAATAACCGACACTCTTTAATACCCTATAAGCCCTTTGACTAGGGTTTATTATTGTGTATACTGTTAAACACTAAGGAGATAGATGATGTTTAAAATGTTTGATTGGACAAATATAAAAAAGTTGCCGCTTGCATGTAACAGTGGCTATTTAAAAGATATAGCCGATAAAGAAAGGCGTAAAAAAGAATCGCTAATAAACGCTCAAAGCTTTGCATCAGATTTTGTGGGGGAGTTTGATGTGCTTAGCCAGTTCTTTTACATGAGGCCAAAGATAGGTAAGTTTGGGTTATGTGAAAAAAGCGATGAAGGCACAATAGTTACGCTCCCCTCAAATGTTATTGAAGGGTTAACGATAAAGTTTTACGTCTCACACGAAGGAATAACTGGCTTTGAGTTTACGGAGATAGATAATGACAAATGAAATGAAGCTAATAACAGCGCTATGTGATGCGCTAGGGTTTGATGTAAAAGCGGTGTGTGTTAATCAGGATGCAATAGATAGGGGTAGAGTCGGTCTTTGGCAAATAGAAAACGAGGGAGCTACTCAAGACGGGGCTTTATACGCATATGTACCTGATCCAATATTTGAATACAAGCTAACCAAGAGTGTAGATAAGGTTAAGACACCAGAAGAGCCTTTTACTAAACTAAACGAAAGTGACGAGATATTTAATACAGAGATGTTCGGTGAGGTTATGATTAGCAGAGGTACAATTTATGGCACAAGAATAGATAGTAAGAGAAACGGCCAGTATTTGACAAATTTTGTGGAGGATAATATATTTATTACTAGCATGATTAAAGTTATAGATAATATGTATAGTGCAAGGCGCAAAGTATAATGGTTTACGTTTTATTACTTACCCACCCTTACGAGTTTAGCGAAGTTCTTGGTGTTTACTCTAGTCAAGCTATTGCTGAGGAATACAAAACAATAGCTCTTAATTCTGACAAATCAAATTCATATGATGAGTATAATATTAACGAGTTTGAACTAGACCAACCACTAGTAAAGGAAACGTAGAATGAAGACATTTACAGCCAGGGACTTAAACGAGAAGCGCCAAGAAATACGAGAGGCTATACAAGATGGCGGCTGTATCATTGAGTTTAAGCGATTAGATAGAACGGTTGAGCTAAAGGCTTTGATGATACCTTTTGAGGATTATAAGCTGAATAATGAGCAAAACTTATCTTTAGAAAAATCCTTAGCTAGGTCGTTTTTAAATAAATTTGAAGACAAGGATAAATAATAATGAATAAGATTTTTTCATATGATTACGGTGACGGGGTATCAGGTAAATGTCTATGGTTTAGATGCTTTGGTTACGGTTTGCACTTTAAAAACCATGATGGAACTCTTATTTTTTCTGAGAGGTACGGCTATACTCCATTTGTAGTAGTTTTTGGAGTAAGAATTAAATTACTTAAACCAAGATAACGGGAGATAATAATGAAAGAAATAGAAGTCGTTACTGTTGATTGTGAGTTATGTAGGTCTCAAAATGTTGAATTAATTGACAGTAACTATGTATCAGATTTGTGGAGCAGGGAAAATTTTTATAAGTGCAAAGACTGCGGCCATAAATTTACTGAGTACGATTAAGCATTAAACACAGACAGTTTTGTAATAAGCCTCTTAATTGGGGTTTTTTTATGCCTGCACTATAAATACTATTTATGTGTTAAACGGTTATCATTTGTTTTACTTATGTGATAATACTTTTATAGGTACGTGACCTAATCGCGTCTAAAGAGTAAATATTATGAGTGAGCTACAAGAAGGCGGCATCGGTATTACATATGACAGCGACGATCAAGATGATGTAGCTGAACCAGAAGTTTTAGCAGATGTGGCCGAAGAGTCAGAATTAGCACCTGACAGCCCTGATGAGGGTGAACAAAATACAGAGCAAACCGCTACGGTTGATGGTGTTGAGGTTGAAGGCCCAGACGGGTTTAAAAAAGCAATTGATAAACAGCATCGTAAGTATCGAGAAGAGCAGAGAGCCAGGCAAGCTTTAGAGGTTCGTCTTAAAGAATTTGAAAGCAAGCAAGCCCCTGCTGTAGAAAGCGTTACTGTGCCGCCATTGCCTGATTCATGGGATGAAGACTATGACCAGAAGATGCGTGACAGAGATGCGGCAATGGTTCGCAGAGCTAATGCAGATTATCAGGTTCAGCGTGATAAAGAGCAGCAAGCTACAGCGCAGCAAAAAGCCGAGCGTGAGTCATACGAAAATCAACAAGCTCAGCAAACTAAATTTGTTGATGCTGGTAAGAAGTTAGGTGTTGATAGCGACAGTTTAGCCAAAGCAGAGAATACTTTGGTACAGGCTGGCGTTAGAGGGCATCTAGCAGCAGAAATATTAGACGATGCAGACGGGCCATTGATTGCTTTGTATTTAGAAGCTAATCCGATGGAAATGTATGACTTAGTTGACATACATAATGCCAACCCTACAAGGGGCGGTGCGTTTTTATCAGGAATTAAAGCAAAGGCGGCATCACTTAGAAAAAAGTCTAGTAATGCGCCACCTCCTGCTGATCGATTAGACGGTAAGGCGGCAGCTAAAAAAGATCGAGGCCCAAGCGGGGCTACTTACGATTAATATAGTTTTAAAGGCTACGGTAGCCTCAAGCCGTTTAAGTATGTTTGCTACTAAAGATTATTGGCCTTAGCACCCAGTTTATTATTTAACCTTAATTTTAATTTATTGGAGGCCAACCATGGCTAATAACTTTGACTCGAACATTACGCGCCCACTGGCGAAAGTGTTTCTAGAGAAATTTGATAGTGAGCGTGTCTTAACTAAAAACATTGACACACAACTTTTACAGGGTCGCTTTGATCCATCTACTGGTGAGACTGTTGATTTCAAACGTCCTACCGATTACAAATCTATTCGTACTGCGGCCGGTGATATTTCTGGCGCAACTAAAGACGACATCATAACTGGTAAAGCGTCTGGTGTTGTCCAAGAGTATTTCACTGTATTTGTTGACTTTAAAGAAGCCAACGAAGCTCTTAAAATGGACCAGCTTGACCAATTGCTTGCACCGATGGCAACACGTATTAAGACTGACGTTGAATTAGACTTTGCCAAGTTTATGATGAATAACAGCGGTCTAAAATCGGGTACTACTGGTACAGCGGTCACAAGTTGGGATCATGTAGCGGCAGCCGGTGCATTAATGCAAGCTTCTGGTGTTCCTATGGATGCGCCTTGGTGTGCAGCTGTTAACCCATTTGTACAGATTGCTTTAGCTAGTGATCAACGAAGCTTAGGCGGTGAGACTGGCGAAAGTGGCGCTAACAAGATGGCAACTATCAGCAATAACTTTGCTGGTCTTAATGTCAAATCTTGTACTACTCTTGCAAGTTATACCACTGGCGTTGGTGCTGATCGTACTGGCGCAGTAAATGGTGCTCCTACAGCGACTTACTTAGGCGCTAAAGACACTATGACGCAAGACATCACTGTTGATGCGTTCCAAGCTAACCTAGTTATCGCAGCCGGTGAGACTGTTACTGTTACTGCGGCATCTGGCGCAATTAACCGTCTTAATTTGTCAACTCGACAGCAAATCATTGGTGCAGCGGGTGCAGCGGTGTTGTGGTCGGGTACTGTTACTGAAACCGTTACATTAAGCGGAACAGGCACAGGCACTTTAAAAGTAACTGGCCCTGCAATCTTTGAGGCTACTGGTCAATTCAATACAGTGTCTCAAGTAATTGCAGATAATGATGTTATTGTATTAGGTGGCGCTGCATCTACTTTGATTCAGCCTAACCTAGCATGGCATCGCCAAGCGTTCTCAATGGGTTCAGTGCCTATTGAAAAGCTATACTCTACTGATACAGTTGCAACCACTGAAGATGGTTTGCAATTCCGTATCTCTAAAGGTGTAGGCTTTGAGCAGAACGTCCAGAAGATACGTATTGACTTTAGACCTGCTTACGGTGTGATGAATCCTTTCTTCTCTACTCAGTTCTTCGGTTAAATCTTCGCTACCTAGGGGTTAGAAAGCCCCTTTATTTTTAGGTGAATTATGATTGTATGGAAGCGTCCAAGCTCCTCTTTAATTACTCTGCAAGATACTCCAAACATGGAGGAATTTGCACTCTCTCAAGGTTGGGTTAAAAATGAAAATGATGTCAAAAGGCAAGAAAACCAAAAAGCCAAAAAAAAGCGTAATGAAAGGTAAAGGCAATGGAAACCGCGGAAACACTTATTCTTGATGCCCTTAAAGAAATAGTTGCTATACCTGCTGAGGCTGCTGTAGATGCTTACAAAGCCCAAGCGGGTATATTTTATTTAAATCTAATGATGTTTGAGCTATCAGCGGTTGGTGTTAATTTAGGTTATACCACAGTCAATAGTTTAGGCGATCTTATAACAGTTGATGATGGTGCTATCGAAGGCATAGTCAAAAACTTAGCAATAGAAATAAGCCCTTTGTTTAAAGGCACGCTAACAAGCCCTGACTTATTTGAGCAGGCGCAATCTAGCTTAGAGACGCTAAGACAGATAGCTTATGAAAGCCCTGCAAATTCTCCCTTGTCTAGTAATCTACCGATCGGATCGGGTAACGAATACTGGAACACAGCACAATTCTTTAACGATCAAGAAACTCCAATACTCACAGAAAATAGCGGCAACATTGCCCCAGAGTCAGTATGAAAGCTAAAGATATAATCACGTTTGCTTTTGCCGAGGTCGTGCAGTCTAAGTATAAGATAGAGCCTGTTAACTTAATTGATGGTCTACGCTATTTAAACCGCATGATGGCCAAGTATAATGCAGAGGGCATAGAGTTAGGATATACATCACTAGCAAGCCCTAATGACGTTGTGACCGTACCTGATACGGTTATAATGGGCATGGTAAAGAACCTGGCGCTAATCCTATGGCCACAGTACAACATAGGCCCAGTTAATCCTTTAATTAAATTTAGTGCCAAACGTTCGCTTAACTCAATGCGAGCACAAGCAATTAACATAACTGAGCCTGCACAATTCCCAGCAACATTACCGGTGGGATCAGGTAACTATAACGGTTTATACGGTGCTGATTTTTACACAAATGATCAAGGCCGCAGCGAATACTTAGGGGTTGAAGATGAGCAATAACACGACCAAAGGCGTAAAGAAAAGCGCGTTTACAGCCAACGCAAGCATACCTTCTGGCGCGTACTTTGATTACACATACAACAGCGTTAACTATAAAGTTTTAGATAGTGACTTAATTGCAGCTTTAGGTGCTACCGGTACATTAGTACAAGCAGGCCCCGCAAGTGGCGCAAGCCCTGTATTAGATGTATCGGGTACGGTTAACCGTATTAGAAACATCACTAACGGCTTTGGTATAAGCGCAAGTATTAATGATGAGAACGGCATCACTTTTGCAACTAATTTTACCTACAACAATACAGGCGCAAGATTAGTTGATGACGCATCAGCACCGGCAGCCGTCTATAGAAGTATTGTAGGAGGCAGTGGTATTGATGTCGTTGGATCTGCTGGCTTAATTACGGTATCTGTTACATCTGGAACAAACGTAGTAGTGAGCACGATTGCTGATTTCCCTGATGCCGTTGGCGGTGTAATCACTCTTGCGGCAAATATATCTTATCGATTAGTTAAAGACATCACGACATCAAACCGGTTTGTTTTTTCTAACGGTGCTTCATTACAAGGTGACAGCGAGGTTAATAACTCTTTAACTTATACTGGCACAGGTGATATGTTTACGTGGGTTAACGCTAGTGCATACATTGAGCACATAGGGTTAATATGTCCAAACGGTACATTTTTTAGCGGTATAAACACGACAGCCTCAACATATAAAGTGGATTTTGACGCAATAGAGTTCGACGGTAAAACGATGGGTACTATTGGCGCTACAAAGCAAATACGTATGACGCGATGTGATTTTGATGTTGCTACAAACGGCTTTGTGTTCTCAGGTGATCTAGGTTACGTTTTAGTAACTAACAGCTTTAACGATTTGGCAGCGGGTACATTGTTTGATCTGGGTTCGGCTACTATGGACGGCATAAGCTTTGTTAATCAAATCACAAGAGGTGCGGCGACGGCTAAGTTTGTTGATGGTTTGGCAAGCAGCGGTAATATTAATACGGGCGGCGTTGGTGTATTAAATAACTGCCATGTTAATGGCCCTGATTTAGCAGGCTCAAATATTAACGTTAATAATCCACGATGGGAGTTTGCAGGCAACGATGAAATCGCAAATACTCGACCTGATGGCTTATTGACTTTAATTGGCAATTCTACAGCTACAACTATATCAGGCGCGGGTACTGCAGTATTAGTCGCGGGTTCATGGGTAGTTGATTCAGTTAGTCAATCAACCGGAACTACAGCGGGCAGATACACATACAACGGCAGCAAGAACGCAAAGCTGCCCGTTATGGTTGATTTAACAGTAACACCTGTTTCTGGCGCAGCGATAAACATGAGCGCTTACATTGCCGTAAATGGTAGTATAATCGCAAGGTCTAGAAGATCAGCTCCTGTAGCATCTGGCGGCCTTATACAGGTAATCAGTGTGCCTTGGCAGATAACAGCAGAGTCAGGCGACTATATTGAAGTTTTTGTAGCCAATGATGATTCAACGGTTGATCTTTTAGTCAGCAGCGCAGTTATAAGAGTTAATTAATGAGAACTACTTTAGACATAGCACAAGGTTTTTACGTATCTGATGCATTGCCTATCAGCGCACAACAATGCATCAATTTTTACGTTAGCTTGCCGCAGACATCAACAATTACTGACGCTAACCTATTTAGCACTCCAGGTATTACAAGTTTAATTAATGGTGTTGATGGTGAGAAATGTCGTGGTGCTCATGTGGTCGCAAACGTCCCTTATTTTGTGATTAACAATAATTTAGTTAAGCTTGTTCGGTCTGTTGCAGACGGTAACGAAATATTTACAAAAACTGTTTTAGGCACTATACCTGGCTTTCAACGAGTATACATGGCTGATAATGGCTTGCAGCTTTGTATAGTTGCTATTCCTGATACTGTTACAACGGGTAAAAGTTTTATATTTACGGTTAGCACTAGCGCTTTAGTAGAGATAACAGATTCAGACTTTGACGGCCCTGCCTCTTCTGTTGTTTATGCCGGCGGTTATTTTAGCTTTCATAAGTCAGACGGTAAAAAGTTTTTTAACTCAAACCTAAATAACGGTTTAGCTTATGACGCATCAGATTTTAATGTTGCTGAATCAGACCCCGATCAAATACGCGGCCAAGGTGTGCTAAACGATCAGCTTTATGTGTTTGGCTCAGAAACAATACAGCAATTCAGAGCTATTGGCCGAGTGCCTGCCCCCTTTGCGCCTATTGTTGGCTCAACTATTGATTTAGGTGTAACAGCCCCACAAACTATAGTCAAATTTGGTGGTGGCCTTTGCTTTGTTGGTGCGGGGGTTAATGAATCACCAGCGGTTTGGATTGTTAAAGGCGGTCAGAAAAAGAAGATTAGCACTAACTCTATTGAAAACGAATTTTCTAAGCTAAAGATTGACACAATACCAGATCAAGTATTTTCATGGGTCTATGCTGAATCTGGTGCTTATTGGATGGGCATTAGCTTACCTGGTACGTGTTACGTGTATGATTTAGTGAATGAGCGCTGGCACGAACGGCAGTCTATTGACGGGTCTAAGTTGGATCGTTATCGATGCACACACATGGTTAATGCTTATGGTCGTATTCTATTAGGTGACTCGCAGACGGGTAATATTGGCGCATTAGATGAAGATTTATTTACTGAATACGGTATTTTAACGCCTCGATCAGTTACCTCAAGGCCATTCGACAACAAAGGTGATGCTGTCAACGTAGCATCTATTGAAGCCGTTGTAGAGTCTGGCGTTGGCTTGTCTAATGATGTCACTGTATTAACTGGGCAAACGGCCAGAGGCGTAATTACTGAAGGCACAGGAGGCGCAGACCCTCAAATAACTTTATCTTGGTCTGACGATGGCGCTAGAATATTTTATGGGCATATACCTAGATCATTAGGTAAAATAGGCGAGTATAATGTAAGACCTACATGGTCAAGGCTTGGCGTATTTCCAAGGAATAGAGTGTTACGATTTACTATATCAAGCCCTACTAAATCAACGATTATCAAAGTTGAGGCAGACATAGGATGAATGAAATACTACCACCTGTTATAGATGATATAATAGTCGAGAATGGCACGCCTACAGTAGCTTTTTATATCTGGATACAGCAGATCACAGCGGCGATACAAGCCCCGCTAACGGGTTCAGGCACACCAGAGAGTAATGTTATAGCTACAGTCGGAAGATGGTACGTAGACACAGGCGCAGCGGCAGGAACGGGCATATATTTTAAGCAGACAGGCGAGGGGAACACAGGATGGGTTTTAAGATCATAGATAACTTTTTATCAGATTTTGATAGCTTAAGAGATTATTGTGATCAAGTAAATTTTAATGGTGTTACAAACCCAGCAGACAATGTTTTTTATGATGGTGTCACTTTAGACATCCCTGATGCAGTACAAAAGGAGGTGATCCAGAATCTTACCGAGGTGATGGGTAGAAAGGTAACACTTAACTCTATTTTTATGCGATTAAGTAAACAATTTACGCCTTGTCCTCACCAAGCCCATACTGATGCATTAATGGGTAATTTTAGTTTGATGCTTTATTTGAATAGATTAGAAGATTGCGAGGGTGGTACATCGCTTGTTATTCATAAAGAAGGTTTGATTAATTCAACCCCAATTAATGATAAGCAATTTAAAGTATGGGAGCGAGACGTTAACACTCCTGATGCTTGGCAGATTACCGATATAAGCCAGATGATACCTAATCGAGCTTGTATATTTGACGCAAACTTAATGCACAGAGCTGAGCCTATTGGCGGCTTTGGCGATAGTCCACAAAATGCACGATTAGTATTAACGGCTTTTTATGATTAGAGATTGCGAGACAAGAGATATACCGGCGCTGGTTGCTATGAGCAAGACCTTTTGGCAGCATACAGCCTATAAAGATGAAGAGTTTAAGGATGACGCAGTAGAGGCCATGTTAGCCGCTACAATTAAAGATGATCTATGTTTGGTTTATGATGTAGATGGTAAGGCAGAAGGCTTTATATGTGGCGTTAAAGGCCCGTTGATGGCTAACTTTGATGTGTGCGTAGGCACTGAATTGGCTTGGTGGGTAAATGAAGATCATAGAAACAGCAAAGGCGGCCTTAACTTGCTAAAAGCTATAGAAAAAAGAGCCAAAGAAGTAGGCGTTAAATATTGGAATATGTGTTACATGGAATCATCAATGCCTGCATCAATTAAAAGAATTTACGAGTCAATGGGCTATAAAGAAAGTGAGTCTTTGTACATGAGGGTTTTATAAATGGCAATTGCAACATCAACAGCAATAGCGGTAGGCGCGGCAACAGTAGGCACTGCGGTTGCACTTAAAGGCCAGCGTGACGCTAAAAAAGCTGGTCAAAACGCAGCCAACCAACAGCGTCAAGCATCAATAGAATCAGCGCAAGTATTAGCTAAAGCCGGTAAGCAAGGCGAGGCAGATATAATGATTCAAAATGCTGAGGCTAGATTTACATCAAATATGGCAGCGGTTGACGCAGCAGAACAGATTAGACCGTTTGCTGATACTAACGCATTTAATGAAACAATTAATTTATTTTTAGGTAATTTGCCTATTGATGGCGCTATTGCCGATTCAATCAAAAGGTCATCCACTGACTTTGTAATGAGCCGCCCAGAATTTAGGGAAATGATAGGCGATAGTCCGGTAGGCCGTGAGATTGACCGTCAAGGTGATTTAGCAGTAAGTGCTGCAACACCACAGTTTAATGATTCACTGATGCAGAATGCTCAGGCAGGTTTGGCCGGGGCTGCAGACTTGGCGCAGATTGAGCAAAGCGGCCTTAATCGATTAGGATCTATTGCAGGCGGTGAAGCATCGCAGCGATCAAACATCTTAATGGGCCAGGCTCCAACATTAACTCAATTAAGATCAAGTGCAGATAACGCGCGTTTGTTGTCTAGTGTAGTAGGTCAAAACTTTAGAACAGGCGCAACTGAACAAATAGCGGGGTTGGCTGGCAATGTATCACAACAGTTTGCAGCCGACAGAAACAGACAACAAACCTTAGACGCAGAATTTAAACAGCGTCAAGGCCAGAATAGAAATCTATCCGATACTATGGGGTCATTCTAATGACGTTAGCGGAAATGCTAGAACAAGAAAGAATGCAATCACAGGCGGTTAACCCTGCTAGTGCAAGTGGTGCGACCAGCTTTCAAGACATTGATGCGCTTATACAGGCTCGCACACCTCAGTCACTTAATATATTGACTAGCGGTAGTGAAGAGCAACAACGATTACAGCAGTTAGGCACAGATGCAGCCCTTAGACCATTGCAAGCGGTTGACGATACTCGCGCTTTTGAAGAGCAACAAGCTATATTAGGTCAGCGAGGCGTAGAGGCTCAAGAATTTGCTATTGGTAATATACCAGAGTCGGAATTTGACAATGAATTAAGACGACGACAGCAACAGCAATTAATGCGAGGTGCTGCGGCATCTGGTGAGGCCGGTGGTGGTGCTACATTGCAAGCAGGGCAGCAATTAGCGGGCGCACAGCAAGCAAACTTTATACAGCAACGACTAGCACAGTTAAGCCCGTTAGTGTCGGCATCACGCGGTATACGCTCTTCCATGTCAGGTATTATAGAGCAAGGCGGAGTAGGTCAAGCGGGCTTACAATCTGGCTTAGGTACGCAGCTTGCAAACACAAGAATAGGTGCGGCAGCTCCACAGATAGAATCTATACAAAGAGGTGCTGAGTTGTCAGGCTTGCAAGGTATATCAAGCGCTAACCAGCAAGCGTCTAGGAACAATCAGCTAGCAAGCTTAGCCGGTACTTTAGCCACAAATTACGGGTCATAATTATGGTATCTCAAACATTAGCAAGTGCAATACTTAATCAAAAAGGCCCGGACCTTGTAGGCAGTTTTAGAGAGGGCCAAGAGTTTGCAAAAGGTCAGCAGGTTGAGAAATTAACCGGGCAGGCATTGCAGGCCGGTGGCGGTCAGAAACTACAAGAGCTTATTGGGCTTGACCCAGAAGTGGGTTATAGCTTGGGTGAAGCTATTGGTGCTCGAAGCGCTAAAGAGTTAAATAATTTTATTCGTGATGCAAGTATTACAGAGAATTTCTTTAAGCAAGGCAACTTTGATCAAGGCCGTCAGTTTATACAGCAAAGCTTAGACACTGTTAAAATGGCTGGTGGCTCAGGAAAAATACAGCAGAATTTGTTAGATATTTACGACAATCAAGGAAAAGACGCTGCTTATAATCAGGTACTAGCGGTCACTTCTTCATTGGCTAAGAGTAAGCAGCAAGGCCAAGCATCGGCTAAAACCGAGATATTGCCTAACGGCACAGTTATACAGGCTATGCCAGATGGCAGTGTGTTAGTTAAAAACCCAGAAGGCCAAAACGTCGAAGGCTCTGACAGAGTGGAAGCTCTTAAGGCTTCTCAACAATTTACTCAAGAGGCTGAAAGAACAGCTTCAGACCTTAAAGTTGACACTGCTTTAAAAGTTGCAACTGCGGATAAAACAGTTGCTAGAACGTCTGAGATTAAAAAAGAGCTTTCAACTAGAAATAGAGATTCAAAGCGTTTAAGCGTAAGACTAAACAGGGCATCAACTTTAATCAATCAAGCCGATCAAGGTGTGAAGGGTGAGTTAAAAGTTAAGTTGAGTCGTATTTTCCCTGATATTGACGTTACAAACGAAGCGGCTTTAGAGCAATCTTTAAAAGAGTTAGCGGTAGGCCAATTACAGCAGTTTAAAGGCCCGACAACAGATTTCGAATTTGGTATTGTTGAATCATCAACAGGTACTTTAGGTGATTCAAAAACAGCTAACAAAGCAAGAGTTAACGCTTTAAAAAGGGCTGCATGGTTTAATGAGCGAGAGTTAGAGCAGTTTGTTAGATTTGAGCAAAAAAATGGTGATCCTGATACGTTTGGTTTTAATTTTAACGAGCAAATTAACACAAAAAAAGGCGCTTTTTCTTTGCAAGATTTACAAGATACGGCAGTTGAGAATAATTTAACTATTGAGCAAACCCTACAAAGGTTGAATCAGTAATGGCTATTATTAACTTAAACACTGGTGCGGTTGGCGCTAAGGCTGCGGTTAATACTCAGCAAGCTTCTGGGCCTATTGTCACAGCGCCACCAAAACAAGTTATTGACTTAAATACAGGTAAGTTTGTTAATGCTCGTGTTGCTGCACCAGTAAAGCAAGCTCAACAGTTGCCTGAAGAGCCTAACCTAATGGCGCAAAAGCGCGATCAATTGTTAGTAGATATTGAGTCGGCAAGAGTAAATAATAGAACTATTGAATTGCCTAAACTATTGTTTGAGCTAGAAGCTATTAAAACAGAAATGGCTCAAATGCCAGAAGCAAAAAGCCAAGGGCGAGCCAATGAATTGCCAGAGCTAGGCCAAGGCGGTTTATTGTTTGGCGAGGATAAAGCAAAAGTTGCAGCTATAGCACCAATTTTATTGACCACTACAAATGTCGATGAATTAGCTAAAATACTAACGTCAAATTTTCCTAATATTGGAATTACTCAAGACGCTGGCGGCAATTTAAGCGCAGGCAATAATGAGACGGGCGCTAGAGTTATTTTAAATAAAGAGGGATTATCACAGATTGATTTAATGCAAGGACTAGGGTTAGCATCGGTATTTTTTCCTGCTTCAAGTGTTGCAGGATCAACTATCCCCGCATTGACTAGAGTGGGCGCTCAATCGGCGGCAACACAGGCAGGCATTGAAGGTGGTCAAGTTTTAGCTGGGGGTGACTTTAATACAAGAGATGTTGCTTTGGCTGGTGGTGCGGCGGTGTTTGGTCAATCTCTTGCAGAAGATGTTATAAGACCTTTAGCTCGCAAAGTTGGGTCTAGGTTTGGCGGCGAAGCTTCACAGCAAATAGCTAGTGATTTTGAAGCTGTTGCTCCATCAATTAAAGCAGGTAGAGAAGCATCCGACGCAACTGGCATCCCCTTATTTCAAGCGCAACAAACAACGATACCATCTGAAATAGAAGTTCAATCTTTTATACAGCAATTGCCAGCAGGAACGCGAAAGGCAGCCGACGAGCTAAGAAAGCAAAACGACTTTGCAAGCAAGGCAGTTGATGATGCTTTACTATTAATAGCTCCCAGTGATGCGGTTACGTCTGGGCCAACGGCTTTTAGATCAGCGGCACAAAAAACTATTGATATAGCCAAGCAGGCCAGAAGAGAAGCGGCTTCTCCTATATATAAGCAAGCATTTAGACGACAAAGGCAAGGCAATGCCTCTGCTATTGATACAAAAGCTTTGACAACTAAGATTAGTGAAATGAGCAAACAGTTTGACCCTAAAGGGCAAATAGGAATTAATCTTGATGCAGCTTTTAAAAAAATATCAAATGCAAAAGGTGACTTGCAAAAATTACATTTAGCTAAGATTGAGCTAGGTCAAACTATTGATACCTTTGGTGAGAACTCTGTAGGCAATACAACAAAAAGGTTTTTAACAGATGTTGTAAGTGATTTAACGGGGGAGCTTAAACGACAAAGCCCATCTTATCAGGCCGCATCTTCTGAATTTTCAAGATTAAGCCCAGAAGTGCAAAGTATATCCGATTCTATCATTGGAAAAATAGCCAATACAAATGACGATCAGCTAAAAAATATATCAAGGCGAATGTTTGACCCTGCTGAAACCAATATAGACACTGTTTTAAAGTCTAAAAAGATTATTAATGATGCAGATCCTCAAGCATGGAATTTGCTTTTAAGGTCAGAAATGGAGCGAAGAATAGGTAGTGTAAAAGCTGATCTATCCGCACCTGATATGACTCTTGAAAATATACCTGGTCAATTATCTAGGGCTATTTTTGGTAATACAAAGCAAAGAGATATATTATTAAGGTCAGCAGATGCCGATGTTAGAAAAAATCTATTGTATCTTGATACAGCTTTAAAACGTGCATCTTTAGGTAGAGGCACGGGATCTCAAACAGCAGCAAGAGAAGAGATTAAAGACACCTTAAAAGAAGGCTTTGTTTCATCGCTTAGAGATTGGATAACGTCCCCTATTAATACAGCGGGCGCTATTGGTGAAGAGGCTATGTTTGATAGAAGGGTTAGAGTGTTAGCGGAGGCTATGTTTGACCCTCAATGGAAACCACAAATGAAAGATATTCGTGCAGTTAATCCACAAGAAGCAAAAGCAGCGGTTATAATGTCGCAATTGTTAAAAGATATAGATAGAGATCAGGAGACACAAAAATAATGTCAAGATTAATAGATTCATTTGAGCAGATATTAGATGGCAGCGGCGACCCTTTAGCGCTTGGCTTATTAGATTTCTTTGTGTCTGGCTCATCTAGCACAAGAAAGAAAACTTACGCCGATGCTGCTGAGACAATAGAAAACACTAACCCGGTTGTTGTAGGTGGTGATGGTCGATGCCCCAACGTATTTGGAACAGGCACATATAATGTGATCTTGCGTACATCGGCAGGCGTTCAATTATTAGCGCGTGATCCCGTAGGTGGTAGCGATAGCCTAACATTTGGCGCTGATTGGGTAGCCTCTACATCTTACAGTGCAACAGACCAAGTTCGTGATGATGGCAATTATTGGCAATCAGTTACCAACCTTAATCAAGGTAATCAGCCATCTTTAAATGATGGCTCTAACTGGCTTAAGACAGACTTTCTTAATATCACAGTTAACACCTTGGCTATAGCAGCGCTAGATACTGCAAAGATGCCCAAAACTGGTGGAGCATTTTCTGGACAAGTAACATCAACAGCCGGTGACTTCAATCTTGTTGTTAATACTGCGCTATCAGATGCGGCGGCGACACTGACCGCAGCTCAGTTAATTGGCGGTGAGTTTACAATCACGCCAACGGTTGCAAGAATACAGACCTTAGACACTGCGGCAAATATTATTAGTGCTTTATCTGGAAGTGTAGACGGCAGTAATTTTACGTTTACAATTGTTAATTTAGCTGCTTTTGATGTGACAGTTGCAACTGCGGCCGGAGTAACCTTACTTGGCAACATGGTTGTTAATAACGGATCAGGCACTTTTAGAGCAAGGCGATTAAGTGCGTCTACTATTAGTGTAACTAGATTAGCAAAGGCTAATTTTTCAGCGGGAATAATGATTGCGCGAGACGAGAAAGCTGTAGGCACAAACGCTGGCAGCTCTGTTGTTGGACTTAACATCCGAACTTTAAACACTGTTAGCGTTAACACAATAGCAGGTGCAAGCCTTGCGTCTAATAAAGCAACGCTACCTATTGGGGTTTATAAAATAAAAAGTTCTGCACCTGCTGAACGCGCAGCGGAGCATAAACTATCTTTATATGACGTCACTGGTACGGCTGTTTTAGCTATTGCAGGAACTACAGAATCAAACGACACTGCGGGCCAAGGTGTTACACGTTCATTTATTACAGGCGTTATAACTGTATCAGTAGAATCTGATTTTTCTCTGTACCATTACATTACTAGCGCAACGGTAGGTGTAGGACTTGGACGCAATATGGGCGTAGCTGGCGCAGGCGTAGAAGTCTACGCAGAAATAGAAATTGAAAAAATAGGGTAATAAAATGTTTATATTATTAAAAAATAACGTAGTAGTGCAAAAGCAGCCAAGCATGGCAAAAGGTTTTGTTTGGACTAATGAAGATGTTGTATGCGGTCAGATTGAAAAAGACGGTGTATTTACTAACCCCAAGCCAACAAAAGCTCAAAGTCAAAATAAAATAAATGAAGAATCACTGTCTTACCTTAAGAGCACAGATTGGTATATTGTGCGGATGTCAGAAACTAATGTAAGCGTACCTGATAAAGTATTGAAGGCTAGAGCTGCGGCACGTTATGCAATCAAAGAGGTATAGAATGATAGATTTTATTATAAACTTTTTAAACGAAGCCAGAATAGCCTTAATTATTACAGGCATTGTAATTTTAGCCGCTGCAATCTATGTCTTTGTATTCTTAGGTAAGTCATTTAAAGGCTGGAAGGTCAAAGAAGGCCGAGGTGCTGCCGCTAGCGCTGTTTTAGGTGTTGGCAGTATAATCTTACTAGCTTTTATCTTTAGCGCCTTAGCTGCCATATTTGGCTCGTCTAATGCCAATGCCAGTACA
>TARA_R110000868_G_scaffold145181_1_pt1 | contig 27360 bp, 24 predicted proteins | sample TARA_R110000868 | Tara Oceans TARA_R110000868 (sample SAMEA4397489) | marine metagenome | biome: Polar Biome; feature: [SRF] surface water layer (ENVO:00010504); material: water (ENVO:00002006), including particulate matter (ENVO:01000060) such as... | depth 5 m | reverse complement strand
CTATCTCCAAGTCTTAAACCTATGGTATGATCTGAAATATTTTGAGCACTCGCAAATACGGGGATACTCAAAAGAATTAAAAGATTAATTTTCAACAATTTCATACTTATTTATTTTAAAATTTAAGTCAAAAATAAAACTTTGCTTATGGTCTGTAGTTAATAAAAACTTAATTTAGCATTCAAAATTTGTTACAGCTTGAAAACTCCATTATTAGAAAAACTCCAAGATAGTTTAGTAGGTGAACTTAAAATTGATAAGCTCTCAAAAGCATTATATGCAACAGATGCTTCTGTATACCGAAAAACACCTATGGCCGTTGCTTTCCCTAAAAGCAAAAAAGATATTCAACAACTTATTTTATTTGCAAAAGAAAATAATATTGGTCTTATTCCAAGAACAGCAGGAACATCATTAGCTGGTCAGTGTGTTGGAGCGGGAATTGTGGTTGATGTTTCTAAATATTTTACGGCTATTCTTTCTTTGGATGAAGAAAAAATGCAAGTTACGGTGCAACCAGGAGTAATTCGAGACGAACTGAACACCTATTTAGAGCCTTTCGGTTTATTTTTTGGACCAAATACTTCTACTGCTAACAGATGTATGATAGGAGGTATGGTGGGTAACAATTCTTCAGGAACAACCTCAATCCGATATGGTATTACCCGCGAATATACGGCGAGCCTTAAAACAATTTTATCAAATGGAGAAGAAGCTGAGTTCAAGGCATTAACAACAGAAGAATTTTTGGATAAAACCAAATTAGACTCATTCGAAGGAAGCATCTATAAGAATCTCTACAAAGAACTTTCAGATAAAGATATTCAAGATGAGATTATTAGAGAATTCCCAAAACCACAAATTCACCGCAGAAATACGGGTTATGCCATTGATGAATTACTTAAAAGTAATGTTTTTGGAGGTAGTAAAGAGCTAATTAATGTTTGTGAATTACTTAGTGGAAGTGAAGGAACACTAGCATTTACCACAGAGATTACACTTCAATTAGCAAAATTACCGCCAAAATTAGCTGCTATGGTGGTTACTCATTATCATACCTTAGAAGATTGTTTAAGTGATGTAGCTCCAGCAATGCAACACAATCTACATACCTGTGAAATGATGGATAAGGTGATTCTTGATTGTACGAAAAACAATCGGGAACAATTAAAAAATAGGTTTTTTGTTTCCGGAGATCCTGCTGCGCTTTTAATGCTAGAAGTTAAATCAGATACTGAAGAGGGTTTAAAAGCTCAAATAGATGCACTATTAATTACCATCAATGAGTCGGGATTAAGCTATGCAAACGCAATCTTAAATGCTTCGGAAGCTAAAATGGCTGCAGAATTAAGAAAAGCCGGCCTTGGATTATTAGGCAATATTGTTGGGGATAAAAAAGCTGTAGCTTGTATTGAAGATACAGCAGTTGCGGTCGAAGATTTGAAAGATTTTATAGGTGAATTCAGCCAAATAATGGAAGGCTACCAACAAAGTGCTGTGTATTATGCTCACGCTGGAGCAGGAGAATTGCATTTACGCCCAATTCTAAATCTTAAAAAATCAGATGACTTACATCTTTTTAGAGCAATAACCACAGATGTTGCCAAACTAACAAAAAAATATAAAGGTTCTTTTAGTGGGGAACATGGTGATGGTATTGTAAGAGCCGAATTTATTCCATTAATGATTGGGGATAAGAATTACGCACTCTTGAAAAGGGTAAAAACTTATTTTGATCCAAAAAATATATTAAATCCAGGGAAAATTGTAGATGCTTACCCTATGGATGAATCATTGCGTTATGAAATTGATCGTGTAGAGCCAGAAATTAAAACCCTTTTAGATTTTTCCGATAGTGAAGGAATTTTAAAGGCTGCTGAGAAGTGTAACGGTAGTGGAGATTGTCGTAAAACACATCATAGTTCCGGTGGTATGTGCCCTAGCTATCATGCTACTAAAAATGAAAAAGATACTACACGTGGGAGAGCAAATGCACTTAGAGAATTTTTAACCACTGCCGAGACACCCAATAAATTTGATCAAAAAGAACTAAAAGAAGTATTTGATTTGTGCTTAAGTTGCAAAGCTTGCGCTAGTGAATGCCCCAGTAATGTTGATGTAGCTACCTTAAAAACAGAATTTCTATATCAATACCAAGAAGCCAATGGCTACCCACTAAGGGGTAAATTATTTGCTTATAACACCAAATTTAACAAATTAGGAAGTAAAGTATCTGGACTCACCAATGCTATTTATGACTCTAAATTTCTGGGAGGATTAATAAAAAAATCAGCAGGTGTTGCAAAAGAAAGAAGCATGCCAAAAGTGTATAGTTTTGATTTCGACAAATACCTACAACTATTTAAAAATAAACACATTACAACAAAAAAAAATGTTGTATTATATATAGATGAATTTACTAAGTATCTAGATATAGATTTAGGAAAAGATGCTATTGAAGTATTGACTAAATTGGGGTATACGATGGAGTTATACTACGCGGAAAGTGGGAGGACGTATATTTCTAAGGGTTTTTTAAAGCAGGCTAAAAAGCTAGCTTTAGAGAATATTGTAAAATTAAAAGAATATTCAGACAAAGGAATTCCAGTAATAGGGTTAGAGCCTTCTGCACTTTTAACATTCAGAGATGAATACAAACGTTTTTCGTCAGACAAGACAACTACAAACGCCATTGCTTTGAATTCTTTTTTGATTGAAGAGTTTCTAGCTGCTGAAATCGAAAAGGGAGAATTAACACCAGACCATTTTACGAAAAATATCAAAAAAGTAAAAATACATGGGCATTGCCATCAAAAGGCACTTTCCAATCAAAAAGTAACATTCGATATTTTAAATCTTCCGAAAAATTATGAAGTATCGATAATAACTTCTGGTTGTTGTGGTATGGCAGGTTCTTTTGGCTATGAAAAAGAACACTACGATGTTAGTATGAAAATCGGGGAGCTAAAGTTATTTCCTGCTGTTCGGAAATCACCAGAAGACACTATTATATCTGCTAATGGAACTAGTTGTAGACATCAAATTTATGACGGAACAAAAAGGCGGGCAAAGCACCCGATAACTATTCTTAAAGAAGCTTTAATCTAAAGTCGAATCTTCTAAGGTAGAAGATCCTTTTTCTTTTTTAGAAGTAATGGAAGCAATAAGCTCATTGATATTCAACTCTTTGATATCTTCATCTGCAAAAAAAGGAGATAATTTATCATTGTTGTAATTGTAAATTTTCCATCTATTGAAGGAATATTCCAATGCTGTAAGGTTTTCTACCCAATCCCCTGAGTTTAGGTATACGCATTGACCATTTTTATTCTCAAAGACTTCTTTTTTTGGCTGATGAATATGACCACAGATTACATAATCATAACCATTTTCAATCGCTAATTCAGCGGCAGTTTTCTCAAAATCATTGATATACTTTAGTGCTCCCTTTACACTATTTTTAATACGTTTGGATAAAGAATATTTCTCCCTCCCCATTCGTATTAAAAACCAATTCATTAATCGATTAATCAGAATTAAAAAGTCGTAACCATAGCCACCTAACTTTGCGAGCCATTTGGCATTTTGAATGGAAGCATCAAACACATCTCCATGAAAAAACCAATTCTTTTTTCCATTTAAATCAAGCACAAGTTTATCTACAATACTCACATAACCTATTGAAGTATCGCTAAACTTACGGAGCATTTCATCATGATTTCCAGTAATATACACCACATCAGTACTATTGGAAGCCATTCCAATTATCTTCCTCAATACTTTCAAATGTGAAGGTGGAAAATAACGCTTACTAAATTGCCAAATATCAATAATATCTCCGTTTAATATTAATTTCTCTGGCTGAATACTATTGAGGTAAACAATAAGTTCATCTGCATGACAACCATAAGTTCCTAGATGAACATCGGAAATAACAACTACATCTATCTTTCTTTTTTTCAAAATATCAGCGTTTATACAAAGTTATACTCATTGGTATAAAGTTATGGTCAACTTAAAATTAACATTATATAAGTTTAATGTTAATTATGTATTACGGTAATTCCTACAAAGTAAATTACACATTAAGAGCTATCTAAGTTTGGTTTGTATTATTTTAGAATTACCTTTGAAACTCTTAAAATTTTGAGACTAATGGCAGGAAATACTTACGGAAATTTATTTAAACTATCCACTTTTGGAGAATCACATGGAGTTGCAATTGGTGGTGTTTTAGACGGTTGCCCTGCCGGAATCTCAATAGATTTTAAAGAAATTCAAAAAGAATTAGATCGACGTAAACCCGGACAATCTGCGATAGTAACCCAACGAAAAGAACCCGATACAGTAGAATTTTATTCTGGAATATTTGAAGGAAAAACTACCGGTACTCCAATTGGTTTTGCCATTCGAAATACCAATCAAAAATCACACGATTATACTCATATAAAAGATTCTTATCGACCTTCTCACGCTGACTACGTTTATGATCAAAAATATGGTTTCAGAGATTATCGGGGCGGGGGTCGTAGTTCTGCTAGAGAAACGGCTAGTAGAGTAGTGGCTGGAGCAATTGCTAAACAGTTTTTAACTACAATTAAAATCAATGCCTTCGTATCGCAAGTTGGTGACTTAAAACTCAATAAAAATTATACCGAATTAGACTTTTCACTTACAGAAAGCAATCCAGTGCGCTGTCCTGATCCGAGTACGGCAGCCAAAATGGAAGATTATATTAAAAACGTACGTAAAGAAGGGGATACCATCGGAGGTATTATCACCTGTGTGATTCAAAATGTACCTATTGGTTTAGGTGAACCTGTTTTTGATAAATTGCATGCGGAACTTGGCAAAGCTATGCTATCGATTAATGCCGTAAAAGGCTTTGAATACGGTAGTGGATTTGAGGGCGTTGCAATGAAGGGTAGCCAGCATAACGATCAATATAAGCCTGATGGCACTACAAAAACCAATCACAGTGGCGGAATTCAAGGAGGAATATCGAATGGTATGGATATCTACTTTAATGTAGCCTTTAAACCTGTGGCCACAGTTATTCAACCCTATGAAACCATAGACAAAGAAGGCAATATGATTAAAACTCAAGGTAAGGGGCGTCATGACCCATGTGTTGTGCCTAGGGCTGTGCCTATTGTAGAGGCAATGGCAGCAATAGTTTTAGCAGATTATACTTTGCTAAATCGCACCATAAAATTATAAGTTCCTTTTTGGTTTTTATCTTTTCAAAACAGTATCTTTCTATCCTAAACTAATTTTTTATGAAGAAGCTAGAATTGCATTGGCAAATTTTAATAGGCATGTTTGGTGGTGTTTTGTTTGCATTTATAATGGTACAATTTGATTGGGGTTCTAAATTTGTTTCTGATTGGATTAAACCTTTTGGAAATATCTTTATTAATTCATTAAAATTAATTGCGGTTCCACTTATTTTAGCTTCACTAATTAAAGGAATTTCAGATTTAAAAGATATTTCTAAACTCTCAAAAATGGGAGGAAGAACAATTGGGATCTATGTTCTTACCACGGTAATTGCAGTATCTATTGGCTTAGCGGTAGTAAACATTGTTCAGCCAGGTAAATCCATATCGGAAGAAACACGAATTAACCTTGTAGATAACTACAAAGGAGATGCTGACTCTAGAATTGCTGAAGCTAATAAACAAAGAGAAGCTGGTCCTTTACAAGCTTTAGAAGATTTAGTTCCAAGTAATATTTTTAAAGCAGCTAGTGATAATGGAAATATGCTACAGGTAATTTTCTTTGCGATTTTCTTTGGAATAGGGCTTATTTTAATCCCTGAAGAACAAGCTGCTCCAGTTAAAAAATTCTTTGATGGCTTTAATGAAGTTATTTTAAAACTTATAGATTTAATCATGTTAGCAGCTCCTTATGGGGTATTTGCCTTATTAGCTGCTTTAGTTGTAGAATCACCTAGTTTAGATTTATTTAAAGCTCTAGGATGGTATGCCTTATGTGTGTTAATTGGATTAGCACTAATGATTTGTGTTTACTTGCTTTTAGTATGGATATTCACTAAGAAATCACCTGCTTTCTTTTTAAAAGGAATCTCACCAGCGCAACTATTAGCTTTTTCAACAAGTTCAAGTGCCGCTACCTTACCAGTAACTATGGAACGAGTAGAAGAGCACCTTGGAGTTGATGAAGAAGTAACGAGTTTTGTTTTACCAATTGGCGCCACCATTAATATGGATGGAACCAGTCTATACCAAGCAGTTGCGGCAATCTTTATAGCTCAAGCTTTTGGTATGAATTTAGATCTATCGGCACAACTAGGGATTATAGTTACAGCTACTTTAGCATCGATAGGAAGTGCTGCTGTGCCTGGTGCTGGAATGGTTATGTTAGTTATTGTATTATCACAAGCAGGAATTCCAGAGGCAGGATTAGCTTTGATTTTTGCTGTAGACCGACCTTTAGATATGTGTAGAACCGTAGTAAATGTTACAGGAGATGCCGCAGTTTCAATGATGGTAGCCAAATCTATTGATAAACTTGGGGAACCAAAAATTAAAAATTGGGACGATAATCTTGAAAACGTAAAATAGTACAGCCATTTATATGCTTACAGAAAAACAACGCGTCGAAGTAATTAATGACAACTCAGCTTTATTTGATATTGATAGTAATTTAGATCGGTTAGTAAAGAAAATAGAATTACTTAGTTATCTAAACCCTTTAAATACCGAGAAAGAAAAGCAACGCTTTTTTGCTTCTAAATTTACAGAACAACCTGTTTTAAAATACCCTAAAATAAAATTCCATCCGTATAAATTACATCGGATGTTTTTTTCTCAACGATTAGAACGGATTACAGATCAAAAGGTTCAGAAACTCTATCAAGATATTATTTATTATTACTCCAACATGGTTCAGTGCATCCAAACCATAGGTGAGCCTAAAAAATTTCATTACAATTCCCTCCGACTTTATGGTACACCCGCAGAGAAAGATGTTTTAAACGCACAATTTATACTGCATCATTCCGATGAGCCCCTCGGGTCAGATATGGAAAAAATATATTCTGCCGATGATGCAAAAAATTACTTTGAAGAATTCTCCAAGCAATATAATTTTCCATTAAACATAAAATTATCTACTGCAATTGCTGCCGATGCAATGGTGAGTAATAGCACCCAGACTTTACTTATAAAAAAGAATACAAAGTTTAGTAAAAATCAATTGCTAACCTTAGCGAATCATGAAATAGGAGTGCATTTGGTTACCACTTATAACGGAATAGAGCAACCCTTAAAAATATTTTCAAACGGATTTCCACGAAATGTAGAAACACAAGAAGGTCTGGCTGTTTTTAGTGAATATATGAGTGATGCTTTAACACTAGGCAGGCTTAAAACATTAGCGTATAGGGTTTTAGCTTCTGATAGCTTGATCAAAGGTTATGGCTTCTCCGATACCTTCGATTTAATTCATGGCACTTATAAATTGAATAGAAACGATGCTTTTGCAATAACTATACGGGTACATAGGGGTGGCGGTTTTACAAAAGACAGGTTGTATTTAAGTGGATTAAAAAAAATATACAAGAGGCACCAACGAGGAGAATCTATGGATAATTTACTTACTGGAAAAGTTACCATGGATTATGAATCTGATATTATACATCTTCAAAATTTAGGCCTTGCAAATCCAATTACACATCGGAACGTTGCCTACAATCAAAATAAGAATGAGAATAAAACCCTAGATTTTATTCTCAATCATTTGAAGTAAAATTAAATTTAAAGCGTAATACTTCTTCCTTTTGGATATTTAACTTGGAACGAGAATGACTCTTTAGCTTCTTGCTGGCTTTTTAAATTCATTTTCCAAGTCAATAAGCCATTATCTGGTTCATATGTTGCATTGTTTGTAATGATATCATCTACTTTAATTTCTTTGTTTTGAGAAATAGGAATACGATCCATTATAACCAAATCAATTGAGATAGGCTTGTTATTCTTGAATTCAAGGTTGTAGGTTCTGTCTATAATACGGTTACTACCAGTAAACGATTTACCTTTAAAGTTTCTATCTTGTTTTCTAGTCACTATAATCCCATCATCTATACCTAAAGAAATAGTCATTTCTTTTTTGACAGCGTAAGGATCAATTGCTGTTTTACCTGCATATCCACCGTTAAAATAAATATTAGCTTCACCGGGTAATAGATTTAGTTTTTCCCAATCCTTAAACGTAGCGGTCAAGAATACATTTTCATTTATAATTGGTGCTGCAAAGAATTCGTATTGCGCTTCTAATTGATACGTATTAATCTCAATAGCGGTTATATCACCATCAGATGAAATTGAATACGGCTTTTTAATAATAAATTTGGTACTCGTAACATCATCTTGACTTGTGCTTTTTTTAGTCGTAATTAAGATGATACCGTTTGTGGCTCTGTTACCGTATAATGCAATTGCTGATGCATCTTTTAAAATTTCAATATTTTGAATTTCATTCGTATCTAAATCTCCTTCCGTGAAATCATCTACTGGTGTTCCATCAATAATATAAAGTGGTTGTTTTTCTTCAACGGATGAAGCTCCCCGTATTTGTATTCCAGCAGTTCTTCCAGATATAGTTCTTGAGAAATCACTGTTTTCAGTTGCATAACCTGTTACAACTACTTCATCCAACAATTGAGTATCCGCTTCCAATCTGGTATTCATTACAGAAGAATAAATAGGAATGGATGCTGAAGTATAACCAATATAAGAGAATACCAATTCTTGGCCTCTTTCAATCGCAATTGAATAGTGTCCATCAAAATCTGTTTGCACCCCAATATTTGTCCCTTTAATTAAAACAGTACAACCAGGCAAAGGTTGGCCCGATTCATCGGTTACAATACCTATAACCGTTCTAACTGTTGGATTATAGTTGTATTTTGATTTTGTAATTTGTGAGGCATATGATTTACGTTGGCCAAAATTTAAATAATCGGTAGAAAGAATAGGTTTTACTGAAAATTTAGTAGGGTTTCCAGTAGACAACGTCAATGCAATATCATTCCAATCTTCACCAGTTTTTTGATATACATGCGCTTTATAAGTTAATTTTAATGGATCATTTAATTTGTTTGATTTAATATCATAATTAGGAATCCAACCTGCATCATGAACGCTATATTTTAATTCTAAAGATAATCTTACGGCAAATGGAGCATCAAATTTTATTTTGATTTCTCCTTTAGGATCCGAAGGCATGTTATTAATTTCTGCCAATTGTTTTTTAAGATCTTGTATATCTTCATTCAATACATTGGTTTTTAGGTTAGTTACAAATATTTCATTTTTTATAGCAGTTATACGTTCGCGATAATACGTACTAATTGCTTTTATTTTATCTAAATCAAACACTTGAGTTTCGGAACGCAGCAAACGATTAGTAGTAATCACTTGTTCCTCTTCATTTAGCCCTAAAATTTTATTTTTTAGTAAGGCTATTTCTAATTCGATAGCTTCAATCAGATTCGTCATATTTTCAGTTTCTGAGGTCAAAATTGTTTTGTCTAAATAATTCAAATCGTAAGCAATAGATAATATGGATACGGATTGTAAACCAGCTATTTGAATACTGCTTTCATCAATTTTTGATGAAAGACCTGTGAAAATTAATTCTGAAGTACCTTGTTTAATGTCAAATTTAGATAGGCGAGAAATTTCAGCACTGTTTAAATAAACAGTTACAGCGTTAATTTGTGAAGGTATTTTATTAGCACCAAATATGGCGAAAGGTAAAAAGACAAGTGAAAATAGTAGATTTTTCATTTTAGTTGGTTTTAGAATTCATATAAACCTATCGTTTACTTGAATTTTATAAAACCAACATTGAGTGAATGCCTAATTTGAGTTAGGGAAATGGTTGTTTTAAAAAATTTGATTCCTAACTAATCCAAAAATTTTGCTTTTAATTCTGGTGTTGGAATCATACACGAATCTTTTTTACCGTACCATTTATACCTGTTTTTAGCTATAAAATCATAAACTACGTTCCGAATTCCTTCTGGAATCCATTCAAAAACAGCTAATAATGACCATAATCCGCCAAAATTCTTACCCACTTTTAACGCTGCGGTAGATTTAGTATAGTAAGCAACACCTGGCTCTACCAAAATAATTGAATCTATAGCTGTAGTATCAATATGTCGCTCTGCTGTCATTTTTTGTCCGAGCTCACTTTGTAAAGCAGCAAAACGGTATTCATCTTTTTTATCATGTTTAATCACAAGCTGGATAGAGGCGTTGCAAAGGTTGCAAACTCCATCAAAAAGAATAATTTTTTTATCTAATTCCATCACTTTATTTCTGACTACTAATTGGTATCACTATATTATTTATTGGCTTAATAAACTTAAATTTAGAAATGCTCCGTAACCACTTTGTATAGTTTCACTTGAGCAGTTTTTGTATAATCAGCATACCAACCAAAATAATTACCAGTTTTAAAATAATTTTGGTAGGTATATCCGTTACCTACATAATCATAAACAAACGTATAATCTATATTAATGTTCTTGGCTTCACATACCAGTGCGTAATAAAATTTACCGTTTTCAATTTTAATTTTAAAAGTAAAAACCTCATTATCTACTATGGCGACATCTACCTTTTCATCATAAGCACTTGTCCACGGTTCCCCGTTATTTGGTTTTGTATAATGGTCTAATTGTAATGTACCACTATTCCAACGAATCTTAACAGTCGCAGGAGAACCTTCTAATCCTTCTGTCTCTTTTCCATGTATTTGCGCGATAATCGTACGACCATTACCTTCTACGTAGTCCACATTTAATGTGGTCTCTAGAATATGAGTACCTGTATTCATATACCAATTATCTTGCGTATTTTGATTCCCTTTCCAAAATTCTCTAAGCTCTGTTCTACAATATTTTCCGCTATTTAGTGCAGCTCCACCAGAAGTTGTAAAACCTGTGAATTTAGTAAACATGGTGTAGCTACCATCTTCATTTTTATAAAAATATTCCGATTGCTCTTCCGTTAGGGCATCATTTTCAATTGTTTGATAAAAAATAGAAGTTGCTTTCCCATCTCCATTATTAATAGGAACGGATAAATACCAATTTTTCCAAACTATATTCACACCCGTACTTTCTTCCTCTTCTGCTGTTTCCGATTCTTGTGTGCCATCATTCTCGTCTATTTGAATTATTTCTTCTTCAACGGTCGCATCATTAGCGTTATTGGTTGTACCGCAACCTACAAAATGAAAAACAAAGAGTATTAGACTACCAATAGCAATGGATAACTTAAGCTTCATCATTTAGCTTTGAATTTATTTTGACAACTTTTTATTAAACTAATAACATGATACGACTATTTATATGCACAAAAATAGTGTTATTTTTTATTGGATTCCACCAATTCCAACTGATTCACACTTACATTGGTCGTAAAAATTCCGTAATTGACAATTGCTTTATTCTTCTCTAATTTATCAATACTACCAATCGCTTTACCGTCTAACATTCGCACACGATCTCCGAGTTTGAAAACAGGACGTGGTTTATTCTTTTCAACCACCGCTTTAATCTTCTTTTCTGTTTTTTTCTCTTCTCGGATGACTTCTACCTTTTGGATTACTTCTTTCTCCACGGCAATCTTCTTAGCCTTTTCAATTTTCACTTGCTGAGTGGTTTTCTTTTTACGCTTGCTATTTTCGGTTTCTACAATACGGAGCAATTCCGAAACTAAGGGCCTTTTCTTATGGTCTTGAAAATATTTTAAAGCTGCATCATTCACCTTATTGCCCAAATAAATCATTCGTTGACTGGCGTCATACAATTCTTGGTAATTTTCTAATTTAGATTTTACTTTTGTATTTAATTCTTCAAGCCTTTGTGCTTCCTCTCGAGCTTTTGATTCTTCTTCTTTTAACTTTGTTCCTGTTTTAGCCATCGTACTACGTTCTTTCTGAAGCTTGGCTATGGTAGCATCGAAACGAACCTTTCCGTGTTCAATTTTCTTTTTTGCTCTATTAATTAAACTATAAGGAATTCCATTTTTCTGTGCTACTTCAAAGGTAAAAGAGCTCCCTGCTTGCCCTAATACTAATTGATAAGTGGGTTCCAAAGTTTTGGCATCGAATAACATATTAGCATTAGTAGCATGGGGCAATTCGTTTGCTAATAACTTTAAATTGGAATAGTGTGTCGTTATGACACCGTATGATCCTCGTTCATAAAAAACTTCTAGAAATATCTCAGCCAATGCTCCTCCTAATTCTGGGTCACTACCCGTACCAAACTCATCGATTAAAAACAGGGTGTCATCATCACATTTACGAAGAAAATTGTTCATGTTTTTCAAACGATAACTATAGGTGCTTAAATGATTTTCGATCGATTGATTATCTCCTATATCCGTTAAAATACGATTAAACAAACAAGCCTTACTGCGTTCGTGAACAGGAATCAATAGTCCACTTTGCAGCATTAATTGTAGAATACCCAATGTTTTTAAAGTGATACTCTTTCCACCGGCATTAGGACCTGAAATAACAATGATCCTATTTTCTTTATGTAAAGATATCGTCTGTGGATAGGTTTTTTCTTTTTTACGTTTATTGGTTAAATAGAGTAGTGGGTGATAGGCATCTCTTAAATACAACTCCTTTTCTGTACTTATTTCTGGCATTATGGCATTCATCTCAGTAGCATATTTTGCTTTTGCCGAAGTGATATCCAAATGTGCCAAAAAATCTTGGTAAATAGCTAATTCTGGAATAAAAGGTTTTATATGCGCTGTAAGTTCACGAAGAATTCTTTGTATTTCTTCCCGTTCTTCAAATTCTAAATTATTTAACTGCCTGCTGTATTGTAACGCTGCTTCGGGCTCTATATAAACAATACTTCCTGTTTTAGAAGTCCCCATAACGGACCCTTTTACTTTTTTACGATGCATTGCCTTAACGGCAAGAACCCGTCTATTATCCACAACAGATTCTCTAATTTCATCCAAAAACTCCGAGGCAGTATACATAGTTAAAGCCTTCGTAAAACTTTGGTTAATCTTACCTTTTACAAGGTTCATTTCATGGCGAATACCTCTTAAATTATCGGATGCATTATCTTTTATTTCACCAAACTTATCAATAACAGCATCTATACGATTAGGAATCTCTGTATTTAACGCTACCATTTCTGATGCTTCGAAGAGTAAAGGATAATATTCTTTAAATTTTTTTAAGAATTTTTTTAGCGTATTTACGGTGTTACAAATACTTGCTATTTTTCGAAACCCACTTAATTCAACAGTAGCATTTTCGATCTTCAACAATTTAAGCTCGTTATTTATTGCATCAAAACCATGATTAGGAATACGGTTATCATTAGTAAAAGAAGACACATATTCGGAGGTTTGTCCCAAATGTGTTAAAATAGCTTCTCTAGAATCGAGTGGTACTATCTGTAAAGCATTTTCTTTACCTAATTCTGTAGTACATCGTGCTGAGATTTGATTTAATACCGTGAAAAATTCTAAATCTTGAAGCGTTTTCTTATTGATCTTATTCATTGCGTTCCAAAGATACATTGAAAAAAATATTCATCAATAAAATACTATTTAATTAATGTAACAATAGTAAAAATTATAGAGTCTCCAAAGCTGGAGGAATCCTACGTAAACACAATAAAAAATAGATTTTTCAGTTATTTATTAGCTAATCCTAGCACACAAATGTTATCAAACCATCTGATTGATTATAGCATGAAAAACCAAACCAAAATAGTAGTTTATTTCAGTATCGCAATTTTAGTATCAGCTTGTAGCGCTACCAACAAAATGACCATGGGTGTAACTAATCCTGCAAAAATATTTCTTTCTTCGGATGTAAAAAATGTAGGAATAATAAATAGAAGCATGCCCTCAAAAGGCAATTCTACTCTAGACAAAATAGATCAAGTTCTTTCTGCCGAAGGCCTAAACCTTGATAAAAAAGGTGCCGAAGCCGCAATTTCATCTTTTGCCTCGGAATTAGGTATGATAAAAAACTTTGATGAAATAAAGCGTATAGATAACATTGAAGAAGTTAAAAGTGGATTAGCAGTTTTGCCGGCTACCTTATCTTGGGATATCATAGAACAACTGTGTGAAAAAAATAATGTCGATGTGATTTTCTCGCTGGCATTTTATGATACGGATACCAAAGCATCATACAAGGTCACTACTATGGAAATTGAAAATGCATTAGGACTTAAAATTACCGTTCCGGCACAAGAAGTATCCTTAAACACCTTTGTTATATGCGGTTGGCGCTTATACGATCCTCAAACAAGAATTATCATCGATGAACGCGTTTATACTAAAAATATGCTGTTTAATGGCAAAGGTATCAATCCTTTAAAAGCGGTTGAAGCTGTAAAGCGTAGAAATGAAACCATACAAGAATATAGTAGAAATGTAGGGACCACCTACGCACAAAGATTAGTACCTCATAACATCAGAATAGCACGAGACTATTATGTTAAAGGAACAACTAATTTCAAAATTGCTCATAGAAGAGCGCAAACAGGTGATTGGAGTGGAGCGGCTGATCTTTGGCAACAGGAATTACACAATACGGACTTGAAAATTTTAGGCAGAGCCTATTACAATATGGCAATTAGCAGTGAAATAAATGGTAATGTAGATCAAGCTATTACTTATGCTTCAAAAGCATATGCAGACTACAAAAACAAATTAGCCTTAGCTTATGTAAATATTCTTAAATATAGAGTTCAGCAAAATAATATTCTTGAACAGCAACTGTCGCGTTAAACAATTCTAATAGCTTACCATAATTCAAAATTATTAGGTAATAGCCCTCAATTTTTAGTTATTTTTGATTCCAGAAAATACAAAAAGATATGTGGTTAAACATTCATGAAAGCTGGAAAAATGAACTAAAAGAAGAATTCGAAAAACCTTATTTCATTGATTTAATGCATTTTGTTGATAAGGAATATTCAGAACATATATGTTATCCGAAAAAGGAAGCTATTTTCTCTGCTTTTAACCATAGTACATTTGAAGATACAAAAGTTGTGATTATTGGTCAGGATCCTTACCATGGACCAAATCAAGCAAACGGACTTTGTTTTTCGGTACATGACGGAATTAAACATCCACCATCTTTAATTAATATATTTAAAGAAATTCAGAAGGATATAGACATACCCTACCCAAAAAGTGGCAATCTGGAACGTTGGGCAGATCAGGGTGTTCTTTTAATAAACGCTACGCTTACGGTACGCGAACATGAGGCTGGCAGTCATCAAAAGAAAGGATGGGAGACTTTTACGGATGCGGTTATTAAAAAAATATCTTTAGAAAAAAAAGGAATTGTTTTTTTATTATGGGGAGGGTTTGCAAAGAAAAAAACAAAATTAATTGATGCCGATAAACACCATATTCTTATTTCTGGACACCCTTCTCCTTTAAGTGCAAATAGAGGATACTGGTTTGGAAATAAGCATTTTAGCACCACCAATACAATTTTAGAAAAATCTAAAAACCCAACGATAGTCTGGTAAACACACTTACTTAAAGATGATAAACCAATGGCAAAAAATATAGATAACTTAATTAAGAATATTTTGAACTAGAGGTTATATTACTTATTTTTGCCCTATATTAACAGAATAAACCTATTTGCACTAACCGATTTTACCCTTGATAGATTTTTTTACTTCCCCCCAAATCAAGTAAGCTATAGGATATTATCGAATATTAATTTTTAATAGCTTATACATGAACGTGAATTCTATTTTACTTGTAGATGATGATGAATCTACTAATTTCATCAATAGTGTTTTTATAAAAAAACTAGATATTGATGTTGATGTATACAAAGCTTTAAATGGCGTGGAGGCACTTGAAATAATAGAGGATACAATAGCTGATCCAGATTTTTACCCTTGCCTTATTATTCTTGACATCAATATGCCAATTATGAATGGTTGGACATTTTTAGATAAGTACAAAAAATTATCTCCTTCTATAAAAAATAATTGTGTTGTTGTTATGACAACCGTAAGCGAGGATGAAAAAGATTTAATCAGAGCTAATAAAAACGAAGAAATTAAAGAATATTTTCAGAAACCTATGTCTGATGAAAAATTTAGTCAACTTATAAATAAATACTTCTTGTAATTTCTGATTTATTCTACTAATATACCTTTTGGTTTGATTTTAGTGGCTATCAAATTCAAATCTAGAAGTGTGGTCTGAACATTTTCTAATGTAGCATACGTCATTTTAGATTGACTCCACTGCGTAATTGAAAGCCACTCATTAATGTCTTCAACTTTTTGACTATAGGCATTTGCCAGTGTTTTATTTATACTTGGTATACTTTTAAACTCATGGGTATATATATTTATAACTTCGAGTATATGCTTTAAAATACGACCATTCTCAGCCACAAATTTATCAGTTACGGCAATTACAAAACAAGGCCATGGCGTAGGGCAGTCGGTTATTCTTCGAAAGGTACCGTTATCAACCAGTGGTTTAGTCGTAAACCTTTCCCACATAAAATAATCCGCACTTTTATCAGTTAATGCCTTGACGGCTCCATCTAAATTATTGATAACTTCAAATTGCAATTTTTCTGTATTCCACCCTTCTTTTTTTGCAAGTACATAGGCCATTAAATGACTACCACTTCCAAAACGGCTAATAGCGGCCTTTGTACTCTTTAAATCTGAAATTTTTGTATAGCTACTATCAGCCGCTACATGAACACCCCACAACAAGGGTGAAGCAATAAACTCTTGTGCTATTTTTGAAGGATTACCTTCTGTAATACTCTTTATTATCCCTTCCGTTAGAATAATAGCTAAATCCGTTTCATTAGCATTCAGCATTTGGCACATTTTGCCGGTACCTTCAGGAATAGCCGTCCATTCCAAATCTATACCTCGTTCTTTAAAAGCATTTTCTTCAATTGCCATATGCCATGGCAGATTAAAATGCTCTGGAACACCTATGATTTTAACTTTCTTCATTTTTGGTGAATTTTATTCGGTATAAACCTATGAGGTTAGCTTTTCTAAAGTATCAATGATTAGGGTTTCAATCGCTTTTGAAGGATCTTTAGAAAATGTACCCGTACTACGGTTGGCTAAAATGCAATTTAGTGATACAGCTCTATGCCCCAAAAGCTTAGAAAGTCCATAAATACCAGAAGTTTCCATTTCTAGATTAGTTATTCTCTTACCATTATAATCAAACGTAGACAACTTCGAATTCAATAAATCATCTTGAGTTTTTAATCGCAATTTGCGTCCTTGGGGACCATAAAAACCAACATTTGTCGCCGTAAAACCATTATAGAGGGAGTTTGATTTAAGTTTTTTTGCTAAATCCTGATCACAGGAAACCACATAAGGTGTTGATTTGTGTTTAGACCAATTTGTATGTTTGATGAACTCCTTTTCAATTGCATCATCCATTACATGTTCTGCGTCATAAAATCGCAGTAGGCTGTCAAAACCAATAGCATATTCACTTAATAAAAACGAATTGATGGGGATATCTGGCTGAATAGCTCCCGATGTACCAATTCTAATGATATCCAATTGTTTTTTGGTATCGTTTATGGTTCTGGAGTCAAAATTTATATTTGCTAATGCATCAAGTTCATTTAATACAATATCTATATTATCAGTACCTATGCCCGTTGAAATAACTGAGATTCGCTTCCCATTTAATATTCCCGTATGGGTGTGGAATTCACGTTTCCCTTTTTTTATTTCAATAACATCAAAATGTTTCGATACTTCTGCAACGCGATCTGGATCACCCACAGTAATAATTGTATTTGAAATATCTTCTGGTAATAAATTAAGATGGTAAATGCTATGATCTGCATTTAAAATAAGCTCTGAAGGCTCTAGCTGCATGCTATAATTTTAGAATTCTATTGGTATCTGAATTGAAAAGGAAATTGTATTTTAAAGCTCCGCCTAAATACACATCATTTTGTTGAATACATGAGTAATAACTCGTTTCTCCTTTTAGAATTTGTTTTCCCGTTTGTGTTAAACGAACAGGATTAAAGGAAGAAAACAAAGGTTTTAATCTCCCCAAAGCCCGCTGGAATTGGGAATCTCCAAAACCTAAAACACCTTGGTTTTGTAGTAGTGTTTCCATAAACTCCCCTTTAGATTTAGGCTTTTTTTCAATGGCAAGCTTAAGAATATTCGTCTCCATTTCATTTAAACCATTTTTAATCGATGGAAATCGATGTAAATGTGCTTGGATACTACTTTGTAAATACTTGAACTGGTAATTATTAAAATCTGATAAATTTTCTAAACGAATGGGGTTATCGCTACAATACAATTGCCATACATAATCCGCATACTCTATATCATCTTGTGTAAGAATTATTTTATGCTCATATAAATTTAACAATTGTTCATTTGTCAATTCATTAAGTCCATATAATTTATCACTCTCATCTTCTTTGCCACTGCATACTAATGATATTTCAGCATATTTACGGTGTGTCTTTAACCAACTAATAACCGCTAGTAGGTTTATTTGACAAAATAAATCGTACTCAAACCATAATACAATTTGATCTTCTTTTTTATGATTACATAGTGATCTGTATTCTTTAAGGGTTTTTTCTATAAAACTAGATTTAGATACCTTATAATTCTTATTTAAAAACTCAAAACGAGTTTTCCAAAAAGACTCACTTCCTACATTATTTTCTGTTTTGCCTTCGCAAAGCATCTCACGCCAAGTAATAATATCACCTGAAAGATTCAGTTCTTTTAATTTGGAGGTAAAATTATCGCCGTTAGTAATGTGAAGTAGGGAACTCATTTATGGTGATTTTTATTTTATTGGATAATAAATGTAACATTAAAAGTAAAAATATAAAAGATAATTAACAGATTTTAGCCTCCAACCCTTTTTACTTTAAATCCTTTACCTTTTAAAATGGTCATTATTTTATCTCGATAATCACCTTGGATGATAATAGCATCATCTTTAAAACTACCCCCAACGCTCAATTTTGTTTTCAATTCTTTAGCTAACTTTTTAAAATCTTCATCCGCACCAGTATACCCTTCTAATATGGTAATGGGCTTACCTTTTCTTTTTTCATATTTACAAATAATTGGATCATCCTGCATCCAAATTTGTTTTTCAGTTGAAATTTCTTTAGGTATTTCTTTCTCCTCGTGATCAGGAAAAAGGTTTTTAAGCTGGTCTTGTAAATCCATTTTATAAATTTTAAATAAACCTTAGTCGAGTAAACGTCTGTGATAATTTACTTGTCCTAAATGGTAAGCTAAATGTGTCGTTAAATGTATTAAGAAATAGGACGTAGTTGTTTTCTCTTTAAAAACTTGTAGGGCATATTCTTTGTCCAAATCTTCCTGAGTGAGATTCACCAGTGAACGGTTAATCACAGAAATCACATTGTCAATTTGACCTAATAATTCAGTTCGGCTCACATTCTTTAAAGAAAATTCAGCATCTCTATTTCTCACATAGCCTGTATTCCCAATAACAGCGCCTATATACGTGTTTAAATTGCCCACGATATGCAAACACAGATTACCGGCAGAATTAGTTATGTTTTTATCAACTGCCCATATAAGGGTTTCGTTTTGATAACTTTCAATTTCTAATTTAAGCTTGTTTAAATCTCTATTAAGAAGTTCTTCTAAAATTTCTACCAGCATTTAATTACTTTTTTATTAAGCCTAATTCAATCAAACGTTCGTGTAAAAATTCACCTGCGGTAATATCATCAAATTGCTTAGGGTTTTCATCATCTATACAGTTATCTAAACAATTCAAAGTCATTTCACTAATTGGATGCATAAAGAAGGGGACAGAATAACGCGATGTTCCCCATAATTCTCTTGGCGGATTGACCACTTGATGTATTGTAGATTTAAGCCTGTTATTGGTTAATCGAGATAACATATCACCAACATTAATCATTAATTGATCAGGACGTGCAATAGCATCCACCCATTCATCATTATGATTTTTTACTTGTAAACCTTTACCATGAGCTCCCATTAAAAGTGTAATTAAGTTTATATCACCATGTGCTGCAGCTCTAACCGCATTCTTAGGTTCTGAGGTAATTGGTGGATAGTGAATTGGTCGTAAAATAGAATTACCATTTTTTATATATGCATCAAAATAAGTTTCTTCTAAATTTAAATGCAATGCCAATGCTCTAAGTACATATTGAGCAGTTTTTTCAAGCATTTTATAGGTTTCTTTGCCAACGGTATTAAAATTTGGCAACTCTTTTACTTGAAGATTATCGGGATATTCTTTTTCTAATTTAGGGTTGTCCTCTACATACTGACCAAAATGCCAAAACTCTTTTAAATCACCTTCTTTTCTCCCTTTTGCATGTTCTTTTCCAAAAGAGGTATAACCACGTTGCCCCCCGATTCCTGGTATTTCATAAGAGTCTTTTACCTCTTGTGAAAGTTTAAAAAATTGTTTTATTTCTTCATATAAATCTTCTACCAGTTTTTCTGATAAAAAATGACCACTAAGTGCAACAAAACCAATATCTTCAAATGCACTTCCTATTTCTTTAATAAACTTTTCCTTTCTTTTTGGATCTCCAGAAATAAAGTCCGCTAGATCTACACTTGGCACAGTACTCATAATATGCTGATTTTTATACCAAATTTAAATAAAAATTAGAAGTTAACCATGTATTGTTAAGTTTGTTTTTGTTGTGAGCTTTTTTGTTACATTTATCATAAGTTTACAACTTAAACTCAGACCTAATAAAATGCAATACAAAAACTATTCTGTTTCTGAAGAAAAGAAATTACAGCTCTACAAGCAACTTATAAAACCAAGAATGATTGAGGAGAAAATGCTCATTCTCCTTCGTCAAGGTAGAATCTCTAAATGGTTCAGTGGAATTGGTCAAGAAGCAATATCAGTTGGTGTAACTGCTGCCATGCATTCCAATGAGTATATTTTGCCAATGCACAGAAATTTGGGCGTGTTCACCTCTCGAAATATTCCTTTATACCGCTTATTTACACAATGGCAAGGTAAATCTAGCGGCTTTACGAACGGTAGAGATCGCAGTTTCCATTTTGGAACCCAAGAATACAAGATTGTAGGAATGATTTCTCATTTAGGGCCGCAATTAGGGGTAGCTGACGGTATTGCTTTAGCAGATCTTCTTCAGCATAAGAAGCAGGTTACTGCGGTTTTTACAGGGGAAGGAGCTACCAGTGAGGGCGATTTTCATGAAGCTTTAAATATTGCCGCTGTTTGGAATTTACCTGTGCTCTTTTGTGTTGAAAATAATGGATATGGTCTTTCAACACCTACCAATGAGCAGTTTAAATGTGAACATATTGCAGATAAGGGTATAGGATATGGAATGGAATCTCATATTATTGATGGAAATAATATTCTGGAAGTTTACTCTAAATTAAATGCGATTTGTGCGGACATGCGGGAAAACCCCAGGCCTGTTCTTCTAGAATTCAAAACCTTTAGAATGCGTGGCCATGAGGAGGCAAGTGGAACAAAATATGTACCAAAAGAACTAATGGATACTTGGGAGAAAAAAGATCCTATTGCTAATTATGAAAAATTTCTTTTGGATGAAGGCTTACTTTCAGAAACTAGCATTAAAGCAATAAAAGACGATTTTCAAACAGAAATAGATGAAAATCTACATATTGCTTTTAATGAAGATGAAGTTATTTGTGATGAAACAAAAGAATTAAATGATGTGTTTAAAACATATGAATATCAAGATTTTAACCATGGTTCACAAGTAAAAAATATTCGCCTTATCGATGCCATTTCTGACAGTTTAAAACAGGCTATGGAGCGTCATGACAATCTTGTGATCATGGGGCAAGATATAGCAGATTATGGTGGGGTATTTAAAATCACCGAAGGTTTTATGTATGAGTTTGGTAAAGAACGCGTACGCAATACACCAATTTGTGAGTCCGCAATAGTTTCAACAGCTATGGGACTATCTATTAATGGAATGAAGGCTGTTGTAGAAATGCAATTTGCAGATTTTGTGAGTAGTGGTTTTAATCCTATTGTTAATTATTTAGCAAAATCTCATTACCGTTGGAATGAAAAAGCCGATGTAGTGGTGCGTATGCCATGCGGAGCAGGGGTAGGCGCTGGTCCGTTTCACTCACAAACAAATGAGGCATGGTTTACAAAAACACCTGGGTTAAAAGTGGTGTATCCAGCATTCCCTTATGATGCAAAAGGACTTTTGGCAACAGCAATTAACGATCCTAATCCAGTCTTGTTTTTTGAACATAAGGCATTGTATCGCAGTTTATATCAAGATGTGCCCTTAGACTATTACACCATTCCTTTTGGAAAAGCAGCCCTCATTAAAAAAGGAAAAGACGTCTCTATAGTTTCGTATGGTGCAGGAGTACATTGGGCATTAGAGACCCTGAATACTAATCCAGAAATTAATGCCGACTTGTTAGACCTAAGAACCTTACATCCTTTAGATATAGAGGCAATTTACGCTTCTGTCAAAAAAACAGGACGATTAATAATCTTACAAGAAGACAGCCTTTTTGGGGGTATTGCCAGTGATATCTCAGCATTAGTAATGGAGAATTGCTTTGAATATTTAGATGCTCCGGTAAAAAGAGTGGCAAGTCTAGAAACCCCAATACCATTTGCTAAAAAACTAGAAAACAACTACTTACCTAAAGAAAGATTTACGCAAGGTTTATTAGATTTATTAGCCTATTAGCATTTGCGCTAATAATAAATTTCTTCGCATTAATGCAACTGCTTTATAATGCGGAACTTGCAAGTCTTAACAAGAAATTAACATTGTTAAAAAAATCTAAAATGCGTTTTAGACGTATATAATTTACCTAAATAAATATAGTATTATGAAGAAAATTGTAGTAGCAAGTCTAATATTGACTGTACTTTTATCATCATGTTCCGCATCAAAAGCGATTCATCAAAAACGTAATTTAATAAGTGGCACATGGATTTTAACTAACGTATCCTTTGCCGATCAACCTGGCACTTTTAAGTCAGTTTTATTCAACGATGCCCAAGACATTTGTTTTGAGGGTAGTAATTGGTTTTTCAGAGATAACAACAGTACAGGGCGTTATACGATAAATCCTTCTAGCTTATGTACAGGCGGTGATCGTTTTATTCGCTGGTCTGTTATCGATAATGATTATGGCACAAGTCAGCTTCAATTCAAGCCAATCGACGAAAATAGAAAAGATATTTCTGGAGGTTTAGGATATCGTTTAGATATTACTTCCTTAACAGCAACAAATATGACCTTGAAATCAAAGGTTACTGCAAACGGATCTCCTGTTTCGGTTATTTATGAATATACTAAACAACAATAAAAAAGATGAAAAATATAGCAATAAAGATAAGTTCGATAGTAATGATTTTAGCGCTGACAGTAAGCTGTAACGCGGTAAAAAATGCAAATAATAAGCAAAAAGGCGCTGTGATTGGTGCTGGTAGTGGTGCTGCAATTGGTGGAATCATTGGCAACAATGTAGGAAACGGAAAAAATACCGCTTTAGGCGCAATAATCGGTGCTGTTGTTGGTGGTGCTGCTGGTGGATATATCGGTAACCGAATGGATAAGCAAGCAGAGCGTATTGAAGAAGAAATTCCAGGTGCTGAAGTAACTAGAGTTGGCGAAGGTATTAATGTAGTTTTTAACGAAGATGCTGGTGTGTATTTTGACACCAATAAAGCTGTTGTAAAAGGAACTTCTGCCAGTACGTTAGATCGCCTAGTCGGGATTCTTAAGGAGTATCCAGATTCTAATATTTTAGTAGAAGGACATACCGATAGTGCTGGTGCTGACGAATACAACATGAATCTTTCGAAGCAAAGAGCACAATCGGTTTCTAACTATTTAATAGAAAAAGGAATTTCTTCTGGTCGTTTAACTACAAAATGGTATGGTGAAACACAACCAAAATCAGATAATTCAACTGCTGAAGGAAAGGCTAAAAACCGTAGAGTAGAAATGGTGATTGTTGCTAGTGACTCTTTAAAAGAAGAGGCAATTCAAAAAACGCAATAAGCAATAATATTTTAGTACTATACATAAAATAAATCCTGGCACTTCTGCTGGGATTTATTGTTTAAATGGGTATCTTCACTAGAGTGAATACGTATGATACTATTATAATTGGAGGTGGTTTAGCTGGACTTACGGCTGCCATACACTTAACGCAAAAAAACCATCGTGTCCTTGTTTTTGAAAAACAAGAATATCCGAATCACAAAGTATGTGGAGAGTATGTCTCCAATGAGATTATCCCCTATTTAAATACCCTAGGTGTAACCTTGCCGAATGCTGTGGATATAGACACCCTACAATTCTCAACAATACAAGGAAATTCCATAACTGCCAAGCTCCCCTTAGGAGGTAAGGGTATTAGCAGGTATGCTTTTGATTATTTATTATACACCAAAGCTCTTGATTTAAAGGTTACCTTCGTTTTTGAAGGCGTTAACACTATTAAATTCGATACTGATGTTTTTAATATTACAACTGATTCTGGTGTGAAATTCAGTTCTAAAACAGCGATTGGCGCTTATGGAAAACGGTCAAACTTGGATAAAGCGCTGAAACGAAATTTCATAGAAAAGAAGTCTTCATGGTTAGGCGTAAAAGCACATTATCTGCTTCCTGATTTCCCAGAAAACTTTGTAGCATTGCATAATTTTAGAGGAGGTTATGGTGGATTATCTAAAACAGAAACTGGAGTAGTTAATTTTTGCTATTTAGTTAATTACAAGAGTTTTAAGTCAGAAAAAGACATTCAAAACTTTAACACAAAAGTGGTCTCTGAAAATCCGTTTTTACATGCCTTTTTAAAAGAGGCTATTCCTATATTTGAGCAACCCTTAAGTATTGCTCAAATATCATTTCAACAAAAAGAAGCGGTAGCGCATCATATGCTTATGTGCGGTGATTCGGCAGGACTTATACATCCGCTTTGCGGTAATGGAATGGCGATGGCCATTCATAGTGCAAAAATAGCTAGTGAGTTACTTACGACCTATTTAAGTACTCCAGAACCAAATCGAAAGTTATTAGAAACAGCCTACAAAAAACAGTGGAATAAAGCGTTTAGACATCGACTTTGGATTGGAAGAAAACTTCAGTGGCTTTTGCTACATGATAAATTATCAAATATCACCATGAAACTTGTGGCCAGATCACCAAAACTCCTACAACTACTTATTAAGCAAACTCATGGAAAACCAATAACATGTTAGTCAATTTATCTAAAAGAAGCAACCAACCGGAGTTGATGGATAGTTTTAAAGAACCTGTAGCATCGCTTCAGTTCGTTTTTCAAGACATTAATCGGGTGAATAGTATGTTAGGTGGAAATAAGATTACGATAAACGCTATTCGGCAATTGATTGATACCGGCAAAAAGGAGAAGTATGTTGTTGTAGATATGGGTTGTGGAGATGGTCATATGCTTCGAGAAGTAGCTTTATATTTTAGAAAACATAAATTAAACGGAGTGTTTATTGGTATTGATCTCAATAAAAATGCTCTTGAGATTGCACGTGAAACTTCTAAAGACTACCCTGAAATCAGCTATTTGTATCAGGATATTTTAACCCTAACGGAAGGAGACTTAAAATGTGACATTTTGATAAATACCTTAACCATGCATCATTTTACGGATGATCAAGTGCTGGTATTCTTAAAAAAATTCAATTCCCTTGCTCGAATTGGGGTTGTGATTAATGATTTACAAAGAAGTAGATGGGCTTATTATCTTTTTCACCTGTTTAGTGCTATTTTTATAAAAACAAAAATTGCTAAAATTGATGGATTAATCTCGATACGGAGGGCTTTTCTAAAAAAAGAACTGTTATCGTATGCGAGCAAATTGCCTAATGTCTCACATGACATTCAATGGAAATGGGCATTCCGGTATTTATGGATTATGAAGCCAAATCAATGAAAAGAATTACATGAATGATATTCGAATTATATCGGTTGCAAAGCAACTCCCTAAATATAGTAGAGAAACCGCTGATATTTTGCCTTTAGTTGAAAACTGGTTGGCGGGTCAAGAAGAGCGATTTCGGCGCAAGGTGATAAAGATTTTTGAGGGTGCTGCTGTTGATAAGCGGTATAGTATTATGGCGCCCGAAGAGGTTTTTGTTGCTACATCTTTTGAGGATAAAAATAGAATCTATGTTCGAGAAGTGAAAAAATTAGGCACTCAAGTATTGCAAAAGGCATTGCGAAAATCGAATTGGGAGCCTGATTCGTTGGATTACATCATCACGGTAAGCTGTACGGGCATCATGATTCCTTCATTGGATGCCTATTTGATCAATGATTTAAATTTAAGACAAGATATTGTGCGCTTACCTGTTACCGAAATGGGCTGTGCCGCCGGTGTTTCCGGACTTATTTATGCAGCAAATTTTCTGAAAGCTAATCCGAATAAAAGGGCAGCTGTTATAGCAGTGGAAAGTCCGACTGCCACCTTTCAGTTAAATGATTATTCTATGGCAAACATGGTAAGTGCTGCTATTTTTGGTGATGGTGCTGCCTGTGTGCTTTTATCTTCAGAGGAAAATGCAGTAGGACCAAGAATACTGGGAGAAGAAATGTATCATTTTAAAGATGCTACGCATATGATGGGGTTTGATTTAACCAATAATGGCTTACAGATGATTTTAGACCCCGAAGTTCCTGCAACTATTGCGACACATTTCCCGGAGATTGTACATCCATTTTTAAAAAAGAATGGCAGCGCTATTGAAAAAGTTGATCATTTGATTTTTCATCCAGGTGGACGTAAAATAGTGCAAACTGTAGAAGAGCTTTTTGGAGCCTTAGGTAAAAATATAGAGGATACTCGCGAAGTACTCCGTCTTTATGGAAATATGAGTAGCGCTACTGTGTTATACGTTTTAGAGCGATTTTTGGCGAAAGATATTCCCAAAGGAGAACAAGGATTACTTCTCAGTTTTGGTCCTGGATTCTCCGCACAACGCATCTTATTAGAGTGGTAATTTTCTAAATATAAATTAAAATGAAAAAATATATCAGTTCAAGTGTTTTATGTGAAGTGAAATAGGTATCGAGAACCGTTATAATCAAATCGCTGCTCGATACTAATTATTTTTCAGCTAAGGCTCCAAAATAATTCACTCGAAGTGACAACAATGAGAAATAAAGATGAAGTATTAATTGAAAACTGATTTAAATAAATGCAAAAACCATCCGAAAAAAAATGGGCAATCATCCTTGGTG
>TARA_R110000868_G_scaffold88088_4_pt1 | contig 27364 bp, 25 predicted proteins | sample TARA_R110000868 | Tara Oceans TARA_R110000868 (sample SAMEA4397489) | marine metagenome | biome: Polar Biome; feature: [SRF] surface water layer (ENVO:00010504); material: water (ENVO:00002006), including particulate matter (ENVO:01000060) such as... | depth 5 m | reverse complement strand
AAGTTAAAAGTTAAAAGTTAAAAGTTAAAAGTTAAAAGTTAAAAGGGATATTTTATCAAACACTAAAAAAAATGACAATTTTAGACGGGAAAAAAGTTAGTAACGATATTAAAAATGAAATCGCTGCTGAAGTTCAAAAAATGAAAATTAAAGGCGAAAAGGTTCCCCATTTAGCCGCTATTATTGTTGGGAACGATGGAGCAAGTTTAACCTATGTAGGCAGTAAAGTGAAGGCGTGCGAACGCGTAGGTTTTGACTCTACGTTAGTAAAAATGTCAAATACAACTAGCGAAATCGAATTATTGGATAAAATTAAAGAGCTTAATGAAAATGACGATATAGACGGTTTTATCGTACAATTACCATTACCACCTCAAATAGATACACAAAAAGTTCTATTGGCAGTCGATCCAGATAAAGATGTTGATGGATTTCATCCAACAAACTTTGGGAAGATGGCTTTAGACATGTCCACTTTTATTCCTGCGACACCTTTTGGAATACTAGAATTATTAGATCGATATGGCGTGGAAACACAAGGAAAACATACGGTAGTAATTGGTCGTTCTCATATTGTCGGTCGTCCGATGAGTATATTGATGGGAAGAAAAGGATTTCCTGGAAATTCTACAGTAACATTAACCCATAGTCATACAAAAAACATTACCCAGATAACGTCACAAGCGGACATTATTATTTCGGCTTTAGGGGTTCCTAATTTTTTAAAGGCAGAAATGGTGAAAGACGATGCGGTTATTATTGATGTGGGAATTACTCGAGTAATTGATGAATCTTCACCAAAAGGCTATGTTATTACCGGCGATGTAGATTTTGAAAATGTAAGCAAAAAAGCAAGTTTTATAACACCAGTTCCAGGAGGCGTGGGCCCCATGACGATTGCGATGTTGCTTAAAAACACGTTGCTGGCAAGAGAACACCACAGAATGTAATGATGCTATTTAGCAAATAACTGCCCTAAATCTTTAAAAGCTTTAAACTCCAAAGCATTTCCAGAAGGATCATAAAAAAACATGGTGGCCTGTTCGCCAGCAAGCCCTTGAAATCGAATATAGGGCTCAATGACAAATTGGATATTTTTTGTTTTTAATTTTTCTGACAAGGTTTGAAAATCATGCCAAGGTAAAACAATTCCAAAATGCGGTACAGGAACATCTTTACCATCTACAGGATTGGTGTGCAAGGCTTCGTTTGATTTGGGTTTAAAGTGGATAACCAATTGATGTCCAAAAAAATTAAAATCGACCCAATGGTCACTACTACGACCTTCTTTACAGCCTAAAACATCTCTATAAAATTGTCTGCATTCTTCTAGATTATGAACAGGAATAGCCAAATGGAAAGGTGATAATATTGCCATAATATAATAAAATTTAATTTTTAAGTGCGTCTGTTTTTTTGGTATGTTTTGGTTGAGGTTTCTAAAAGTTGGCTGAGTTCTTTAAACTCATTATCTGTTAGTTCTCTATAGTCTCCAACAGGCATGTCAAGTTTAATATTCATTATTCTTATACGTTTTAGTGTTTCTACTTCATAATTTAAGTATTCGCACATACGGCGTATTTGTCTGTTTAAGCCTTGTGTTAAAATAATTTTGAATTCGTAAGTATTCAATTTTTGAACTTTACACGTTTTAGTAATTCTATCTAAAACAGGGACCCCTCCAGATATACGTTCAATAAAAGTTTGCGAAATGGGTTTATCAACTTTTACAATATATTCCTTTTCATGATTATTGCTGGCTCTTAATATTTTATTGACAATATCGCCATCATCTGTTAAAAGAATTAATCCTTCACTTAGTTTATCCAATCTTCCAATAGGAAAAATTCGTTTGGGATAGTTAATAAAATCAATAATGTTGTCTTTTTCAACGCTCGTGTCTGTAGTGCAGACAATACCAACTGGTTTATTAAACGCCAGATACACAAAGTTTTCTTTAGAATCGACAATGGTTTTTCCATCAACGGCCACAACATCTTGTTTACTGATTTTTGTTCCCTTTTCGGGTACCACACCATTAATGGTTACACGACCTGCTTCAATCAGTTTATCAGCTTCTCTACGAGAACAATAACCTACTTCACTTAAATATTTATTAATTCGTTTTAATTGTACTTCCATAGGTTGCAAAGATAGAAAGTTTAATTGTCAATAAATTCCAAAATTTGTGAGTTGATGGATTTATGATTAAGGGAGTGCCCTAAACCCTTAGTATTTATAAGTTTACTGTTTTTAAAATTATTTTTAATGCGAAGTGCGTCTTCAAAAGGAATTATTTTATCATTTTCATCATGAATAATAAGACCTTCGGAGTTAATGGTTTCAATATATCTTGCCGTGCTAAACGATTCTGGAGGTGCTCCAAAACGTTCAAGGAGGATTGCATTGAGTTGGTTAATAATCCGTTTATTATAACCTAGCATATCTGTATATCTCTTTAATACATCTATAAAATTAGAAGGGACACCCAAAAGAACTATTTTTTTGATACTTTTTAATTGATATTTATTTTGAAAAAACACCGTTGACATGCCTCCAACAGAATGCCCTATTATGATATCTGGTTGAAATTTTTGAGCTACAACATTGATGAATTCGGAATATAGAATAGCATTAAAAATCTCAGAACCAGAATGGCCATGGGCAGGCGCATCGAATGCAATAATATTAAGCTCTTGGCCTTTTAAATGACTTATAAGAGACTGCCATCTGCCCGAATTGCTTTCCCAGCCATGAACTAAGAGAATGGTTTGTTTGGTCCCAATCCATCTGTAAGTCATTATGCCATGGGAATTATATTTTAACGTTTCTTTAATGGACGTATTTAAAAATACTGCTTGTAGTTTGGAAATTTGCCCTTTTCTAGGTTTTGAAAATAACATGAGGGCTTTTTCTGCCGCATAGTTTTTAGACAGATAGCTTAAAATGTTAAGGTAGCTGCCAACAAGTTTTACAAAAATGGAAGCCATTAATTTTCTCTGTTAACGCCATTAATTGAAAACGCTGGTGTGCAAATAGCTATATATTCACAAGGTTCTGTGAAGGGATTAGAATATTGAACTCTCGTATTCTTTTCGATTTTTATAGATTGCCCAGCTTCTAAAACTACAATATCATCCTCAATAATGAATTGTTTTTTTCCTTTAATGATAAACGTAAATTCATCAAATTCTGGTATTTGAAATGGTTCGCTCCAGCCAGAAGGCGCAATCATATGGGCAATACTTAGTTTGGGGTTTCCGTCAGTAGCTAAGCCAAAGTGTTCTTTAATAACTTTACCATCCTCTGTTGGAACAATAAATGGTTTATTTTGTACAGTGTATTTCTTCATGATTAACTTTTCATTGGCTTTTTCTTTATCATACCACCTTTTATATCTTTAACGGTACTCATAACAACAAAAGCATTTTTATCTATTTTATCAATTTCGGTTCGCAATTTGGCAAGTTCTAAACGTGTTACTACTGCATAAATAATGTCTTTGTCGTAGCTTTTACTGTTTTTCCCATAACCACCTCGTCCAGCGTATATGGTACAGCCCCGGCGTAATTTTTCGATAAGCATAATTCTTAGGGCTTCATGTTCGTTCGAAACAATGGTAACACCAACATATTCTTCAACACCATCAACCACAAAGTCAACCGTTTTGGCTGCTGCCAAATAAGTTAAAATGGCGTACAATGCCGTCTCAATAGATAAGATATAAGCTCCAAAGGAAAAGATAATAATGTTAATTAGGAAAAGAACGTCTCCAATGGTTATAGATAGTTTTCTACTTAAAAAAATAGCCAAAATTTCTGTACCATCAATAACACTGCCACCTCTCATAGACAAACCAATTCCAAGACCTAAAAAGAATCCACCAAATACTGCAATAAGCAATTTGTCTTCGGTAATTATCGGGTAATCAACAAAGTGAACGACGATAGCTAAAAATAAAATGGCCACAATACTCTTTATGGCGAATTTCATATTAATGGTTTTCGAGGCCAATAATAAAAAAGGAAGATTTACCAATACCAATAAAACACCTAAATCAAGTTCCGATATATTTTTCAATAGAAGTGAAATACCTGTAGCGCCACCATCAATAAATTGATTTGGTAATAAAAAGCCTTTCAATCCAAAACCTGCAGAAAATACGCCAATAATTATAAAAATGTACTCCCGAACTGCGTGAGACAATTCTACCTGAAGGTTTTTCACAATAGGCATGATGTCTTTCTCAGTTATTTGTTTAGAATCTTTATTTGACTCAACTTTTCTACGAGCTGCATCAATTAATAGTTTTGAGAAGAATGGGTTCATTTTGTTTTTTTTAATTGGTTTTATGCCAGTTTAAGAAAAAATACTTGATTTTGGCGTTGTCTGGAATATGAGTTGGTTCAATAGTTAAATTCATGTCAAAACGCATATTGGCCGGTAAATCTTTTTTGTCAATGGTAAACGAGGCATCTAATTCATTAACAGAAATAACAACGGTATTTATTAAATTGTCAATTCTTGTTATTTTATAATTTTTTGCAATGTCTTTAAAGGTGCTTTCAATAGAAATATTTTTATTTGTTTTAAAACGCGGGTCAAAAATCCGAACACTTTGAATAAAAGAGGTTGAGTCTGAAAACCTACGAGGACTTATGCTTAATAATTTCGCACCACCTTTTTCAAAAACCTCGATATCATCAATTATTCCCGTAAATTCATTGCCATTGTAATTTACTAACGAGTCTTTGGTATAAATTGATTTCAGCTCTTTTATTTGGGTTGAATCTGTTAGTAAACCAACATGTTGCTTACCAATTTGAAAAGGCCCCTGTTCTTTATTACAACTTGAAAAAATGAAGAGAATGAGTGCGAAAACTAAAAATGATTTGTTCATAGGGGAATATAATATTTGTTGATATTTATTAATATTGATTAATATTGAAATTATGATCTGTTTTTCATGACTTTAGATAAAATCCCAAAGACACTTCGTATAAAGGTAGCGCTTGTTAACACTTTAACTACAGGATTCATTGCGGAACTTCTTCTTCTAGAGCTTGTTTTGCTTTGTTGTTTGGATGCTGCTTTTTTGAGTGTTTCCTGTTGTTGTCGGGCTTTTTCTTTAACCTCTTCTTCTTGGGCCTTGTCAATTTTGTCATTTAGCATTTCATAAGCACTTTCTCTATCTATGGTTTCGTTGTACTTTTTTACCAATTTTGATTTTGATAAAAGTGCGTTCAATTCAGGCTCAGTAAGGATATCCATTCTGCTCATAGGTGCACGCATCATGGTTGCGGCAAGTGGTGTTGGTCTTCCTTTTTCATCGAGTGCGGATACTAAAGCTTCACCGATACCAAGCGATGTTAAAACATTGGCCGTATTATAATATTCCGAGTCTGGATAATTCTGAGCCGTTAGCTTAATGGCTTTTCTATCCTTAGCAGTAAAGGCTCTTAAAGCGTGCTGAATTTTTAAACCTAGTTGACTTAATACTGCTTCTGGAACATCGGTTGGATTTTGGGTGACGAAATATAGGCCAACACCTTTACTTCGAATTAATTTGACAATACTTTCAATTTGATTGATTAAAGCTTTGGAAGCTTCATTAAAAATTAAATGAGCTTCATCAATAAATAAAATTAACTCAGGTCTATCACTATCGCCTTGCTCTGGAAAAGCTGAATATATTTCGGCCAACAAACTCAGCATAAACGTAGAGAATAATTTTGGTCTATCTTGAATATCGGTTAATCGTATAATATTAATGTAGCCTTTGCCATCATCATCAATTCTGAGCAAATCCTGAACATCGAACGAGGTTTCACCAAAAAATAAATCAGCACCTTGTTGCTCTAGTTCAACTACTTTTCGTAAAATAGCACCAGTAGAGGCTGTTGAAATTCTGCCATAATCATCTTCAAATTCATCTTTACCTTCTTGAGTGGCGAATTGTAATATTTTTTTAAAATCCTTTAAATCAAGAAGCGGCATTTTATTGTCATCACAGTATTTAAAAATAACAGAAACAATACCCGATTGTGCTTCAGATAGATCTAAAATCCGTGACAATAGTACAGGGCCAAATTCACTTACAGTCGCACGTAATCTAACACCATCTTGTTCAGATAAGGTTAAAACTTCAACAGGAAAACGTTTAGCTTTAAAAGGAATTCCAATTTTTTCATGACGTTCGTCAATCTTTTGATGTCCAGGACTAGGTTCGGCTAAACCACTTAAATCACCCTTAATATCCATAAGTAACACAGGGATGCCTTTATCACTTAAATTTTCGGCTAATACTTGAAGCGATTTTGTCTTTCCAGTACCTGTCGCACCTGCTATCAAGCCATGACGATTTAATGTTTTTAAAGGAATTTTAACATGAGCTCCTGTGATTGTTTCGCCATCTAACATAGCGGCTCCTACAGTAATAAAATCGCCTTTCGTTGTATTTCCGTCGTTTATATATTTAAAAAAAGCTTCCTTCTTACTCATTACTTATAATTTTGCATAAAAATAACTATTCCTAATGAATTCATACAACTAGATGAATAAAACTATCAACATTTAGTTTGCAAAATAGTATCTTTGCAAACTATGAAAAAAGAGATCCGGCAATTAGTTGATAAAGGGGATATGTTGCCCTTAATGGAAGAGTTTTATACCATTCAGGGAGAAGGATTCCATAAAGGAACCGCTGCTTATTTTATAAGACTTGGCGGCTGTGATGTAGGTTGCCATTGGTGTGATGTAAAGGAAAGTTGGAATGCTGCTTTGCATCCTCCAACCGAAACGAATAAAATTGTGGCTCATGCAAAGGCACATAGTGATACGGTTGTAGTGACTGGAGGAGAACCATTAATGTGGGATATGACCTCGTTGACAACAAAATTGAAATTGGAAGGATTGAAAGTTCATATAGAGACTTCAGGAGCTTATAAATTAACAGGGACTTGGGATTGGATTTGTCTATCTCCTAAAAAGCTAAAATTACCAACTAAAGAAGTTTACGAAAAAGCAGATGAGCTTAAAATGATTATTTATAATAAAGATGATTTCCGGTTTGCAGAAGAACAAGCTGCACAAGTAAGCAAAGATTGTATGTTGTATTTGCAACCCGAATGGAGCAAGCGTGACAAAGTAATCCCTGTAATTGTCGATTATGTAATGGCTAATCCAAAGTGGAAAGTGTCGTTACAAACACATAAGTATTTAAATATTCCTTGATGTTTATGGAATTTGGTAGTTTCGTTTAATGCGATGATATGGAATGATTTAATGGTCTATATCAGCAGTTAAACGAAGTCATCATTTTTTTTTTTTTTGAATGTCCGTAATTTGTCATAAGTCTGAAAACATAATAATTTTGTCATTCCGACAAAGGAGGAATCTCATTGATTTTCAATAGGTTCTTCATTTCGTTTCACTCCATTCTGAATGACAAAAATGGTATTATGAATGAATACGGACATTCATTTTTTTTTCTTACAAAGTCAAATTTGTGATTTTCTTAAATGGCATATTAAAAATAATCAAAGGTTAAAAATTTGATTTTTAATAAGAATTAATTTAATCTTTATATTTAAATTACATATTTTAGTATAAATCATAAATAGTATTATAATATGTAATCATTTAACTGTTTTATGTTTCAAATTATATATGATATATGCACATTTGCATCACTAATTAAAATAAAACAGTGATATTATGTGTGGAATTGTATGCGCATTTGATTTAAAACAGAAATCAGAAGATTTAAGGCCGCAGTTATTGGAAATGTCTAAAAGAATTCGTCATCGTGGACCAGATTGGAGTGGAATTTATAGTAACGATAAAGCCATATTGGCTCATGAGCGTTTGGCAATTGTTGATCCTGCATCTGGAAAACAACCACTTTTTAGTGAAGACAAAAAACTAATATTGGCCGCCAACGGTGAAATATATAATCACCGTGAATTACGTAAGCAATTTACTGGCAAATATAACTTTCAAACCGAAAGTGATTGTGAGGTTATTTTGGCTTTATATCAAGAAAAAGGAGTTCATTTTATTGATGAAATGAATGGGATATTTGGGTTTGCTATTTATGATGTCGAAAAAGATCAATATTTTATCGCTCGCGATCATATGGGAATTATTCCTTTATATATTGGTTGGGATGAAAACGGAACCTTTTATGTGGCTTCAGAATTGAAAGCACTCGAAGGCGTCTGCACTAAAATTCAATTATTCCCTCCTGGACATTACATGTCTAGTACCGATGGCAAATTTGTAAAATGGTACACTAGAGAATGGACAGAATATGAAGCCGTGAAGGATAATGAAACAAGTATTAAAGCAATTAAAGAGGCTTTAGAAGCTGCTGTGCATAGACAGTTAATGAGCGATGTGCCTTATGGAGTTTTGTTATCGGGTGGTTTGGATTCTTCGGTAACATCGGCTATTGCTAAAAAATACGCAGAAAAAAGAATAGAATCTGACGATACACAAGCTGCTTGGTGGCCTCAATTACATTCATTTTCTGTTGGTTTGGAAGGGTCTCCAGATTTGGCAGCGGCCCGAAAAGTTGCCGATCATATTGGCACTATACATCATGAAATAAAATTCACCATTCAAGAAGGATTGGATGCTATTAAGGATGTGGTTTATAATCTAGAAACTTATGATGTCACCACTATTAGAGCCTCGACGCCAATGTATCTTATGGCTCGAGTAATTAAATCTATGGGAATTAAAATGGTATTATCTGGAGAAGGCGCCGATGAATTGTTTGGCGGCTATTTGTATTTTCATAAAGCACCAAATGCAAAAGAGTTTCATGAGGAAACAGTTCGTAAATTAAGCAAACTTCATATGTACGATTGTTTACGCGCTAACAAAAGTTTAGCCGCTTGGGGTATTGAAGGACGTGTGCCGTTTTTAGATAAAGAATTTATGGATGTTGCCATGCGTATTAATCCACAAGACAAAATGATTAATGGCGAGCGTATGGAAAAATGGGTGGTTAGAAAAGCCTTTGAAGATATGTTACCGGCAAGCGTTGCATGGCGACAGAAGGAACAATTTAGTGACGGTGTTGGCTATAGTTGGATTGATACGTTGAAAGCGTTGGTTGCAACTGAAATAAGTGATGAACAATTGGCTAATGCTCAATATAAGTTTCCATTGCAAACACCAACATCAAAGGAAGAATTTTACTACCGATCTATTTTTGCAGATCATTTCCCTAGTGATGCCGCAGCTTTATGTGTACCTCAAGAAGCCTCTGTGGCGTGTAGTACAAAAATTGCTTTAGAATGGGATGAAGCTTTTAAAAACATGAATGATCCAAGCGGAAGAGCTGTTGCTAATGTGCATACAGACGCTTATGTAAAGGCATAAAACGAATTAATTGCATTAAAAAAGGAGGCTGTCTTAAAAGTGTTTTGATTGTCATTTTGAGCCTAGTCGAAAAATCTTATTTACCTAATTATCAATGATTTGATTTTCAATAGATTCTTCATTTTTATTCAGAATGACACTTTTAAGACAGCCTCTTTTTTGTTTAATGAAGTTTTATATGGCAAAATTAAGAGCAAAAACAATTAACATTTTTATTGATACATCGTTTTTAAGCGACTCTGTAGTATTTCATTTTTTAAAATCAATAAAAAATTCTTAAAATCAAATTTAAGCTCTTTTTTAAGCGATTTAAGACGCTTTTAAGTAATTAACAAATGTTGATAATTTATAGTTTTAATCCATAAATTGCTTTTAAAAAAAATGATATATCCGTATATTTGTAAGTATCCTAAAATGGTGCCAATAGCATCATTTTTTTATGGGATGAAATCAAATTTAAAGGACTTAAAATATGAGTGACGACATTAAAAAACAAGATTATTCAGCGGATAATATTCAAGCCTTGGAAGGAATGGAGCATGTACGCATGCGCCCATCGATGTATATTGGTGACGTAGGTGTAAGAGGGCTTCATCATTTAGTATATGAAGTGGTGGATAACTCTATCGACGAGGCATTAGCTGGACATTGTGATACTATTTCTGTAATTATAAATGAAGATAATTCCATAACTACCGAAGATAATGGTCGAGGGATCCCTGTAGATATCCATAAAAAAGAAGGGATTTCTGCTCTAGAGGTGGTTATGACTAAAATTGGTGCAGGCGGTAAGTTTGACAAAGATTCTTATAAAGTGTCTGGAGGTTTACACGGAGTTGGTGTTAGTTGTGTAAATGCGTTGTCTCAGCATTTAAGAGCAACGGTTTACAGAGATGGTAAAATTTGGGAACAGGAATATGAAAGAGGAAAAGCAATGTATCCTGTTAAATCGATTGGAACCTCCGATAAAAGAGGTACTACGGTAACGTTTACACCAGATCATACAATTTTTACTCAAACGGTTGAATATAGCTATGACACACTGGCAAGCAGAATGCGTGAATTGTCTTTTTTAAATAAGGGAATAACCTTAAACTTAACAGATAGACGAAGTAAAAAGGAAAATGGTGAGTTCGAAGGGGAACGGTTTTTTTCTGAAGAAGGCTTACCAGAGTTTATAAGGTTTTTAGATGGAAACAGAGAGCCTTTAATGAAAACGGTAATATCTTTTGAAGGTGAAAAAAATGGTGTTCCTGTTGAGGTTGCCATGATTTATAATACGTCTTATGCAGAAAATTTACATTCCTATGTAAATAATATCAACACACACGAAGGTGGGACGCATCTTTCTGGTTTTAGACGTGGTTTAACCATGACCCTTAAAAAGTATGCAGATAGTTCGGGTTTAACAGATAAATTAAAGTTTGATATTGCTGGGGATGATTTTCGTGAAGGATTAACGGCTATTATTTCCGTAAAAGTTCAGGAGCCACAATTTGAAGGGCAAACAAAAACTAAGCTTGGAAATAGAGAAGTGTCAGCGTCTGTTAGTCAAGCCGTTTCTGAAATGCTTTCAGATTATTTAGAAGAGCATCCTGATGACGCCCGAATTATTGTGCAAAAAGTTATTTTGGCTGCACAAGCAAGACATGCGGCACAAAAGGCTCGTGAAATGGTACAGCGTAAAACAGTCATGAGCATGGGTGGTTTGCCAGGAAAATTAAGTGACTGTTCAGAAGAAGACCCAACAAAGTGCGAAGTGTTTCTCGTTGAGGGAGATTCGGCTGGTGGGACCGCAAAACAAGGTAGAGATAGAGCCTTTCAAGCCATTCTTCCATTAAGAGGTAAAATTCTTAATGTTGAAAAAGCGATGGTACATAAAGTGTTTGAAAATGAAGAGATTAAAAATATATTTACAGCCCTTGGTGTAACTATTGGAACTGAAGAAGATAGTAAAGCTTTAAATCTTTCTAAATTGCGTTATCATAAAGTGGTGATTATGTGTGATGCCGATATTGATGGGAGTCATATTGCCACACTTATTTTAACCTTCTTCTTTAGATACATGAAGGAGCTTATAGAAAACGGCCATATTTACATTGCAACACCTCCGTTGTATTTGGTTAAAAAAGGAGCTAAAAAACAATATGCTTGGTCTGAAAAAGAACGCGATGAGGTAGTTGAAAGTATGGGGGGAAGCGCTGGTATTCAAAGATATAAAGGTCTTGGAGAAATGAATGCGGAACAGCTATGGGATACTACTATGAATCCTGACTTTAGAATATTAAGACAAGTTCAAATTGATAATGGTACGGAAGCAGATAGAATTTTTTCTATGCTAATGGGAGACGATGTTCCACCTCGTAGAGAGTTTATTGAGAAAAATGCAATTTATGCTAATATTGATGCGTAATTTTGATTTTAAATTTTTAGAAAGAGGCTGTTTAAAGCAATTTAAACAGCCTCTTTTTTTAACTTAAGTACAGATTAAATAATTCAAATAAAATCAATTAGTGACTAGAATAAACCTAAACTCACATTTGGTGAGCTCACTCTAATATTTGTTTGAATTCCGCTGCTTCTTTGTGGATATCTGCCATAATAATATCTGTCATACCCATAATAATAAAATGAAGCGTTGTGATAATAGTAATCACTGTGATGGCAATGATTATCACAATGCTCATAATGGCTTGCATAAGCATCTTTTTTACCTTTCATATAGGCTTTATAAGCTTTTCTGTCTTTCCGTTTTAAATCGTTTTCGTAGTTTTTTTGTTCTTTCCAAAATGTTTCTTCTTCAGCTTTAGTTTTTGTGCTGAATTGTTGTTCATACTTAGCGTCTTCTACGGCTCGTTTTTGATAGTACGTTTTTTTATCAATTGTTGTTTCATTAGATACTTCAGATTTCTGGGCTTGTGCTACTAATGAAAAACTTAATGCTATAATAAATGTTAATGTTTTAAATAATTTCATGACTTTAGTTTTAATATTATTAATAATTTGCTCTAAATGAGCTTTCAATAATAAGACACTTTAAATCGTTTTTACCCTACATGGCTTTTATTTGATGGTTCAGTTTTTTAAAAATCAAACCCTAAGGAGAACTGCCAAACTCTATTTTTAGGGCTTCCTTCATCGTAAACACTGCCCAGCCCTAAATGATAGCGAACACCTAAACTTACGCCAGAGCCTGTTTTAAAGCCAGTTCCAAAATTAAAACCCCAATCAAAATTTTGGGGATCAAATTTTTGAGAAGTATCAAAAAGACCAAAACCACTATCAAATGTTTCTTTATGAGAAATTGCTAAACCAATTTGAGGGCCAGCTTCTAAATAGAAATTTTCAGAAGGATATATTTTTAACAATAACGGCAAGTTTATATAGTCTAATTTTTGTGTAAACGTTCCGCTATCATCATTCAATTCATATCCTTGCTGCGAGTATAGTAGTTCTATTTGCAGAGCAGTCGCTTCAGTTAAAAAGGATTCGCCGTAAAAACCAATATGAAATCCGTGCCGTTGCCCAGTTTCTGTACTGCCATCAAAACTAACAGAAGCCAAATTATATCCAAATTTAAGTCCTGCATTAGATGTATTTGATTTGTTGTTGTTGTTTTGTGCATTCAAGGAAAATATTGCACAAATGATTATTATGAGTGTTAAAAAATTGGTTTTCATTTTTAAAGAATTTAAATTAATGATTGATTTGGATGATTTTTATTTCCCACCATTAGCCTGTAAATCGGCAAGGCATTGGGCATCTAATGGAGGTGCAGAGCTCATATTGACCATGTTGGCAATGCCAGCAGATGATTCTGCAGCCCAGTACATCAAGCAACTTTCAGCATTACAGTGCTTTGGATGTTCTGCATCTTCATGTTCGCTTTGCAATGGCGTACCTAAATTTGTGAGACCAAGTATGTGCCCAAATTCGTGGTTAATTACAGTGGTTTCAAGTAAGGTTCTATTGGGTTCAAAAGGACTATTGCTTGAATTTTTAATGGTTTCCTCAAAAACCACAAATGATGTGTTTCTGTAGGCAGTTCCTAAAACCATCGAATTTCCATTATCTTTATCCGATTTTCCGTTGGCGAAAAATGCCCAAACTGCAATTTGGGTATCTGTATTATATTTTGTTCTGTTAGCGTCCTCAATAGCACTAATATCTTCAATGGAGTATATAGCCTTCCCTAGAGATGGGATAGCCCTTTTTTCAACTGTAATGCCATTTGGTTTATATGTTCTGGCTTCCAAAAAGGATTTAAAATTATTAATGGCAACTGTAGTTGGCTCAAACCCTTCTACATATACAACCTCTATAACCATACTTTTAAATGTTGCATCAGACAGGAGATCGTTTGAGGAACTACCTGTAGCTTGTTTGTTGGCAATAATATTAATAGAATTATTGTTGTTTCCGGAATTTCTATTTGTAATGTCATCTTTTGTACAAGCCTCAAGAATGACTAATAGGAATAATATTGATATTAAAATTTTATGTTTCATCTGCATAAATTTACTTGTTTTTCAATGGTCATACTTCGACTGCGCTCAGCACAGGGATGGAATGCCCTTTTTAAACATTTAGGTTTGTTTGTAAAAATTTGTTATTGGGCATTTCATTGTTTTTTTATTTTTAAAACAGCTGCCAAAAATGACAGCTGTTTTGCCCTAACATAGGTAGCAAATGCTTATTTAGTTTTTAAATTTGGGTTAAAACTAAAGTAATAGCAGCATTTGTAGCGCTTTGTAGAGAGATTGTGCTTCCAGAATAGCTTGTTACTTTCCAAGTGTCATTCAGTAACTCAAAAGAGGCATTTCCTGAAAAGGTCAACTTTAAAAATACGTCAAGCTCTGATGTTACCGCATAAGTTCCTTCTACGTCATTAATGGTTGCATTTACCGTATTGCGAGCTAAACATGTTAAGTCGTTAGCAAAATCTATGGTGTAATTTGCATAATCGTTAGCAGTATCAACGCCAGTTGAAACAAATGACTGTATTTTAAATGCGCCATCAACCAGAATGTTTCCTAATGCATCTGCATTATCTTTTGCATCATCCTTAGCGGAATCATTAGATAAACATTCAGCAACTCTAGTTTGTAAATCGGTATCACTGCTTATTTCAATAACTGTATTACTTTCATCTTTTAAGGTAGCTGTTATTGGGTAATTTACAGAGAATAATTCATCATTGCCAAAGGTGTTCATGTAGGTATATAATTCTTCTTTAGATTGAATGACTACACTACCCGTTTGATCTAAATTTAGACTATAGGTTAAAATTGTTATGGGAAAATCTATATCTAAACAATTAATGGCTTCTTTTCCTGCATTCTCAGCTTCGGTACAGGCATTAATCAAGGCATCATATTCAGTTTGATTTGCAACTTCTACTTCTGTATAGTTGCTTAATTTTACCGACAATGGGAATTGAAAAACAATGTCATCATTATTAAACTGACCAAGTAGGTTTAAAACCATACTGTAATCAGATTCACTAATTAAGGTTACTTGGGTACCGTTAACGGTTGCTGCAATAGGAAATAAAATAGATGAACAAGACATGCCATCTAAAAAGTCGTCAAAACTGCCATCGTACATAGATGAGCGTTCTAGGTTGCTTGCTGTTTGGGAATCAGCTGAATTTGTGTTTGGGTTTTGCCCGTTCTCATTATCAATTTCATCTTGGCACGACGTGAATCCTAAAAATGAAATAAATAAGATTGCTGTAAATAATTTTAATGTTTTCATAATTCTAATTTTTTTGGGTTTATTTAATTCTTTTTCATAGCGAATTTTTTCGCTTTCTATATTTAAGACCCCCATACTTAAATTTACCCTATGATTTTTGTTTTTATTTTTGATATAAATATGTAAAGTATTGATTTCTAGTTAAATAATTATTAGGTTTTTATTTTATATTTTTGTGCTAATCTACTTTATTAAAACCTTATGGATAGCCCAAAGCATAAACTTTGTGAAGAATCTTATTTCAATTCGTTTTATTTAGAACATATTCAGGCTGCCAGTAATTTTGCATTTTATAAATGTGGTGACAAAGCGGTTTCTTTGGATTTCGTTCAGGATGCTTTTGTTAAGATTTGGGAAAATTGTTCCAAGATTGACTTTGCCAAAGCAAAAACCTATTTGTTTACTACCGTTAATAATATGTTTTTAAATGCAGTTCGTCACAAAAAGGTGGTTATGAACTATGCAAAAGAAGCACCTTATATGGATAAAACAAATCTAAGTCCTGAATATTTAATGGAAGAAGATGAGTTTAAGAAGAAATTGCTTTTAGCTATTTCAGATTTGAAAGAAGAACAGCGTGAGGTGTTTTTATTGAACAGAATGGAAGATAAAAAATACAGGGAGATTGCAGAATTACTAAATATTTCACAAAAAACAGTAGAAAAAAGAATGTCGGCTGCATTAAAAATATTACGTGAAAAAACAGAGGACATTAAAATTTAACTATTTGCCGTAGGGAAAACAAATATTTTAGTGTCTTAACAATATACAGCATTATATTAATGAATAAAGAACATGACATATTAAAATGGTTTGAAGGCGGAATATCTACTGAGGAAATTAAGGAACGATATCCAAATGAAGATTTTTCTGCACTTGAAAAAGCAGGTTTTTATGCTAAACAGTTAGATGTACCTAGAGTGGATGCACAAAAAGCCTTGGAAGATTTTAATACTAAAAGCTTAGTTAAGCATGAACCTAAAGTCATTTCTTTAAATTTTAAAACATTCATGAAAGTTGCTGCTATTTTGGTGTTAATGGTAACGTCTTCTTATTTTTTATTCTTTAATAATATGAAGTCTTATTCAACAGAAATAGCACAAACAGAAACTTTTAATCTACCAGATAATTCCGAAGTTATTTTAAATGCGCAATCAAAGTTAACCTATAACAAAAAGCTCTGGAAAAAGGAAAGAACTCTTGATTTAGATGGGGAGGCTTATTTTAAAGTAACCAAAAGCAAAAAATTCACAGTAAATACAAATACTGGAACCATACAAGTTTTGGGCACACATTTTAATGTGAAAGAACGCCAAAATTATTTTGAAGTACAATGTTATGAAGGTTCGGTAAGGGTTACTCATGGTAGTGATAAAACCATATTAAAACCAGGGAAAACATTTAGGGTTATAAATGGCAAGATAAGTGCGGTTAAAGATTTTAATGCTGAAAGTCCGTCATGGTTGGATAAGGAATCAACTTTTGATAATGTCCCATTATGGCAAGTTATTGCCGAATTGGAAATGCAATATGATATTGTTGTTGAATCTAAAAATATTGATACATCAGTCATGTTCTCTGGAAGTTTTACGCATAATGATATAAACATAGCATTACAATCTGTAACCATTCCTTTAAAACTAAGTTATAAAATAAATGGTAAAAAAGTTGAATTATTTAACTATGCAACGCACTAATTGTTTTTTCGCTTTATTTTTCATTTGTTATTCTCTTCAAGCTCAAGAAAAGGCATCATTAATTGATGTTATATCGGCTTTGGAAGCACGATTTGAAGTGAAATTTTCATATTCGGTTAATGAGGTTGAAGATGTTGTGGTTAATATGCCAAATGAATCGGAAACGCTAAATCAAATTATTAAAGACCTTAATGCCAAGACCCTTTTAAATTTTAAATTTCTTAATGAACGTTATATTACTATTTCTACTTTGGATAAAACAATTTCCATTTGTGGAAAGTTGATTGCTGAAACCAATAATGAGCCACTATTTGGAGCTTCGGTTGTAATCAATAACTCAGCAAAAGGCACTATTGCCAATGAAGATGGCAATTTTCAACTTGATAATGTTGCGTTAAATGAAACTGTTGTTGTATCATTTTTAGGTCATGAAGCACAAACGTTTACAGCTAAAGAACTATGGAATGTTAATGGCAATTGTAAAACAATTATACTAAGTGAGAAGAATGAAGTGCTTAATCAGGTATTGATTTCTAAATTTTTAACCACAGGGATGCAAAAACTCATTGATGGTAGCACGGTTTTAAATACCGAAAAGTTTGGCATTTTACCAGGACTTATAGAACCCGATATTCTGCAGTCCATTCAAGCATTGCCAGGTGTAGAAAGTGTTAATGAGAGCATAGCCAATATTAATGTTAGAGGTGGCACCAATGACCAGAATTTAATACTTTGGGATAATATTAAAATGTACCATGCGGGTCATTTTTTTGGACTTATTTCAGCTTATAATCCTAATTTGACCAATAAGGTCATTGTCACTAAAAACGGTACATCCAGTGAATTTAGTGATGGTGTGTCAAGTACTATAAGTATGTTTACAAAAGACAAAATCGGGAAAGAGGTTTCGGGGGGGATTGGTACTAATTTACTTAGTGGAGATGCCTTTTTTGAAATACCGTTAAGCAAAAAATGGGCCATACATATTTCAGGAAGACGGTCTTTTACCGATTTTTATAAATCTCCAGTATATGATAAGTATTTTGAGCGCAGTTTTCAAGATAGCGAATTAACCACTAATAGTGATAATATAAGTGAAAGTAATAGATCTTCTAAGTTCTTTTTTTATGATTATACTGCCAAATTGTTATTCGACCTTAATGAAAAACATAAATTTAGAGCTAATGTTATTGGTATTAATAACTCCCTTTATTATAAGGAAAGCTTTATTGATAATGCTAGTGAAAAAGAATCTAAAACCAGTAGTTTGAAACAACAAAATATTGGAGCTGGAGTTAATTGGAGTGGTATTTGGACGCCTGATTTTAGCACAGAACTCAGTGCATTTTATTCAAAATACAATGTGGATGCTATTGATTATAGAATTGAAACAGACCAGAGATTAACCCAGACCAATGAGGTTTTAGAAACAAGCGTAAAGTTAAAGACCAATTATAAAATTAACAAGAATCTAAATTTGTTAAATGGTTATCAATTTGATGAAATTGGTATTTTAAACGGAACCACGGTAAGTGCACCATCTTATGAACGCACAAAAAAAGATGTATTGCTCAATCATGCATTTTTTACTGAGGTGGAATTTAAAAAAAACACCACATATTTGAGACTTGGTGTTAGGGCCAATTATTTTAAAAAATTCAATAAAATAATTATTGAGCCTAGATTGAATTTTAGGCAAAAATTGACTAATCAGTTTGCTGTGAAGTTGCAGGGAGAATTTAAAAATCAATCGACAACACAGGTGATTGATTTTCAAGATAATTTTTTAGGTGTTGAAAATAGACGTTGGATTTTGGCCAATGAGCAAAATAAACCCAATTTAGAAAGTAAACAGCCCTATGCGCAAAACATCCCTATTTCAATAAGTAAACAGGTATCTTTTGGGTTTGACTTTAACCATGGTAATTTGGTTTTGGATGTTCAAGGGTTTTATAAATTTGTTGAAGGAATTACGGCTTCCAATCAGGGATTTTATAATAATTTTCAATACATAAATGCAACAGGAAATTATACGTCAAAAGGCATAGAATTTTTAGTAAACAAAACAGCCAATAAATATAGTACTTGGTTAAGTTATACTTATAGTGTTAATGATTATGAATTTAAAACTTTTATACCATCTATTTTTCCAAACAACGTTGATATCAGGCATTCTTTGTCCATGGCTTTTAATTATGATATTTTAGAAAATTTAAAAATATCGGTTGGGGGTATTTGGAGGTCTGGTAAACCATACACAAAACCAGTTGAAGAAAATGAAACAGTTCAAAGCGGCAGTACAACGGTTGTGAATTATGATACCCCAAATAGTGAGAATTTGAACGAATTTATTCGATTGGATGCGTCGTTAAATTATAATTTCAGTCTTTCTAAATCCATTCAAGCATCTTTACGTGGAGGGGTTTTAAATATTATGGATAGAGAAAACAGGATCAATAGATATTATGAAGTTGATCCAAATGATTCTAATCTAGCGATTCAAATAGATAATAAGTCACTGGCTATTACCCCAAATTTAAGCTTTAGAATGAATTTCTAATTTAAAAAATCAGATAAAATGTAAAATTTTAACGATAAAATGTAATATGTTAAAATATTTTCCTATATTTGTTTGACCAAATTTATTAGAATGAAAAAAATTGCTTTCATATTGTTATTGTCTTTAACTGCAATAGTAGCAAAGGCCCAGAATGATTTAGATGCGCTTCTCGCTGCTGGCGTTGCAGATGCACAGCATTTTGCCAACGATTATTTAGCACCTGCAACAAATGGATTGATGTACAGTATAAATGCTAACTGGTTTAATTCAGCAGATGCAAAACCTTTAGGAGGCTTTGAAATTTCTATCATTGCCAATGCTGCTACTATAGGTAGTGAAAACAAATCCTTCTTAATGAATACAGATTTGTATAATAATGTAACCTTCGTTCAAGGTGGGAATCCGCAAATGGTTGCCACTGCTCTAGGAGAAAATAATCCAGATGTTGTTGTAGAAGTAACTTATGATGATCCGATTTTTGGACAACAAACCGAACAAATAACGCTACCAAATGGGATTGGTAATGCCAGTGCAAATTTATTGCCTACAGCATTTATTCAAGGAGCTGTTGGTCTTATTAAAGGAACTGAAATTAAGGCACGATTTATTCCGAAAATAAAAACGGATGACTTTTCACTAAATATCTATGGTGTTGGCTTACAACATGAATTCACAAAATGGCTACCTGCCGATAAATTATGGCCAATTTCTATTTCTGGATTGGTAGCTTATACACATTTAGGTGGGGCTTATGATTTAACTGGTTCTTCTGGAGTAAGTGGTGAAAATCAGCGTTTGGAATCAGCAACCAATACATGGTTGTATCAATTAATAGTTTCAACAAAATTAAAAGTGATAAATTTTTACGGAGGTGTAGGTTACATCAAAGGGAAATCAAATTCAGACTTATTAGGAACTTATCGAGTATCAAATGGCATTATAACTTCAAATGATATTGTTGATCCGTTTTCGGTATCTAGCGAAATATCTGGAGCAAGAGGAACCGTTGGAACTAAACTGAAATTAGGTTTTTTCAGATTAAATGCAGAATATCATTTGGCAGAGTTTAATGCTTTTTCAGTAGGGTTAAACTTTGGGTTTAGATAAAAAATAGTTTAAAAGTGAGAACTTTTAAACAAAAAATAAATGTTTAGTTTTAGTTAGTTTTATTTATTTGAATTAGTCGGAAAAAGTGCAAGTTTAATCTTGCACTTTTTTTATTTAAAGCATTATTATTCGTAAATTTACAATCTTTAAAATAACTCATATTAAATAAATAAATTATGAAAGTAACAGTAGTTGGAGCAGGAGCAGTTGGTGCAAGTTGTGCAGAATATATTGCCATTAAAAATTTCGCTTCCGAAGTGGTTTTATTGGACATAAAGGAAGGATATGCAGAAGGCAAGGCAATGGATTTAATGCAAACGGCATCTTTAAATGGTTTCGACACAAAAATCACAGGTATTACAAATGATTATAGTAAAACAGCAAAAAGTGATATTTGTGTAATTACATCTGGCATTCCACGTAAACCAGGTATGACACGTGAAGAGTTAATTGGAATTAATGCAGGGATTGTAAAAACCGTTTCGTCAAGTTTAATAAAGCATTCTCCAAATACAATTTTGATTGTTGTAAGTAATCCAATGGATACTATGGCATATTTAGTACATAAATCCACAAAATTGCCAAAGCATAAAATTATTGGAATGGGAGGAGCTTTAGATTCTGCTCGTTTTAAATATAGATTAGCGGAAGCATTAGAAGGACCAATTAGTGATGTTGATGGCATGGTGATTGGTGGGCATAGTGATACTGGAATGATTCCATTAACACGTATGGCAACAAGAAATGGCGTGCCTGTTTCTGAATTTTTATCTGAAGACAGATTAAATGCGGTTAAAGAAGACACCAAAGTTGGTGGAGCAACCCTGACGAAGTTGTTGGGGACCTCGGCTTGGTATGCACCTGGCGCTGCTGTTTCTGCGTTGGTACAAGCCATTGCATGCGATCAAAAGAAAATGTTTCCATGTTCAGTTATGTTAGAAGGAGAATACGGATTAAATGATATATGTCTTGGAGTTCCTGTTATTTTAGGTAAAAACGGTATTGAAAAAATTGTAAATACCAAACTTAATCAAGCAGAAAAAGACAATATGAAATCGAGTGCTGAAGCGGTTAAAAAAGTAAATGATTTGTTAGAATTATAATATCCAGCATTTTAGATAGATATTTATATAAAGACTGTATTTATACAGTCTTTATTTTTATATTTGGCACATGAAAAAAACATGGTACTTTGGTGCTTTATTAACTCTCTTTATTTTGTTGGGTGTTTATCAGAATCAAATTTCTGAACCTAATCAGGAGATTGTTTTAAAATTTTCAGATGTTAATATAACGTCTGATGAGGCTCAAAGTGCTATTGTTGTTGTTAAAAAGCAATTACAAGCAATAGGTGTCAATAAAGTTCAAGTAAAAGAGCTAAAAGATGGACAGCTTAAAATAACCTATTATAGTGCAACTGATGTTGAAAGCATTAAAAGAACACTTTCAGAAGAAAACAATATTGTAATTGGTTATTCTTCAATTAATGAAAGTGGGAATGATTCAAATATTCCTTCCGATAAGAAATCAAAAAAATACAAACTTGATGTATTTGAAATCCATAAAAGCAAGGATTTAGAATCGGGGTTAGATGGAAAATATGTTTTAAGTCCAAATCAAGATTTCGATAGATTTTACAATCCAAACGTTTATATTTTTAATAATGACGTAGATGCCAAGGATGCTAGCAAAATAGTAGAAACAACATTTAAAGTTCTCAAAAATATTGCAATAGCAATAGATAATACGTCACGCAATATTCCAGAAGTTAGGGCAGGACCTACCGCAAATAGGAATGCATGGTTTTTCAAAAATTAAATGAACATTATGTATTTAATTTTTGTAGATAGAACGTTTAATGTGCTTCCTTATAAAAATTCAATCAATTTTTTTATTCTAAATATCTCTAAAGATAATTTTTAGAATATTAGTAATACAGTTTAACCATAAAAACAAATTGTCAAATAGTAAGAGAACTATAATTGTTACTTAATAAATTTGACATAAAAAAATAGAAAAATGCAAAATAAAGGTTTAGTAAAATTATTTGCTGTTTTATTCGGTTTAGTGAGTATATACCAACTCTCTTTTACGTTTAAGGCGAATCAAATAGAAAGACATGCAAAAGACGTTGCTATTAGTAAAGTTTCAGATACCGTTACTGATTTCAGGGTCAAGAGAAGTGATGAAGAAGCTAATTATTTAGAATCAATTGCCACAGATACTGTTTTTAACATTGGAATTGCAAAATTCACGTATAATGAAGTGAAAGAAAAAGCAATGAATCTTGGTCTGGATCTTAAAGGAGGAATTAATGTAATTCTTCAAGTGTCTGTTAAAGACATTTTAAAAGGATTGGCCAATGGAAGCAACAATCCAGTTTTCAATAAAGCCTTGGATGATGCTTCAGAAATGCAAAAAAACAGCCAGAACACATATTTAGAAGACTTTTTTACTGCCTTTGATAAAATTAAAGGAGATACAAAATTGGCTTCTCCAGATATTTTTTATACTAAGGCACTAGATGGAGAAATAGATGGAAGCATGTCTGATGAACAGGTTAAGAAAGTTATTCAAACAAAGATCGATGAATCTATTATTTCTGCATTTGAGGTATTGCGCAAGCGTATCGACGAATTTGGTGTAACCTCTCCAAACATTCAACGTTTAGGTACATCGGGTAGGATTCTTGTTGAATTACCAGGAGTTAAAGATGTCGAACGAGCTTCATCATTATTACAAAGTACAGCGCAATTGGAGTTCTGGGATGTCTTTAAAGGTGAGCAATTCTTTGCGTTTTTAGGTCAAGCCAACGATGTCTTAAAAAACAGTGTTAAAGAAAAACCTGTAAGTGAAGAAGTTAAAGGGGATGATCAAGAGAATGCAACAGATTCAAAAATTGATGAACTTTTAGGAGATACAAGTACAGATACGACAGCAGTTGCAGTAAATCCATTGTTCGACTTAATAAAAGGACAAGGATATCAAGGCGGTCCAGTTATCGCTAAATTTGAGGCAAAGGATAAAGAAAAAGTTCTTGAGTATTTAAATTTACCGCAAGTAAGAGCTTTGCTACCTGCCGAACAACGCTATGTGAAATTTACCTTTGGAAAACCTGAAAAGGATGGTGAATTAGTTGATTTATATGCTTTAAAAGGAAATAGAGATGATATTCCAGAGCTAAGTGGTGCTGTGGTTGTTGATGCACGAAATCAATTTGGACCAACTGGTAAGCCAGAAGTTTCTATGCAAATGAATTCTAAAGGGGCGAAGATTTGGGAAGAAATGACTGGACGTGCCTACACGCAAGGATCTCAAATTGCTATTGTTTTAGATAATGTTGTGTATTCTGCTCCAGGAGTAACTACTGGGCCAATTGCAGGTGGTAACTCATCAATTTCAGGAAGTTTTACATTAAATGAAGCAGTCGATTTAGCTAACGTATTACGTGCGGGTAAATTACCAGCTCGAGCAGATATTATTCAAAGTGAAGTAGTTGGACCGTCCTTAGGCCAAGAGGCTATAGATAATGGTAAATTATCATTTATGATTGCCCTGGCCTTAGTATTAATTTGGATGATAGTGTATTATGGCAAAGCAGGTGGTTACGCAGATATTGCTATGTTGTTAAACCTCTTGTTGATTTTTGGAATACTATCTGGATTGGGAGCGGTCTTAACATTGCCAGGCATAGCGGGTATTGTCCTTACCATAGGGATGTCGGTCGATGCCAACGTAATTATCTATGAGCGTACTCGAGAAGAAATAGCAAAAGGAAAAGGACTAAAAGAGGCTGTTAAAGATGGTTTTAGTAATGCCCTTTCCTCGATATTGGACGCTAACATAACAACTGGTTTAACAGCCTTGATATTATTTATTTTTGGAACAGGACCTATTAAAGGATTTGCTACGACATTATTAATTGGTATAGGTACTTCATTATTTACTGCCATTTTTATTACTCGATTACTTATCGACTGGTATGTTAATAGAGGTGGTAAGCTAGACTTCTCAACAGCTATGACAAAGAATCTGTTTAGAAATCTAAATATTAATTTTTTAAATAAACGCAAGGTCGCCTATATCATATCAGGAACTTTTCTAGTAATTAGTTTAGGCTCGTTATTCACAGAAGGTTTAGATCAAGGAGTCGATTTTGTTGGAGGTAGAACGTATCAAGTTCGTTTTGCTCAAGACGTTAATGCAGCAGAAATTGGGGCCACTTTAAAAGATGCTTTTGGGAGCGCAGATGCAAAAACGTTCGGTGCTTCAAATCAACTAAAAATCACTACAAAATATAAGGTAAATGAAACTAGTGCTGAAGTAGATGAGGAAATACGGCTTGATTTATATAAAGCCTTACAGCCACATTTAGACGGATTGTCTTATGAAGATTTTAAAAGTGATGCAGATACAAAAACGGTTGGATTGATGAAGTATTATAAAGTGAGCCCGACAATTGCAGATGATATTAAACAAGCCTCTTTCTGGGCAATTTTAGGCTCATTAATTGTGGTGTTCTTATATATTTTATTACGATTCAAAAAATGGCAATTTTCACTAGGAGCTGTGTTAGCAGTTTTTCATGATGTATTTATTGTGCTTGGTGTTTTCTCGTTAACCTATAAGTTTTTGCCATTTAGTATGGAAATAGATCAAGCCTTTATTGCAGCCATATTAACGGTAATCGGGTATTCCTTGAATGATACCGTAATTGTTTTCGATAGGATACGTGAATATTTAAATGAACATGCCACTTGGAAATTCGATAAAGTAGTAAACATATCCCTTAGTAGTACATTAGGTAGAACCTTAAATACATCTTCAACAACATTGGTTGTTTTATTGGCCATTTTTATTTTTGGTGGAGATTCTATTAGAGGCTTTATGTTTGCCTTAATAGTAGGAATAGTTGTAGGAACCTATTCGTCATTATTTATAGCAACACCTTTAATGTATGACACGTTAGAAAAAGCGGACAAAGCAGATAAAGAGAAAAAGAATATAAAATAAATAAAAATCTTTCTTAAAAAGAGGCCGTCTTAAAAGTGTCATTCTGAATAAAAATGAAGAATCCATTGAAAATCAAATCATTGATAATTGGTAAATAAGATTTTTCGACTACGCTCAAAATGACAATCAAAACACTTTTAAGACAGCCTCTTTTATTTAATTTCAGAAAATGAAAGACTATCTCCAACTGTAAGGGACCAAGTATCTACGTTTCCTGCATTTACTTCTAACACGAACTTCACGGGTGCATTAGATGGTAAAGAGGTCTCATCAAATGGTTTCGTGTTTTTTTGCAAACTGACAATTTTTTTGTTTTCGCCAATGTAGATGATATCTAAGGGAATGCGCGTATTTTTCATATAGAAGTTTCGCTCAGTGATGTCATCAAAAACAAATAACATACCTTGCTCAGGCTTCATGGCATTTCTATACATTAACCCTGTTTGAATCTCATAATCATTATCGGCAATTTCAATATCCAACGTTGCTATTACAGAATCTTTGGTAGATTTTTTATAAAGGCTTAGTGTGCCTTCTTTTTTAAAGGTAATGTCCACCGGTTTTACAATTTTATGATCTTGCTTACAAGAAGTAATACTTATTGAAATACAGCCTAAAGTTAATAGACTATGTAAACAACTGTTTTTAAAAGACATTTTTTATTTTCAAGTTAAAGGCTAAAGCCCTGCAATTTTATTGCAGTTACTTTAGTTTCTATAAACGTTTTAGCCACGAACACACGAATTAATAGTGTGCTGTGTTTTGAATTTCACGAGTCATTTCACGAAGCAGACTTCCAGGCTGCCAATTAAAACTATGGATTTCCAATCCATAGTGGTTTATTTGACTCCTGTTTTTGGTTTATAAACAAACATAAAATAAAAACCTACGATAATAAATGGAATGCTTAACCATTGCCCGGTATTGAAGCCAAACCAATTAATATACTCATCACCTTGCGGTTCTTTAATAAACTCAACAAAGAATCGAATGGTCCATAGCATGACTAGAAATAAACCAAATAAAAAACCAGTTTGATCTTTTTTGGTTGTTCTTGAATAAATAAACCATAAAATAAAAAACACAAGAATATAACTAAAGGATTCATATAATTGAGCCGGATACCTGTAAGGAACGGCATCCAAAAGATTTTGAAACTGGGGATTTTCAGTTACGGCGTTGTAGGCCTTTTGAACATTTTTAATTCCAGTAAGTCCAACAATTTCACTTTTATAATAATAATCTTGAATGAAACGAACTCCAAAATTTGAATCGGTCACTTTTCCAATAATTTCAGAATTGATAAAATTGCCTATTCGTATAAAAATAGCTCCAGAAGCAACTGAAATAACAACGCGGTCCAGAATCCATAATAGTGACTTATAATGGTGTTTTTTTCTGTAAAGATACATTCCTATTATGATACCAATAGCTGCGCCATGACTGGCTAAGCCTTGAAAACCGGTAAATTCAAATTTAGGACGAAATCGAAAAGGAAGAAAAATGCTAAAAAAGTCTTGCGAGATTAATTCCGATTGGTAAAATAATACATGTCCTAAACGTGCACCAATCATTGTTGCTAAAACAGTATAGATAAATAAGGGATCCAAATATTCTAACGACACTTTCTCTTTAGTAAAAATACGTTTCATAATATACCATCCTAGAATAAAGGCAACAATCCACATCACACTGTAAAAATGAAGCTTAAAATTCCCAATAATATCAATTCCGGTTAATGGATTCCAATCAAATTTTAATACATGCATAGATTTTTGTTTTTCAATGTAAAGATAATGGATTGCTATAACTTTTAGAATATTTTTAGAAAATTAAAAGA
>TARA_R110000868_G_scaffold193443_2_pt1 | contig 27445 bp, 18 predicted proteins | sample TARA_R110000868 | Tara Oceans TARA_R110000868 (sample SAMEA4397489) | marine metagenome | biome: Polar Biome; feature: [SRF] surface water layer (ENVO:00010504); material: water (ENVO:00002006), including particulate matter (ENVO:01000060) such as... | depth 5 m | reverse complement strand
TATTACCAACTTCGTTTGGTGGGTAGGTATTGGTCACGCTGGAACATTGATCTCAGCGGTATTGTTGCTGTTTAGACAGAAATGGAGAATGGCGATTAACCGCTCTGCTGAGGCTATGACCATTTTCTCGGTTATCCAGGCGGGATTGTTTCCAATAATTCACATGGGTCGCCCTTGGTTGGCTTATTGGGTATTGCCTATCCCAAACCAGTTTGGGTCTTTATGGGTAAACTTTAATTCGCCATTGCTTTGGGATGTATTTGCAATATCAACTTACCTTTCAGTGTCCCTTGTTTTCTGGTGGACTGGGTTGTTGCCTGATTTTGCGATGATCCGTGACCGGGCTGTAAGACCTTTTCAAAAGAAAATATACAGCTTAATAAGTTTTGGGTGGTCAGGGCGCGCCAAGGATTGGCAGCGTTTTGAGGAAGTTTCTTTGGTTTTGGCAGGATTGGCTACTCCTTTGGTACTTTCAGTGCATACCATTGTATCCTTTGACTTTGCTACATCGGTAATACCAGGATGGCATACCACCATATTTCCACCTTACTTTGTTGCTGGGGCTATTTTCTCAGGATTTGCTATGGTGAATACCTTATTGATTATCATGAGGAAGGTTTGTAATTTGGAATCCTATATTACTGTACAGCATATAGAATTGATGAACATAGTTATTATGTTGACCGGTTCCATTGTGGGCTGTGCCTACATTACGGAGTTGTTCATGGCTTGGTATTCAGGTGTTGAATACGAGCAGTACGCCTTCTTAAATAGGGCTACCGGACCTTACTGGTGGGCTTATTGGGCAATGATGACTTGTAATGTGTTCTCGCCCCAGTTTATGTGGTTTAAAAAGTTGAGGACCAGTATTATGTTTTCATTCTTTATCTCGATAGTGGTAAACATCGGAATGTGGTTTGAAAGATTTGTAATTATTGTAACTTCATTGCACCGTGATTACCTTCCATCTTCATGGACAATGTTCTCTCCAACTTTTGTGGATATAGGGATTTTTATAGGAACCATTGGATTCTTCTTTGTATTGTTTTTATTATACGCTAGAACTTTCCCGGTAATTGCCCAGGCAGAGGTGAAATCTATTTTAAAATCTTCAGGCGAGAAGTATAAGAAATTGAGGGATGCAGGTAAGCCTTTGTATGAAATATCCAAAAGTCAAACTGTAGTTAAGGAAAAAGAGCCCATTACCGATGACGTTATAATGGGAGAGGTTGTTCCTGCAAAAGGGGATAAACAGGGTGTTTCTGAACTTTTAGGTACAATAGGAACTTTTGATCCTGGTTCTCAGGAGGCCGATGACCTTAAAAAGATTAAAGGTATAGGTCCCCAAATGGAAGCAACCTTGAATCAAATTGGAATTTACACATTCGCACAGGTTGGTCGTATGACCAATAAGGAGTACGATTTGTTGGATTCCATTACAGAATCGTTCCCAGGACGGGCACAAAGAGACGATTGGGCAGGACAAGCAAAGATTTTAAATAATAAGAAATAATTATGGCGTCGAAAGTTATACATGCTTTTTATAATGATGACGATGTGCTAATGCATGCTGTTAAAAAGGTAAAAGCGGCAAAGCATCATATAGAGGAGGTCTATTGTCCTTTTCCGGTACATGGTTTGGACAAGGCAATGGGATTGGCTCCCACTAGGCTTGCAATTACTTCCTTTATGTACGGTTGTGTTGGTCTTACGGTGGCCATTGTGATGATGAATTATATCATGATACAGGATTGGCCTCAGGACATTGGTGGTAAACCAAGTTTTAGCTATTTGGAGAATATGCCGGCATTTGTACCTATCATGTTTGAACTTACGGTGTTTTTCGCGGCACATTTAATGGTAATCACTTTTTACTTGAGAAGTAGATTGTGGCCTTTTAAAGAAGCTGAAAATCCAGATGTTAGAACCACGGATGACCATTTCCTAATGGAAATTGAAATTCATGATAACGAACAGGAATTGAGGGATTTGTTGATGGATACGGGTGCAGTCGAAATTAATATTACAGAAAAGTAGTCATAGATATTATGAACAGTTTTAGCAAAATAGGAGTCTTGTTTGGTTTGGTATTATTAGTTGCTTCTTGTGCAAACAAAAACAGCAGAAACTATCAATACATGCCCAATATGTACGAGTCCGTAGGTTATGAGACCTATCAGAAAGTTGATTTTCTTCCGGATGGAATGGAAGCTGGTCTTCCAGCTGAAAATTCCATAGCAAGGGGATGGATACCTTACGGAATTGATAATACTATAGAAGGAAAAGAAATAGCAAGGTTAAATCCAAGTCCATTGGATTCCTTGAAGCAAGAATCCAATCTAGCTGTAGGCAAGGAGCTTTATACTATTTATTGTGCCATATGTCACGGTGATAAAGGAGATGGGCAAGGTAACTTGGTGAAAAGGGAAAAAATATTGGGTGTTCCGAGTTATGCGGATGTAGCTAGAAATGTAACTGTAGGAACTACGTACCATACCATTTATTATGGATTAAATTCCATGGGATCCTATGCAGGACAATTGGATACCGAAGAGCGTTGGAAGGTTTCTGAATACGTGATGAAATTGAAACAAGATTTAACAAAATAAGACCTAGATATTAGCAATATGTACACTTTTTCAAATAGATTAAAAATTGCTTCCTTCATTTTAATGGCTGTGGGCGTTTTGGGAATTGGTATCGGTTTTATGGCTGCACCAAGTACTGTAGAAGAGGCAAAGGCAATTGTTGCCGGACACGGTGACGCACATGGGGATGCCCATGCAGTTGCCGAGGCTCATGGTTCCGAAATGGAACATGGGGATGCCCATGATGCATCACATGATGAACATTTGTTGCACCAATTGCAAAACAAGCCTTGGGCGGCCTTATATGTTGCGGCCTTTTTCTTTTTTATGATTGCCCTTGGTGTTTTGGCGTTTTATGCCATTCAGCGGGCAGCACAAGCTGGATGGTCTCCATTGCTGTTTAGGGTGATGGAAGGAATTACGGCCTATTTGGTCCCAGGTGGTATCGTTGTATTTGTAATATTGGCCCTTTCGGTAGCCCATATGAATCATTTGTTTGTGTGGATGGACCCTGAAGTGGTTGCCCATGACAAATTGTTGCAGGGTAAGGCTGGGTTTCTAAATGGTACCTTCTTTTTGATAAGGGCTGCCGTATTTTTGGGTGGTTGGATCTTATACAGGGAGTATTCCCGTAAATTGTCCTTGGCTCAGGATGAAGCCAATGACGATTCCAATTTCAAATTGAATTTTAGGATTTCTGCTGCCTTTTTGGTATTCTATTTAATATCAGAATCCATGATGTCATGGGATTGGATTATGAGTGTAGATCCACACTGGTTCAGTACCTTGTTTGGATGGTATATTTTTGCGAGTATGTTCGTCTCCGGTATTACAGTAATTGCCATGGTAACCATATACCTTAAGTCTAGGGGCTATTTGCCAGATGTTAACGATAGCCATATACATGACTTGGCCAAGTTTATGTTCGGAATCAGTATTTTTTGGACCTATTTATGGTTCTCACAATTTATGTTGATTTGGTATTCAAATATTCCAGAGGAGGTTACTTATTTCGTTACCAGGATAGCCGATTTCAATTTGCCATTTTTTGGTATGGTGGCCATGAACTTTTTGTTCCCTGTGCTGCTGCTTATGAACAGCGATTTTAAGAGGACTAATTGGTTCGTGGTTATGACAGGGATCGTAATTTTAGCGGGCCATTATATGGATATTTTTAACGCTATAATGCCATCAACGGTTGGTGATCAATGGTATATTGGTATACCTGAAATTGGATCCATTTTATTCTTTGCCGGATTTTTTATATTCTTCGTTTTTAGGGCTTTGACAAAAGCTCCATTGCAACCAAAACGAAATCCGTTTATTGAAGAGAGTAAGCATTTTCATTATTAGTATTTAGTATATAAGTATAATTTCAAATCATACGATGACTCCATTATTGACCATAGTTGTTTTAGTATTAGTGGCAATTGCAATCTGGCAAATGACCAAGATATTCGAATTGTCACAAATTAGAGCTAACAATTCCCAAGTAGCAAGTGAAACGGATAATAAGTACAATGGGTATTTAATGTTCGCTTTCTTGATTTTCCTTTATGGAATTACCATTTTTAGCTTTTGGAAATATTCTAAGGCGCTATTGCCGGAGGCTGCCTCCGAACATGGTGGTGAATATGATTCCTTGATGGCTATTTCTTTTATAATCATTTTCATCGTTCAAACCTTAACCCAGTTTTTATTGCATTACTTCGCCTTTAAATACAGGGGAGAAGAAGGGAAAAAGGCTTTGTTCTATGCTGATAACGACCGTCTGGAATTTATCTGGACCATTATTCCAGTCATTGTATTGGCAGGTTTAATATTGTGGGGACTTTATGCTTGGACCAATATTATGGATATCAATGACGAGGACGACCCTCTTACGGTAGAACTTTATGCCCAACAATTTAACTGGACTGCACGATATGCTGGGAATGATAACGTTTTGGGTGAAGCCAATGTTAGAATGATTGATATTGATAATGCCAATATCCTTGGTTTGGACAGTGCCGATCCAAATGCTGCCGATGATATTATTGTTAAGGAATTGCATTTGCCGGTAGGTCGCAAGGTTAATTTTAAAATGCGTTCTCAAGATGTACTGCATTCTGCCTATATGCCACATTTTAGGGCTCAGATGAATTGTGTGCCAGGAATGATTACACAATTCTCTTTTACTCCTACCATTACCACCGCTGAGATGAGACTTAATCCGGATGTTGTGGACAAAGTGAAGCGCATCAATGGAATTAGGGCTGAAAAGGCATCTCGTGGAATTGATAATACCGATCCATGGGAATTTGATTATATTTTGTTGTGTAACAAAATATGTGGAAAGTCCCATTACAATATGCAAATGAAAATTATTGTAGAAACGGAGGAAGAATATAATGCTTGGATAGCTAGCCAGAGCACTTTTGGTAAGTCTATGGCTTCTGCACAATAATTTAGTCTTAAAAAATAATAATTAAAATATTTAAAAATACAACTATGTCTGTAACAGCTCACGCACACGTAGAAGACCATTCAGATGACCACGGACATCATCACAAAGAAACCTTTGTGACGAAGTATATTTTTAGTCAAGATCATAAAATGATTTCCAAGCAGTATTTAATTACTGGACTTATCATGGGATTCATCGGTATTCTAATGTCCTTATTGTTCAGGATGCAATTGGCATGGCCAGGAGAATCTTTTGCAATTTTTGAAATTCTTTTGGGTAAATGGGCACCTGGAGGTGTAATGGATGCAGATGTTTATTTGGCATTGGTAACCATACATGGTACTATCATGGTATTCTTTGTTTTAACGGCAGGTTTGAGTGGTACCTTCAGTAACTTATTGATTCCCCTTCAAATCGGGGCAAGGGATATGGCATCTGGATTTTTGAACATGGTTTCTTATTGGTTGTTCTTTCTTTCCAGTGTAATTATGCTTTCTTCCCTATTTTTAGAGGCAGGTCCTGCAGCTGCTGGTTGGACGGTTTATCCGCCCCTTAGCGCACTTCCAATGGCTCAACCTGGTTCAGGTATGGGGATGACACTTTGGTTGGTTGCAATGGCTATATTTATTGCCTCTTCCTTGTTGGGGTCTTTGAACTATATTGTTACTGTAATTAACCTTAGGACCAAGGGAATGTCTATGACTAGGCTACCTTTGACCATTTGGGCATTTTTTGTTACCGCAATTATTGGTGTTATTTCTTTCCCTGTGTTATTATCTGCGGCATTACTTTTGATCATGGATAGAAGTTTTGGTACTTCCTTCTTTTTGTCCGATATTTTTATTCAAGGAGAGGTATTACATTACCAAGGAGGTTCACCGGTATTGTACGAACATTTGTTCTGGTTTCTAGGTCACCCGGAGGTGTACATTGTAATCCTACCTGCAATGGGTATGGTATCCGAAATTATGGCTGTCAATTCCCGTAAACCAATCTTTGGATATAGGGCAATGATTGCATCTATCTTGGCAATTGCATTCCTATCCACTATTGTTTGGGGTCACCATATGTTTATTTCCGGTATGAATCCTTTCCTAGGTTCCGTGTTTACCTTTACAACCTTATTGATTGCTATCCCGTCTGCGGTAAAGGCATTTAACTGGATTACTACCTTGTGGAAAGGTAATCTTCAATTAAATCCTGGAATGTTGTTTTCCATCGGAATGGTTTCAACCTTTATTTCCGGAGGATTAACTGGGATTATTCTTGGAGACAGTACCTTGGATATTAATGTTCATGACACTTATTTTGTTATTGCCCACTTCCATTTGGTAATGGGGATATCTGCTCTTTATGGATTGTTTGCCGGTGTTTACCACTGGTTCCCTAAGATGTTTGGTAAAATGATGAACAAGAACTTGGGCTATGTACACTTTTGGATAACCGCCGTTTGTTCTTATGGTGTTTTCTTCCCGATGCATTTTGTTGGAATGGCTGGGGTACCTCGTAGATATTATGAGAACACTGCATTTCCAATGTTCGATGACTTAACGGATATTCAGGTCTTAATGACTGTCTTTGCTCTTATTGCAGCCGGTGCACAATTAGTATTTGCCTTCAATTTTATTAGAAGTATTTTCTACGGAAGTAAAGCTGTTCAGAACCCATGGAAATCTACTAGCTTGGAATGGACCACACCAGTTGAACATATGCATGGTAACTGGCCTGGGGCAATTCCGGAAGTACACCGTTGGCCATATGATTATAGCAAAACTGATGAGAACGGAGAATATATAATTCCGGGACAGGATTTTGTTCCTCAAACCCTGCCATTATTTGAGGGCGAGGAGGAAATGCAGCATTAATTATGTGAAAGGAACAAAATAAAAAAGTCCGTCTTTAAGATGGACTTTTTTTGTACCTTCAATTTACATATAGGAAATATTGGGCTTTTAGCATTATATAAGTTCATTTGTTATATTTATTGTTTTATGCCAGAGGTCATTGAGGCCGTTTTTTATAATGGATAGATTATGTATTTTAAATTGATTAGAGTGAGACATATATTATTATTTATTATGTTATCGGTAAGCTGCGTAGTCTATTCCCAGCGTAAACCCAAAATCAAGGGTAATAAGAATGTTATAGAGGTTAGGGAGACCTTGCCACCGTTTAGTGCTATAGTGTTAAATGATGATCTTGATATCAACCTACAATCGGCCTCCACAGAAGAATATATCATAGAAGCGGACGATAATCTAATAGATGTTTTAAAGTTTAGGGTAGAGAATGAAACACTTGTAATTAGCTCCTATTACAAAATAACCTCAAAAAGAAGGCTTAATATTACGGTGAATTTTAATCAATTATACCGTATAACGGCCAATGAAGGTAATATCATGGTTAAGAATCGTTTTTCAACAGATTTTCTCGAGGTAAATACTTTTGATTCTGGCAGGGTGGAAATTGATGTTGCTGCCAATGAAATGGTGGTTAATATGCAAGGAAACAGTAAAGGTAATTTTAAGGTGGATAGCGATACCTTAAACATCGCCCTAACGGATAAGGCCGATTTAAAATTATTTGGGGTCATGGAAACCACTATTTTGGATATGAAACAAAATGCCGATGCGGATCTGGAAGGATTTACAAACGGGTTGATTCTGAATTTATATGATACTTCCGACCTCAAGGCAAGACGCCTGGAGGCAGATACGGTGCAGGCCAATATGGATGGAGCCTCATCGGCCGAAGTTTTGGCTAAGAATACCGTTGATCTTAATTCCAAAGGATCGGCCAAGACCTATGTTTTTGGAGAGGGCAAAATTAATCTACAGGATTTTCTCGATACTTCAGAGCTTTATCGGCGGAAGAATTAACGACTTATCGGGGCCGTTAAACAATGCTCCGGAATCCCAAAACCATCAACCAAAACCTCTATATGTGGTCTAAATTCTGTGCTTAACCGTTCCACTCGTTGGCGTATGGCCTTGGATTTGGTAGCGCCCAAATAACCTTGCTCCAGAAACCAGGATGCATCTTCCCGAATTTCGGACAATGCAAAAAGACATCCTAATTTTAGAAATAGTTGACTGTTCTTTTCGTCTTCTATGGTTTCTGTAAACTGTAAGAAGGTATTATAGGCCAATTCACAACTATAGGCTTTCCCCAATGCTAATAAATGGGTCTGTACTTTTAAGAATGCCTGATAGGATGGTACGCCCTTCTTTATGTAATCCCTAATTCTCATGGCAACGGAATAGGTTAATCTTCTAGTCCTATAATCGAATGCGTGTTTATGGAATTTTGGATTGTAGAGGTGCTCTTTATCCACTTTGGTGGCGTACAATGGATTTATAGTGACCAATTTATCGCTTATTTGGGTGCCCAAAAGTTTTAATACCCCAGCAAACCCGGCACTGTTGAATTCTGAATTAAAATCGGACATGATTCCTTTGGCGGCCAATTGTAAAAGCACCGTGTTATCCCCTTCAAATGTGGTAAATATATCCACATCTGCTTTTAAATCTGCTATTCTGTTTTCCAGTAAATATCCCTTTCCGCCACAGGCCTCCCTACATTCCTGTATAGTTTCGTTTGCGAACCAGGTTATGATAGCCTTTAATCCGGCAGCTTGGGTTTCTATTTTTCGTTTATCCGTTATACTTTCATCACTGTAGATTCGCATGAGTGAATCCAATGTCACCTGATATACATAGGTTTTGGCAATTGCCGGGGTAAGTCTGAGTTGGTGGGAGGGATAGTCCATGATCAAATCCTCCTGGATTTTTACATTGTCGTTGAATTGCCTTCTGTTCAAGGCGTATTTTACAGCAATGGCTAGGGCCATTTTTGACCCGCTCAAAGCCCCTTTGGCCACACATATTCTCCCTCCGACCAAGGTTCCGAGCATTGTAAAAAAACGTTTGTTCGGATTTTTTATGTCAGAATGATAGCTGCCGTCAGGTTTAATATCTCCATATCTATTTAAAAGGTTTTCGCGGGGAACCTGTACTTGATTAAACCATATTTTGCCATTGTCGACACCATTAAGCCCTAATTTATAACCATTGTCCTCTATGCTTACACCTGGCATAAGTTGACCTTCACCATTTCTAATTGGTACTATAATGGCATGGACTCCATGGTTTTTTCCTCCAACGATGAGTTGAGCAAATACTGTGGCCATGCTACCGTGCAGTGCGTTGCCAATATACTCTTTGTTGTCATTTTTCCCTGGGGTATGAATAGTGATATTGTCCTGCTTCAAATTGTAGGTGGCGGTGGTTTTAATACCTCTAACATTGGACCCGTGACCTGTTTCTGTCATAGCGAAACATCCAAGTAGCTGCGCTTTGCCGATATCTTTCAAATAGCGATCATGGTGTTTTTTAGTGCCCAACTTCTCCACACTTCCTCCAAAAAGTCCAAATTGCACTCCAAACTTTACCGTAAGGCTGCCGTCCACGTACATAAGGTTTTCAAAAATAGCAGCGTACAACATCATATTATTTGTGCCGCCATAGGGTTCAGGGTAGGCTATGGCGCCGTACCCTTTTTTGGCCAAATATTGAACTTGGGACAGCACTTTCTCTCTAAAAACGACTTTGTCCTTTATGATCTCCCATGATAAAATGTTATTTTTTAGGGTGTCCCGAAATTCATCTATTTCATGACTAAAATCACCCTTGAGTAATTGGTCTATCTCTTTAGGGTTATAGTAATCGGAAGTTTTTTCCTGTACAACTTCCACTTCAAACAAATGGTGATAATGATTGGGTTGAATTCCAAGGTTTATTTCAATGGCCGACAAATCTTTGTTGAATACATGGGCATCTCCATTTTGTGATATCAATTTTCTGCTAAAAGAGGTTAAAGGGTGATTGTCGCCCTCGACCAATTTAATGCCTGAATTGGAAATGGTGCGCTGCCAGGATTTTATTTCTGTTGGCTTTGGCGGCTTATTGGTATTAAGCCAGTTGTTTAAGGTCTCCCTTTCTTTTATGGAAAGGTGTTGATCCTCGTCAATTATCTTTTTCACGACAGCAATTTCTGAGACAGTCAATAGGTCATCTGACCAGATTACAAAAAAGAATGGTATGTATTGTAAAACACTGGGTGGATATTTGGTCTTTATCATACCATGAATTTACATTTTTTTTTATTATTTAGACCCACATTTCAAAAACCCGAGATTTATGAAATGTGTTGGTAGAACCAACCATGCCTTTGGGGCGGGGTCCCTAGTTTAATGCTTTTACATTTGCTCTACGTATTTTCACTTAATTTTCTTATTAATTATAGGGTTATGAAAAATTTGTGATGGATTTAAAAGGAAGGAATACCGCCATTCTTAAATCTAGTTTCATTAAAGAACTATCCCAATTTCCATTATCTTTGTTGGAGTATGAATGAGAACCTAGATCCCACAGCCGAAAATTTTTCGAACGAAGAATTCGATATTGAAAGGGCCTTGCGCCCTATTTCCTTTGATGATTTTACGGGGCAGGAGCAGGTGCTGGAAAATTTGAAGATATTTGTTCAGGCGGCCAATTTAAGAGGGGAAGCCTTAGATCACACCTTGTTTCATGGTCCTCCGGGCTTGGGAAAGACAACTTTGGCCCATATCTTGGCCAATGAATTGGGGGTGGGAATTAAAATGACTTCAGGGCCTGTATTGGATAAACCTGGTGATCTGGCGGGACTACTGACAAATTTGGACGAAAGGGATGTACTGTTTATTGATGAGATCCATAGATTGAGTCCTATTGTGGAGGAATATTTGTACTCTGCCATGGAAGATTATAAGATAGATATTATGATTGAATCCGGTCCCAATGCCAGATCGGTTCAGATCAATTTAAATCCCTTTACCTTAATTGGTGCCACAACCCGCTCTGGTTTGTTAACGGCTCCAATGAGGGCGCGATTCGGAATACAGAGCAGATTGCAATATTATTCCACAGAACTGCTTTCAACTATTGTGGAAAGAAGTGCCGAAATCCTCAAAACGCCCATTACACAACAGGCGGCCATAGAAATTGCAGGTAGAAGTAGGGGGACCCCCAGAATATGTAATGCCCTACTAAGGCGGGTCCGGGATTTTGCGCAAATAAAAGGAAATGGAAAAATCGACATCGAAATTTCGCAATTTGGTCTCAAGGCATTAAATGTGGATGCCCACGGATTGGATGAAATGGATAATAAGATATTGACGACAATTATAGACAAGTTTAAAGGTGGTCCTGTAGGGATAAGCACATTGGCTACTGCCGTCTCTGAAAGTGCAGAAACCATAGAGGAGGTTTATGAGCCTTTTTTAATCCAACAGGGATTTATAATGCGTACCCCTAGAGGTAGGGAGGTAACAGAATTGGCCTATAGGCACCTGGGAAGAATAAAAGGCAATGTCCAGGGAGGACTTTTTTGACCATGTTACAAGGGTTCCTTAAAATCTTGTGCCTTGAGACCCAACCCATTCTAAATGAATAATTTGAAATTAGTATCTAGGTTTCAGGTCTTAAAAAATGCTAGGAGAATTTTAAAAAACCCTTTACCCTTTCATCATGAAAACTTTGAGGCAAATGGGGATAGTTTTAAAGTGCAATTAAGTACAAAGGAAATAATTCTTTTTACTAGAAACCCTGGCTTAATAAAGTACATACTCCAAAAACAACATAAAAATTTTCAAAAATCCCCTTTGCAAACTGTGGATTTGGCCAAGTATATTGGTCATGGAATCTTAACGTCCAATGGAGAGCATTGGCGGACGCACAGGCGAATGGTACAACCCGCCTTTCATAAGAAAAAACTCCATAATTTAATGGGGGTCATTAGAAAGGCCGTTCTTTCAGAACTTGAGCGCATAAATCCCAACAAGGAACAGGATGTTTTACCGCTTATGGGAGATCTTGCATTTCAGGTTGTGGCAAAGGCACTTTTTAGTAGTTCGGACATTAGGGAAAGGATGTCTCGACTTAAATATATTACGGAGGCCAATCAACGTATGTTGATCAAAGAAATGCGACAGCCTTATCTTAAATGGTGGTACAAGTTTAATGGCAACATAGACCGGCACTTAAAAATGTCCGTAGAATGCAAGAGCCTGCTTTTGGAAATTATAGAAGAGCGAAGAAAATCCGGATTGGAAATAGACGACCTTTTGGATATGCTTCTTAAGGCACGATATGAAGATGGCTCGCCCATGCCTGATGGGCAATTATTGGATGAAGTACTGATTCTTTTTACCGCAGGCCACGAAACTACCGCCAATGCGCTTAGTTTTACCCTGTTTCTTTTGGCCAAACACCCAGCAATTCAAGATCAAGTTTTTGAGGAAGTTTCCAAGGTAAATCTGAACGACAGCAATATTGATTTGATGCAAGGAGTGATGCAGCTTCAATTTGTTGAACAATGTTTGGAGGAGGCGCTAAGATTATATCCGCCAGCCTATATCATTGATAGGATTGCTAAGGAAGATGAGTCTTTCGAGGGAATTGCACTTCCCAAGGATGCCATGGTGCTTATGTCGATTTATGAATTACATCGCTATAACGATTATTGGGAAAGACCTACGGAATTTATTCCCAGCCGTTTCAGTGGTAAGGATAAAAAAGATTATAGTGATTATTATTATCCGTTTGGGGCGGGTCCAAGAATGTGTGTGGGCAATAATTTTGCTATGTATGAAATGATCATTGCCATAGCCGAAATTGTAAGGAAATACCATATTTCCAGTTCCTTGGCAAACATAGAGATCAATCCCTTGATTTCACTTAAGCCAAAGTGTGTACCTTTACTTTTTAAAGAACGATAATTTTTTTTGAATAACCGTTACAAACATACCCAGCTAATTAAAGCCGAAGCCAAACGCCTCGGTTTTTTGTCGTGCGGAATTTCCAAAGCGGAATTTTTGGAGGAGGAGGCGCCTAGGTTGGAAAAGTGGCTCAAAAAGAACATGCACGCGGAAATGGGTTATATGGAAAATCATTTCGATAAGCGTTTGGATCCAACTAAATTGGTGGAAGGGTCTAAATCCGTGATTTCACTTCTCCTTAATTATTTTCCAGAAGAATTTCAAAAAGAAAATACCTATAAGCTGTCCAAATATGCCTACGGGCAGGATTACCATCATATTATTAAATCTAAATTAAAGGAACTTCAGGAATTCATTGCCCGTGAGATAGGGGAGGTTAATGGTAGGGCCTTTGTAGATTCCGCACCAGTCTTGGACAAGGCCTGGGCTGCAAAGAGCGGATTGGGTTGGATTGGGAAACACAGTAATCTACTCACCCAGCAAGTAGGGTCTTTTTATTTTATAGCAGAACTGATATTGGATTTGGACTTGGAATACGACCATAGGGTAACCGATCATTGTGGTACCTGTACCGCCTGTATCGATGCCTGCCCAACCCAAGCAATAGTAGAGCCCTACGTAGTGGACGGCAGTAAATGCATTTCTTACCTTACTATCGAATTAAAGAACGAGATGCCTACAGAATTCCAAGGTAAAATGGACGATTGGATGTTTGGTTGTGACGTATGTCAGGATGTATGTCCTTGGAACCGCTTTTCTAAACCCCATCGCGAACCTTTGTTCAACCCCAATCCTGAATTACTTTCCATGACCAAAAAGGACTGGGAGGAAATCACGGAGGATGTTTTTATGAAGGTGTTCCAGAAGTCTGCCGTTAAACGCACTAAATTTTCAGGTTTAAAGCGGAACATCAATTTTATAAAATAGTTCATTACGGTCTAATTATTGGTTTCGGCCGAAAACCAAATGATTTGTGGCAAACGGGACATAGGTACCAGGGACTTACAAGAATTAATGGTCTGGGGCTATTATAAAACTGTAGGAGATTACTTTTTTAAATCTTATTATTTTAACTTTGTTTTTCAAAATCCACTATATGAGCAAGCAGAAGACCAGAAGGGAAGCCTTAGTATATCATGCAAAGCCCCAACCGGGTAAAATAAAAATAGTGCCTACCAAACCTTATGCTACGCAAAGGGATCTAGGACTTGCTTATTCTCCAGGAGTGGCGGAGCCCTGTCTGGAAATTGCCAAGAACAGGGATAACGTATATAAGTATACGGCCAAGGGAAATATAGTGGCGGTAATATCCAACGGAACCGCTGTACTTGGACTGGGGAATATAGGCCCTGAGGCTTCCAAACCTGTGATGGAGGGGAAATGTTTGTTGTTCAAGATTTTTGCTGATATTGATGGAATTGATATTGAATTGGATACCACCGATGTTGAAAAATTTATAGAAACGGTGAAGATAATATCCCCAACCTTCGGGGGTATTAATTTGGAAGACATAAAAGCTCCTGAAGCTTTTGAAATAGAAAGGCGATTAAAAGAGGAACTGGATATTCCGGTTATGCACGACGATCAACATGGAACAGCTATAATATCCTCCGCAGCCCTCTTGAACGCGCTGGTACTTACCAAGAAAAAAATAGGAAAGGTGCGTATAGTGGTAAGTGGGGCAGGTGCTGCAGCGGTTTCATGTACAAGGCTGTACAAGGCATTTGGGGCCAGTGACAAAAATATTGTGATGTTGGATAGTAAAGGGGTGATACGAAGTGATCGCGATACTTTATCTCCAGAAAAATTGGAGTTTGCCACGGATAGGAAAATTGACACTCTGGAAGAAGCCATGAAAGATGCCGATGTTTTTATTGGTCTTTCAGTGAAAGATATTGTTACTCCAGATATGTTATTGTCTATGGCTAAAGATCCAATTGTATTTGCTATGGCCAATCCTGATCCGGAAATAGATTATAATTTGGCCATAAAAACTAGAAAGGACATTATTATGGCCACAGGAAGGTCTGACCATCCTAACCAGGTGAACAATGTATTAGGATTTCCTTTTATATTTAGAGGTGCCTTGGATGTCAGGGCCACCAAAATAAACGAGGCCATGAAAATGGCGGCCGTAAAGGCATTGGCAGAGCTTACCAAGGAACCTGTTCCAGAGCAGGTGAATATTGCCTACGGACAAACAAGGTTAACTTTTGGAAGGGAATATATCATCCCTAAACCTTTTGACCCAAGGTTAATTTCTGAAATTCCTCCAGCAGTAGCAAAAGCTGCAATGGAAAGTGGAGTGGCCAAAATGCCAATTGATGACTGGGATAAATATAGGGAGGAGCTTTTACAACGCTCCGGAAACGACAACAAGATAGTTCGTTTGTTGCATGATCGAGCCAGAATGAACCCTAAAAAAGTTGTTTATGCCGAGGCCGATCATTTGGATGTTCTCAAAGCTGCTCAAATTGCCTATGAAGAAGGGATTGCAACGCCAATTTTATTGGGAAATAAAGCGGTCATTGCTGAATTGATGAAGGAACTCGAATTCGATGCAGATATACTTGTCATAGATTCTCATGCCGATGAAGCCAATGATAAAAGAAACCATTATGCTACCAAATATTTTGAAAATAGACAGCGTAGTGGCGTAAGTCTTTTTGGGGCGCGTGCAAAGATGAAGGAACGCAATTATTTTGCTGCAATGATGGTTCTGGAGGGGGATGCGGATGGAATGATTTCCGGGTATTCCAGAGCTTATCCAACAGTGGTAAAACCAGTATTCGAGGTAATCGGAAGAGCGGCCAACGTTAAAAAGGTGTCCACCGTTAACATTATGATTACAGAAAGGGGGCCGTTATTTTTAGCGGATACCTCCATCAATATAGATCCCAATGCGGAGGAAATTGCAGAAATTGCAAAAATGACGGCAAATGTAGCTACTACTTTTGGTTTTAGCCCTGTTATGGCCTTGTTGTCCTATGCTAATTTTGGGTCTTCAACCCATCCTAGAGCAACAAAAGTTAGGGAAGCAGCGAAAATTTTGCACGCTTCAAATCCTGAATTGGTGGTAGACGGTGAAATACAAATCGATTTCGCATTGAACAAGGACTTGCACCAGGGGAAATTCCCTTTTTCCAAATTATCCGGAAAGAAAGTAAATACCTTAATTTTTCCAAATCTGGAGTCGGCAAACATAACATATAAGTTATTGAAAGAATTGAACCAAGCGGATTCCATTGGGCCAATAATGGTTGGTTTAAGACGATCTGTTCATATTCTTCAATTGGGAGCTAGTGTGGACGAGATGGTCAATATGACCGCTGTTGCCGTAATTGATGCCCAAGAAAGGGAGAAAAGGAAAATAGCAAAGACCAGAAAATAATATAATTGAAATAATATCAATTTTCAAGAAGTTCCGAAAACTAACCCTGAAACCGAAATTAGATAATGATTACGCATTTAAAAGGAAAACTTGTTGAAAAAAATCCTACCCATATTGTAATCGAGTGTGCCGGCATTGGATATTTTGTAAATATTTCGTTGCACACATTTTCAAAAATTGGAGATTCCGAAAATATACAACTGTATACCCACCTACAAATAAAGGAGGATTCCCATACCTTGTTTGGTTTTTCGGAGAAGTCCGAGCGCGAAATATTTAGATTGTTATTGTCCGTTTCCGGAATAGGGTCCAGTACGGCAAGAACTATGTTGTCTTCCTTGTCTCCAGCCCAGATAAGGGATGCCATTGCAATCGGGGATGTGCCAACTATTCAAGGTATAAAAGGTATTGGTGCCAAAACAGCACAGCGTGTAATTTTGGACCTAAAAGAGAAGGTTTTAAAAGTCTACGATATTGATGAACTTTCCGCCCCGTCAAACAATACAAATAAAGATGAAGCGTTATCTGCATTAGAGGTTCTTGGATTTGTTCGCAAACAAGCTGAAAAAGTTGTGGACAAAGTAGTTGGCCAAGACCCTGGACTAAGCGTAGAGGACATTATAAAATTTGCGCTCAAAAATTTATAACAAGTTTGAAAAAAGGGGCAAAAATTCATCTTAAATCAATATTTAAGCTTACTATCCTACTCTTAATTTTCTTGGGCACAACGGAATCTTCCTTTGCGCAGGATACAGAGTCGGATGATTCTAATGAGCAGGAAATAGACACGCTTCAAACCGGTGTTGCCTTGGGGAAATTGAAATTGGAAAACCCCGACAGCATAGTTTCGAAATATACTTATGATCCCAATCTGGACAGATATATTTATACGGTAAGTGTTGGAGATTTTGATATTAGCTACCCCGTTATTCTTACGCCGGCCCAATACTTGGAGCTCGTTCGCCGCGAAGGCATGAAATCTTATTTTAAGCAAAAAATTGACGCCTTTTCTGGTAAAAAGGAAGGGAGTGAAGAGGCTCGTAGAAATTTACTGCCCAATTTTTATGTAAACAATAGTTTTTTTGAAAGCGTTTTTGGAGGAAATACGATCGAGGTAATTCCTCAGGGTTCTGTGGCTATGGATTTAGGTGTCATCTGGCAAAAAAATGACAATCCGTCCCTATCCCCGAGAAACCGCACCAACCTTTCGTTTGATTTCGATCAGCGTATAAGCCTAAGTATGTTAGGTAAAATAGGGGAGCGTTTGCAGGTTACGGCGAACTACGATACCGAGGCTACCTTCGATTTTCAGAATTTGGTAAAATTGGACTATACGCCTTCGGAGGATGATATTCTTCAAAAAATTGAAGTCGGTAATGTTAGTATGCCCCTTAACAGTTCTTTGATTACCGGGGCACAAAGTTTGTTTGGGGTAAAAACGGAATTGCAATTCGGCAGGACCAGGGTCACAGCAGTGTTTTCGGAACAAAGGTCACAGAGTAATACCGTAGTTGCGCAAGGAGGAGGTACGGTGAACGACTTTGAACTTAGGGCCCAGGATTACGATGAGGACAAACACTTTTTTCTAGCACATTACTTTAGGGATAATTATGATGCCGCCCTTGTAAATTATCCATATATAAGGAGCCAGGTACAGATAACTAGATTGGAGGTTTGGGTAACCAACAGAAGCCAACAAACTTTAAATGTCAGAAATATTGTGGCCATCCAAGATTTGGGGGAGGTACAAGCTGGAAAGACAAGAATAGGAATAAACAATGGAGATCCAGCCGGATTCTTTAATAATTCCGCTGCAGGAAATTTGCCTAGAAACGGCGCCAATGACTACAATCCGTTACAAATTGGGGCAGGAGGTGCCCTAACAAGTAGTATTCGTGATATAGCTACTGTTCAGGCTGGTTTTAATGTGCCGGGTTATACTGTAAATCAAGGGTTTGATTATGCAATCTTGGAAAATGCACGAAAACTGGAACAAGGTCGGGATTTTACCTTTAATACCCAATTGGGATATATTTCCTTAAATCAAAGATTGAGCAATGATGAGGTTTTGGGGGTTGCATTCCAATACACCTTTAATGGAGAAGTCTATCAAGTGGGGGAGTTTGCCAATGGTAGTGTAGATGCCACAACGGTATCGCCAGGAGCTGAAATTCCGGTCAACAATAATACGTTGGTCCTTAAATTACTTAAGAGCAATATTACCAATGTTGTTGATCCTATCTGGGATCTGATGATGAAGAATATTTATTCTACAGGGGCCTATCAATTAAGTCAGGAGGATTTTAAGTTGAATATATTATATACCGAAACCACTCCTAGAAATTATATTACGCCGGCGGAATCTGGAGTTGGGTCCGGTTGGCCCACAACACCTAAACCCTTGGAGGAGAGAATTTTGTTGGATGTGTTTAATCTGGACAGGCTAAATGCTTATAACGATTTGCAAAATGGGGGGGATGGCTTTTTTGATTACGTTGAAGGTATTACCATAGACTCCCAATCCGGAAGTATAATATTTACTAAGGTGGAGCCATTTGGGGAATATTTATTTAACCTTTTGGGGGGTGGCACTTATGATGTGGATAATGATCAGGGTTATAATGCCAATCAGCAGAAGTACGTTTTTAGGAACATGTATGCACTTCCTACAGCGGCGGCACAGCAGGACGCTGAAAAAAATAAATTCATTCTAAAAGGTACATATAAGTCGCAGGGAACCAATGGTATTCCCATAGGCGCCTTTAACGTACCAAGGGGATCTGTCAGGGTTACGGCCGGTGGTAGACAATTACAGGAAGGTATAGATTATACGGTTAACTATCAATCCGGTACGGTTCAAATATTGGATCCAAGTTTGGAAGCTTCCAATACTCCCATCAATATTTCTGTTGAAAACAATGCTGTTTTTGGACAGCAAACAAGGCGTTTTTCAGGAGTAAATGTAGAACATCAATTTAATAAGAACTTTGTATTGGGTGGTACCTTATTGAATCTCAACGAGAAACCCTTGACCCAAAAGTCAAATTATGGCATAGAGCCGGTGAACAATACCATATTCGGATTGAATAGTAATTTCTCTACAGAAGTTCCTTTTCTGACCAGATTGGCCAATAAATTACCAAACATAGATACCGATGTTCCGTCCAATTTATCCGTACGGGGCGAAGTTGCTTTTTTAAGTCCCAGTTCCCCTAAGAATGCTGATTTTGAGGGAGAAACCACTACCTATTTGGACGACTTTGAGGGTGCCCAATCCCTAATCGATATTAGGTCCTTCCTAGGATGGTCCATGGCCAGTCCACCGTTGGAATATATGACAGGTACCAACAGTTTGGAATCTGGATATGGTAGGGCTAAAATGGCATGGTATACCGTGGATCCCATTTTTTATTCCAATCAACGTCCAACAGCGCTAAGTGATGATGATATATCCACTAACGAAACTAGGAGAATCTATATTCAGGATGTTTTTAATCAAGATGTTCCGCAAGGCCAGACTTTGGCTCAAAATACCTTGGATATAGCTTATTATCCAAATTTAAAAGGGCCCTACAACGCGAACCCAAATTTTGCCACGGAACAGCCTCAGGATAAATGGGCGGGGATTATGCGATCCTTAAGTAGTACCAATTTTGAACAGTCCAACGTGGAATACGTTCAATTTTGGGTGTTGGATCCCTATGTGGATGGTATTGCAACAAGTGCCGGGGATCTCGTGATCAACTTTGGTAATATTTCAGAAGACATCCTGCCCGACGGCAGAAAGCAGTATGAAAACGGATTGCCTATAAATCCGGTTTCCAATGACCTCACCTATAAAACAAATTGGGGTAAGGTTCCCGCAACCCAATCCTTGGTATATGCTTTTGATGCAGACCAGAACAACAGGGGGTTACAGGATATTGGTTTTGACGGTTTAAACGATGCCGATGAAGCTACCTATACCTTTGAGGGAGGATTAACCTATAATGGTCCCGCAGAGGATCCTGCACTGGATAATTACGAATATTTCCTGAGCAGGGAAGGGGGTATTTTAGAACGATATTTAAATTTTAATAATCCGGATGGCAACTCTCCAGTTCAGTTGAGCAATTCTGACAGAGGTTCCACAACCTTGCCGGATGTAGAGGATATAGATAGGGACGGAACCATGAATACGGTAAACAGTTATTATGAGTATCGTATTAATATTAAGCCAGGGACCACTATTAATGATAAGTATGTAACAGATATAAAAGAAGGTGTTACCAGGTCCTTGCCAAATGGGAATACCTTGAACGAACGCTGGATTCAGTACAAGATACCTTTAACGGATTTTACCGATGCCAAAGGTGGAATAACCGATTTTAGATCTATAAGCTTTATGAGAATGTACCTTACTGGTTTTACCAGTAATGTAGTAATGCGTTTTGCCACCTTGGATCTGGTACGTGGAGATTGGCGTACTTATACCAAATCTTTACAGCCCGATGTTGACGGAGACCCTTCGGATGATGGTACTTTGGTAGATGTAAACGCTGTTAATATTGAAGAAAATGCCAACAGGACCCCAATACCATATGTCTTGCCTCCAGGGGTGCAGCGTGAAAGGCTGAACAATAACAATACCATTATTAGACAAAATGAACAATCTTTGTCTTTTGTAGTCGAGAATTTGGAACCTCGAGATTCTAGAGGGGTATTTAAAAATTTGAATATAGACATTAGGCAGTACAAACGTTTAAAAATGTTTATGCATGCCGAAGAGATTGTAGAGACCGATTATGCCAACGATGAGACTCCCTTGGTAGGTTTTATAAGGATAGGTTCCGATTTTTCCCAAAATTATTATCAGATAGAATTGCCCCTGCAATTAACGCCTTATGGTACAAGTTCGGACAGCGAAATTTGGCCCGATGTAAATGAGCTGGACCTTTCTTTGGACGATTTATCAAAGGTGAAATCTGCAGGAATTGCAGCACAGACCCTGAGCACTATTAATTATTATGAAATTAATAATGGGGAAGTGATTCAGGTAAATGAATTTGACCCCAGGACGCTTGGGAATTTGCGTATCGGTATTCGTGGAAACCCTTCTTTGGGCAGTATTAGAAGTGTAATGGTAGGGGTGAAGAATGATGACAACCTTCCGGCTAGGGGAGAGGTGTGGTTTAATGAACTGCGACTTTCAGGATTGGATAATAACGGAGGTTGGGCAGCCATTGCGGCTATGGATATGAACATGGCAGATTTTGCAAGTGTTTCCGCAACGGGTAGTAAAAGTACCTCAGGATTCGGTGCCATTGATCAAATGCCAAATGAAAGGGCGCGCGAAGATGCTATCTCCTATGATGTGGTCACCAATGTAAATATTGGTCAATTGTTTCCTAAAAAATGGGGAATTCAATTACCATTTAACTACGGTATTTCCGAGCAGATGATAACTCCGGAATTCGACCCGGTCTATGATGATCTTAAATTGGAAGATCGTATTGCAGCAGCTGCAACTCCGGAAGATGCGGAGGCTATAAGGCAACAGGGAGAAGATTATACAAAAAGGACCAGTATTAACTTTATAGGGGTTAGTAAGGATAGAGGGGAAGAGGCCGAGGCAAACTTTTACGATATAGAAAATTTCACCTTCAATTATTCCTATAATGAGGTAAACCATAGGGATTTTGAGATCGATGAATTGAAAGATCAAAATGTGGTGACCGGATTTGTGTACAACCACAATTTTAAACCTGTTACCGTGGAGCCTTTTGCCAAGAAAGATTCTTTATTTACCGGCAAATATTGGAAATGGTTGAAAGATTTAAATTTAAATGTACTGCCTGCCAGTGTTTCCCTTCAATCCAATATAAACAGATCCTTTAACCAACAAAAGTTCAGGGATGTTTTTGAGCCAGGGGTCGAAAAATTAGATCTGCCATTTTTACAGCAAAGGAATTATCTTTTTAATTGGCAATATGCTATCAATTATAGCCTAACAAAGTCCTTGCGTTTAAATCTAACGGCTTCCAATAACAATATTGTTAGGAATTATTTTGAGGAAGATGGAAATTCGGATTCGGATATAAACCAGGCCTTGGGACTGTGGGACGGATTTTTTGACCTTGGAGAACCCAATAGACATTCCCAGGAGATGCAATTGAATTACGAATTGCCCTTTAATAAAATCCCCGCGTTTAGTTTTATTAATTCCCAGTATACCTATACCAGTAACTTTGATTGGCAAAGGGGAGGGGATGCTTTGCGCCAAGTGGCTGGAGAGGATATTAATACAGTGCAGAATGCGAGTACCCATAATTTAACAGCTTCCTTGACCATGCAAAAATTCTATGATTTTCTAGGATTGGGCAGAAAGGATACCAAGGCTGCTGCTAAGAAACCGGTTCGTTTGGACAAGGGGGGTAATGCGGCATCAAAGGAAGATGATAATGAAGTTAAAAAGTCGAGCGGTGCCGGATATAATGCCTTTATAGATGTGCTTACCATGGTGAAGCGGGTAAATGTTACCTATAGCCAAAATGATGGTAAGGTATTGCCCGGGTATACGAGGTCTGTAGGCTTTATAGGTACGGCAAAACCAACAATTGGATTTGTTTTTGGAAGTCAGGCCGATGTTAGGTATGAGGCGGCAAGGAATGGTTGGTTGACCACTTTTCAAGAATTTAACCAGCAATATATAGAAAATAGCAATAAACAGTTGAATATAACTGCAACAGCACAGCCCACGAGGGATTTAACCATTGACCTTGTAGCGGACAGGCAATCTTCGGAGAGTTATCAGGAGACTTTTAATGTGGAAGATCTGGGTAATAGCACATATGAGTATTTGAATTTGTTGGGGAATAACTATGGCAATTTTAGTATTTCTACTTTAATGATCGGTACGGTCTTTAGTCAAGGAGATGAATTTAATTCCGCCAATTTTGAAACTTTTAAGCAAAATAGGATTACGGTGGCCAATAGAATTGTTTCGGAAAGAAATCAGGATACCGGTGTGGTGGATGATGATGGTTTCCCTGAAAGATATGGTAAAACTAGTCAGGATGTTTTATTGCCTGCTTTTTTTGCTGCTTATACGGGAAAAGATCCCAATAAGGTGAGTTTGGACGCTTTTAGAAATATTCCAATTCCCAACTGGAACATTAAATATACTGGATTAATGCGCAACCCTTGGTTCAAGGAAAAGTTTAAACGTTTTTCTTTAAGCCACGGATATAGGTCGGCATATAGTATAAATTCATTCCAGACCAATTTAACGCGTACCCAGTTGATCAATGAGGGTCTAGAGCCTATAAATCAGGAAAATCAAGATTTTTTACCGGTTAATATTATGAACAATGTGGTGCTGACGGATCAGTTTAATCCATTGATGCGGGTAGATTTCGAAATGCAAAATTCACTTAGTGTCCTAGCGGAAATCAGAACAGAAAGGATGATGTCCTTAAGTTTTGATAATAATTTGATGACAGAGATCAATGGTAGGGATTATACGATTGGACTTGGTTATCGCTTTAAGGATGTGAAATTTGTAACCAATATAGGAGGGGAGAAGCAAAGGTTAAAGGGCGATTTAAATCTTAAAGCAGACCTAACCCTAAGGGATAATATTACCATTATTCGAAACTTGGATATTGACAACAATCAAATTACTTCAGGACAAAATTTAGTGTCCCTTAAATTCGTAGCAGATTACGCCCTGAGCAAAAGTTTAAATGCACTTTTCTTTTACGATCATTCCTTTTCCAAATTTGCTGTTTCTACGGCCTTCCCCCAAACTTCGATAAATACAGGATTTACCTTGAGGTATAATTTTGGTAATTAATTTTGCCTAGAACTATAAGGGGCTTTAATAGGTCAAATTTTTAAGTATTTAAAAAAGATTAATTGAGTTTATTGATTAACAACAGAAATCTTTTACATTTGTTTCCTTAACAAATTGAGATAATGAATATACCTTCAGATTTAAAGTACACAAAAGACCATGAATGGGTCAGAATAGAGGGCGATACTGCCATAGTGGGCATTACCGATTTTGCCCAGGGCGAACTTGGTGATATTGTTTATGTAGAAGTGGAGACCATGGATGAAACCTTGGATAAAGATGAGGTTTTTGGTACAGTGGAGGCCGTGAAAACAGTTTCAGATCTTTTTCTGCCTTTGAGTGGGGAAATAATAGCTTTTAATGAAACTCTGGAGGATGAGCCGGAAAAAGTGAATACCGATCCCTATGGCGATGGTTGGATCATTAAAATTAAATTAAGTGATTCGTCCGAAATAAATAGCTTGCTAAGTGATGCGGCTTACAAAGAGCTCGTAGGTGCTTAAAAAATATTTTTTCACAATAATATTTATAGGCTGGGTGGTGTTCATTACACTACTCAGCTTATTTTCTTTTGATGAAGAAAGCATTCCTTCCGTAGCCATTCCTCATTTGGATAAACTGGTCCATTTTACCTTTTATTTTGTGTTTACCGTATTGGCTTGTTTATCTTTTAGGGAGATAAATCCTAAAAAGATTCCCTTAGGTAAATTATTGGCTAAAATAATTGTGTTTGCGATTATTTATGGTATAGTTATTGAGGTGTTACAGGGTGTAGCTACAATTGATAGAGATCCCGATTTGTTGGATGTTTTGGCGAATAGTTCCGGGGCATTGTTTGGAAGTTTTGCAGTGAAGTATATCTTCTCAGGAAAAACTTCTTTAAAGTGGTTGAAATAGTATTTTTTTGAGTAATTTGGGAGGGTATTCCAATTTGAAGGGTGCAACTTTCTGGTTCTTAGTTATATGTAGGGATAGATGGCTGTAATCCAGTTTGCCGACACATTGTTTGGCTGTAGCAACAAATGAATGGGATGTTTTGGAGCCCAGAGTCCTGTTAGAATTTATTTGTATTTTTTTTAACAAAAAGTTTTAAACAGATAAAATAAATATATAAATTAGCGAACATTAAAAATTAAGAATTATGGAACTTAAAAAGAATCCTAAAGCAGATTTGACAAGAAATAGCGGACTTTATTTCGTTATTGGTCTTGTGCTGGTTATGCTGTTGACGTACATTGCTTTTGAATGGAAGACCTATGACGACGACAATAATTTCGATTATACTATGAATGTGGAGGATACTTTGGATGAAGAAGTTCCCATGACGGAACAACTTAAGACACCACCACCACCACCACCACCAGCTGCACCGGAGATCATTGAGGTTGTTGAAGATGAGGAGGAAGTGGAAGAGACTGTAATAGAATCTACTGAAACCAGTCAAGAAGAGGAAGTAATTGAAGTTGCCGATGTTGAGGTCGAAGAGATGGAGGAAGATGTGGATGTACCTTTTGCTGTTATCGAGGATGTTCCAATTTTCCCTGGATGTGAGAACGAACCAAAAAATAAGTTAAGGGATTGTTTTAACTCAATGATGCAAAAGCACATTGGTAAAAACTTCCGTTATCCAGAAATTGCGCAGGAAATGGGAGTTCAAGGTAGGGTAAACGTAATGTTCGTTATCCAAAAAGATGGAAGTATCGGGAACGTAAGGATGAGAGGCCCGGATAAAAACTTGGAGGAAGAGGCCGCAAGGATTATAGGTAAATTGCCTAAGATGACTCCTGGAAAGCAAAGAGGTAGAGCTGTTCGTGTACCATTTAGTATTCCAATTACATTTAAATTACAATAGGAAGGTAGAAATCTTCACTATATATAAAATCCCGAGTTTAAGCTCGGGATTTTTTTATGTCCCATTTTTAGGATAGTTAGCTCTATTATTGGTCAGAATATTTTTTATAATGTTTTGTTTTTGTGGGTAAATGGGCTGCCTTTGGCCTAAATAAAGATAAACATGATTATTTGGTTGCAAAAAATTCCAATGAGGTGTATCTTTGCGATCCATTTAAAAAATGTAAATGAAAACGGCCGTCAGTTCAGTCAAAAACACCTCTTTAGTGGTATATTTTGCTGACTTTAAGGAAATTACCAAAGCAAGGCTCGCAATCAGTGTTGTTTTCTCCTCTATAGCTGGGTATTTTCTTGGGGCTGTTGAAATCAATTATGTATCGGTACTTCTCTTGGCTTTTGGTGGGTATTGTATGGTAGGGGCTTCCAATGCCTATAATCAAATTATAGAAAAAGACTTGGATGCCTTAATGAATCGCACCAAGAATAGACCTATACCGGCAGGGAGAATGTCCGTGTCCACAGCTATGACCATTGCAGTGCTGATGACAATTTTGGGAATAGTGGCCTTGTATTTCTTGAATCCCAAGACGGCCATGTTCGGAGCTATTTCAATCTTTTTGTATACCAGTGTCTACACCCCATTAAAAACAATAACTCCCTTAGCGGTATTTGTTGGTGCCTTTCCGGGTGCCATTCCCTTCATGTTGGGGTGGGTGGCCGCTACCGATAATTTTGGAATAGAGCCCGGCACTTTGTTCATGATTCAGTTTTTTTGGCAGTTTCCGCATTTTTGGGCCTTGGGCTGGATGTTGGATGAAGACTATAAATTAGGGGGTTTTAAAATGCTTCCCACAGGTAAAAAGGATAAAGGAACCGCATTGCAGATCATTATGTATACCATATGGATGATAATTATTTCTGTGATTCCGGTATTTGGTTTTACAGGCAGATTGCAATTGTCCATTGTTGCGGCGATAATCGTCTTCTTAATGGGTACGGTAATGCTATTCTTCGCTTTTAGACTATACGAAAAAAGGGATAATGTTTCTGCTAGGAAATTAATGTTGGCTAGTGTAAGTTATATCACCTTGATGCAGGTGGTGTATGTAATGGATAAATTTATATAATAAAGATGGACTTAACACAAGGGACAGGAAAGGAAAAGAACGATAGGGCGAAAAAGATGATGCTCTGGTTTGGGATTATTAGCCTCCTAATGGGATTCGCAGGTTGGACAAGTGCCTATATTGTGAGTAGTTCCAGGGAAGATTGGATCAGGGAACTAACTTTGCCATCATCGTTTCTGTTTAGTACCCTAGTTATAATTATAAGTAGTATAACTTATATAATGGCCAAGAAAGCTATAAGGCAAGATCAGGTTAAGCAGTGTACCATTTGGTTGTTGGTGACCATGGGCTTGGGTATTGCTTTTGTGGTATTGCAATTTAATGGATTTTCCCAAATGGTGGCCAATGGATACTATTTTACAGGCCCTACCAGCAATATTAAAATGTCCTAT
>TARA_R110000868_G_scaffold10138_7_pt1 | contig 27482 bp, 21 predicted proteins | sample TARA_R110000868 | Tara Oceans TARA_R110000868 (sample SAMEA4397489) | marine metagenome | biome: Polar Biome; feature: [SRF] surface water layer (ENVO:00010504); material: water (ENVO:00002006), including particulate matter (ENVO:01000060) such as... | depth 5 m | reverse complement strand
GCGCTGGGCGATGCGGCTCTTCATTCTGGTCAATGGCGTCTGGTTTTTCCGTATCGGCTTCATGGCCTGGATCATCGCCATGCAGGGCCCCGTCGGCTCGACCAATCAGCTCGATGGCCCCTTCGACCTGACGCTCGCCTTCGGCGCCTATCTCCTGCCACTGGCCATTCTGGAGCTCTATTTCAGGGCCGGCCGGGCCAGGGCCGCGTGGCCCAAGCTCGCCGTCGCAGCCCTGGTCGGCGTCGGTACGCTCATCACCGCTGTCGGCATTTTCGGCGCCTGGATGTTCATGTGGAGCCCGCATTTGTGAGGGTGGGTTTGATGGATCTTGGGACGGCGCGCCGATTGTGCGCCGTTTTCGTTTGGGGCCTGGTTGTGATGGGTATACAATCAGTTTGATTGAGATTTAATCACAGCTGGAATTATGACCGAGAAACCGACCCGTGTTGTCACGGCACATCTGCCCGAGGACCTCGCCAAGCGCCTTGACGAATATGCGCATCGCCAGGAGCGGTCGAAAGGGTGGATCGTCAGACAGGCCGTGACCGACTGGATCAGTCAGGAGGATGAGTGGGATCGGATGACGCGGGAGGGTCTCGCCGCTGCTGACGCCGGTGAAACCGTCGATCACGCCCGCGTTGAGGCATGGGCGGAGAGCCTCGGGACGGATGCGCCATTGCCTTTGCCTAAGCCGTGAGGCTGATCTGGACCGGGACGGCACTGGCAGATCTGGCGCGCCTTCATGATTTTCTGGCTCCGGCCAATCCGCGGGCGGCAATTGAGGCGGTCCGGGAAATCGTCAGGAGTGAAGGGCGCTTGCGGGCCTTGCCGCGGATCGGAACCCGATTGGACGGGTTTGAAGGGCGCGATGTTCGCCGGCTCATAATCGGCTGGTATCAGTTGCGCTATGAATTGGCGGACGACTGTATCACCGTCCTTCGTGTGCTGCATTCCAGGGAGGTGCGGTGATGGCCGCGCTTGGCGGTGCGCGATACTGTCGCCTGCCCGACTGCCGTTCTGGAACCAACCCGCCCCATGACCCCATCGCCCAAGTCCATCCTCAAATCCGTCTTTGGCTTCCCTGACTTCCGTCCGGGCCAGCTGCCCATTGTCGAGCGCCTGCTCGCGGGGACCCACACCCTGTGTGTGATGCCGACGGGGGCGGGGAAATCGCTGTGCTATCAGGTGCCGGCGCTGATGCTGGAGCGGCCTTCCATCATTGTCTCGCCGCTGGTGGCGTTGATGGATGACCAGGTCGCCGGGCTGGCGGCCAATGGGGTGAGGGCGGCGGTGATCCATTCCGGGCGTGACCGCGAGGCGAATGTGGCGGCCTGGCGGGCCTTTCAGTCGGGCGAAGCGAAACTGCTCTATCTGTCGCCGGAACGCCTGATGACGCCGCGCATGATCGAGGCGCTCAAGCCGGTCGATCCAGGCCTCTTCGTGGTCGATGAGGCCCACTGTATCTCCAAATGGGGTGCCAGCTTCCGGCCGGAGTACGAACAACTCTCCCAGCTCAAGACACACTTTCCCGATGCGACACTGGCCGCCTTCACGGCGACGGCCGACAATGCGACGCGGATCGATATCGCCGAGAAGCTTTTTGGCGGCAATGGCGACACCGTTGTGCGCGGCTTTGACCGGCCGAATCTTACCCTTGCTGTCACGCCGAAAACGCAATGGAAGCCGCAATTGCTCGGCTTTCTCGCTGAGCGTCGTGACCAGTCGGGCATTGTCTATTGCCTGTCGCGCAAGCTGACCGAGGAAGTCGCGGGCATGCTGGCGGGGGAGGGCTATCGGGCGCTGGCCTATCATGCCGGGCTCTCGCCGGAGCAGCGGCGCGAAAACCAGGAGATTTTCATGGCCGAGGAGGCCGTGATCATGGTCGCGACGATCGCCTTTGGCATGGGTATCGACAAGCCGGATATCCGCTATGTCTTCCATCTCAACATGCCAGGCAGCATGGAGGCCTATTATCAGGAGATCGGCCGCGCCGGACGCGATGGCGCGCCGGCTGATGCGGCGATGCTCTATGGTCTGGGCGATGCCAGCCTGCGGCGGCGCTTCATCGATGGCGATGGCGAGGATGAGGCCCATAAGCGGCGCGAGCATCAGCGCCTTGATGCCTTGCTCTCCTATTGCGAGGCGACCCAGTGCCGCCGCATCACGCTCCTGTCCTATTTCGGCGAGCCCGGTTCGAAGGCCTGCGGCAATTGCGATATCTGTCTTGACCCGCCGAAACTCCTGGATGGAACGCGCGAGGCGCAAATGCTGTTCTCGGCCATTATGCGCACCGGCCAGGTCTTCGGAGCCGGCCATGTCATCGATGTGCTGCGCGGCGGCGATACCGACCGGATCCGTGCTCGCGGCCATGATGCGCTGCCGACCTATGGCGTCGGCAAAGACAAGCCGAAACCCTTCTGGCAAGGCCTGATCCGCCAGGCGGTGGCGGGCGGTTATCTCCTGGTTGATATGGACCAGTATGGCGGGCTCAAGCTGACGCCGCGCGGCGAGGCCGTCCTCAAGGGCCGCGAGACGTTTGAGTTGCGCGAGATCGTCCCGGGCAAGGGTGAGAAGAAGCCGCGCCGCAGTGCGGCCAGCAAGGCGGCCGAAGCCGATGTCGATGCTGGACTCCTCGCCGCGCTGAAGGGGCTGCGCCGCGAGATCGCCGCCGAGCGCAAGGTTCCGGCTTATGTCATCTTCTCCGACGCGACCCTGATCGATATGTGCCACCTCAAACCACGGAACCTTGAGGAGATGGCGGCCGTTAACGGCGTCGGGCCAAAGAAGCTTACGGAGTTCGGCGAGCGGTTTCTGGCGGAAATGCCGGACGCCTAGCCCCGTCTCAGCCCAGGCCCAGCGCGTGACACAGACAGGTCAGCCGCCGTAGCGGTGGGTTGAGGCATCTTCCGGGCGTGCCGGTCCCGCTTCACCGCCAGAATTGCCACCATGGCACGTCCTCGCGGGCAATGCCGAGCCATTCGCGAATGCTCTGGATTATGCCGTCGAGGCGCCCCCAGACCGGCAGATGCGTTTGCACCCAGGCATCGAAATCAGGCGAGAAAACTGACGCGACGAAGACGATCAGGAAGATCGTCACGGCGATCGTCAATGCGGGCTTCACAATATCTGCAAGGAAACTGAACACGGTGATCCCCCCTCTTGTCGTCGGAGATTATCGCCGATCTTGAGACGAGGCGCCATGAAAGTTTGATCTGCCGGTTTCGTCAGGGCGAAACGTGCCGCCCCTGCGGCGCGCTCAGTCCAGGAAGGCGGCGATCTCTTTCGCTTGGGCGGTGATCTCCTCCATATCCGCCTGCTTGCCGCCATGTGCCCCGAGCGCGACGCCCTCCTTGCGGGGGATGATGTGGAAATGGACGTGGAAGACGGTCTGGCCGGCCGGGGCGCCATTGAACTGGGTGATGATGATCCCGTCCGGGGCGAGGGCGGCTTTTACGGCATTGCCGATTTTCTTGACCCGAACCATCGCCGCGGCCAGGCCCTCATCGGACATCTCCAGCGCGTTGCGGGCGGCTTCCTTCGGCACGACCAGCACATGCCCGGGCGCTTGCGGGAAGATGTCCATGAAGGAGAGCACGCTCTCATCCTCATAGACCTTCACGCATGGCATATCGCCGCGCAGGATCTTGGCGAAGATATTGTCTGGATCATAGCTGCCGGAAAGGCTCATGGCGGGTCTCCCAAATCGTCCCCTGAGTGTAGGGGGATCGGCTGGTGCGATCCAGCAGCATGGTGTCGCGGGCGTGCGTATCGGGGTGAGCGTGCGCCCGGGTGATGGGCGGGAGACGTGTCTGCGTCATTAATCCGCAGCTTTATACGGGCTTTCCGCATCCAGAAGGTCAATATCGGCCAGGACGGCGGGGCGTTCGCGGTCGAGATAGTCTGCGACCGCGTCACGAAAGCCTTCATGTGAAATCCAGTGGGCGGAATAGACCGGCTGCGGGCGGTAGCCGCGTGCCAGCTTGTGCTCGCCCTGTGCACCGGCCTCGACGCGGCCCAGGCCGAGCCGGATCGCGGCGTCAATTGCCTGGTGGTAGCAGAGCTCGAAATGCAGGTAGGGATGACCCTCCAGCCGGCCCCAATAGCGGCCATAGAGCGCGTCTGACCCGATCAGGTTCAGTGCTGCAGCGATATAGCTGCCGTCTTTCTTCGCCATCACCAGCAGCACCCGCTCGGCCATGCGCTCATGGATGAGGTGGAAGAAGGCCCGGTTGAGATAGGGATAGCCCCATTTGCGGCTGCCGGTTTCCTGGTAGCAGGCAAAGAAGACGTCCCAGTGCTCGGGCCGCAGATCGGCGCCGGTGAGGTGCTCGATCTCGATCCCGTCCTGGGCCGCAGCGCGCTCCTTGCGTAGCCCCTTGCGCTTGCGCGAGGAAAGGTCGCCGAGAAAGTCGTCATAGCTGGCATACTCGCGATTATGCCAGACGAATTGCCGGTCAATGCGTTGCAGAAGCCCCGCCTGGCCCAGCTCGTCCCACTCCTCGCGGCCGGGAAAATTGACGTGCCAGCTGGACAGGCCCCATTGGCCGGCGGCGTCGATGAGACCGGAGACCAGGGCCCGCCGGATCGCAGGATCGGGTGCGAGGGTGCGCCGGCCGGTCACGGGCGAAAACGGGACGGCGGTGAGGAGTTTGGGGAAATAGCGGCCGCCGGCGCGCTCGAAGCTTTCCGCCCAGCCATGATCGAAGACATATTCGCCCTGGCTGTGGGATTTCAGATAGAGCGGCACGGCGCCGCGCAGGCGGCCGGTCTCGTCTGCGGCGACAAGATGGTGCGGCATCCAGCCGGTTTCGCCGCCAACACAGCCGCTCTCCTCAAGCGCCTGCAGGAAAGTCCAGCTGAGGAAGGGATCGAACTCGGCGCCTTGCGGATTGGCAAGCTCGTCCCAGTCACTCCGGGAGACGCTGGCGAGCCCGTCCACGACGCTGATCGTCAGCTGGTCCGGTATCGCATCAGGCTCTGGCGATCCATCCGGCGCCATTGATCAATGCGAGACGATCTGGAAACGGCGGGCTTGCCGCGCTGCCAGGGTGGTGGCGACGCTTTCAATTTCGGTCGCCCGCACCCAGGCCGGGCTGCCCTGTTCAAGATCAGCGCGGGCGCGCGAGGCAAACATGGCCGCCCGGGCACCATCGCCGCTGGCATAGGCCTGTTCGGCAACGGCCAGCTGGGCCAGAGCGGTGTCGCCCTCGCGCTCGTGCACGATCGACAATTCATACCAGGCGAAGCCATTGTCCGGTTCGATATCCAGGGCGACTTGCAGATTGTCCTGAGCGTCGTCGAGATAATCATCGTTTCCGGTGGCGATCAGCGAGATTGCGAGGTTGAGGCGGAGTAGCGGTGCCGTCGGTTCCAGCTCCACCGAGCGGCGGTGATAGGGAATGGATTCCGCGATATGGCCGGTCTCGAACAGCATTTGTCCGTAGAGTTCCTGGAAATACGGATTGTTCGGCTCTTCCTCGATCAGGCTTTCGATCTCGACGCGGGCATCATCGAGCCTGGCATCACGGAAATAGGCGACAGCGCGGGCATAACGCGCGGGCAGCGACTGGTCGGTGCGCGGGTAGCGGTAGAGGACGAATTCCGGCTCGGTCAGAAAGCCGTAAATCTTGCCCTGGATGCGTTGCAGATAGGCGATGTCTTCCGGTGAGTCATCGACATTGGCGTGCTGGGCCGCATCGGCATTGTCCCGCAGGATCGCGATGCGTTCCGAGGAGAGCGGGTGCGAGCGGAAATAGGGAAAGCGGCGCGCATTCGACATCACTTCCTGGTAGCGAAAGCGTTCGAAGAATTCGACGAGGCCCTCGGCCGACTGGCCGCTCGTTTCGAGGTATTGCAGCGCCGCCTGGTCGGCGGAGGCTTCCTGGGCGCGGCTATAGGTCATCAGGGAGAGGGCGCCGAATTGCTGGCTGGAGGCCATCAGCGCGCCGGCGGCGCCGCCTTCGCCGGCAAAGGCGGCCAGAAGGCCGAGGCCGAGCGAGATGAACATCGGCACCTGGGCCGCGCTCATGCCATCACCGATACGCGCCAGATGGGCGCCCGCGATATGGCCGGTCTCGTGGGCGATAACGCCTTTGAGCTGGTTGGGCGTTTCCGCTTCGATGATCGTGCCGGTGTGGAGGAAGATATTCTGTCCGCCGGTGACGAAGGCGTTAATCGTCGGGTCCGCAATGATGTAGAGACGCACATCAGCGGGTGACAGTCCGGCGGCGGTCAGCAGCGGATCTGAATAGTCGCGCAGCATGTGTTCGATTTCAGTGTCGCGGATAAGCGACTGCGCCGAAGCCGGCGCGATGGCGATCGCGGAGATGAGGCAGGCCGAGGCCAGGCCGGCGGCAATAGATTTCAGGGGTCGCATTACGCCGTTACTCCTAAGCCCCCGCGGCAGGATGTTAGCAGCTTGATCCCCAAGCGCCACTCACGAATAAGTCAGCCTGGCCGGACCACAGGGTCCGGCCAGGCTGTTGTTCTACTTCCCGAACAGGCCGGTCTTGTTCCACCAGCCGCGCTTGATGGGCTTGGCAGGCTCAGGCTTGGCATCCGCCACGACAGCGGTTTCAGCTTCCTTTGCCGGAGCGGCTTCAGGTTTGGACGGCGCCGGGGCGGGGGCTTCCGTCGCGGCCGGAGTTTCGCTTGCAGAATCCGCTTCCACGGCCGGTGCGGCCGGCTCGGCCTTCTTGCGGCGGGTGCGGGGTTTGGGCTTTGCAGCCGGCTCGGCAGCGCTTTCCGCGGCTGGGTTTTCAGCCTTGGCCTCTGTCTCGCCTGTCTCGGCCGCTTTCTCTGCGGCGGTCTTGCGGGGACGGCGCGTGCGGCGTTTCGGAGCTTCCTCTTCCGCCACGGCGTCTGCCGGCTCAGCGGGCGTGCTTGCCGCTGCCTCGGCCGGGCTCTCGCTTGCGGGAGCTTCGGTTTCGGCGGTCTTGCGACGGCGCGGTGCGCGCTGACGCTTCGGCTTTTCCTCGGCCGCTACGGCATCGGCTACAGGCTCGACCGGCGCAGCTTCGTCGGACGGGGCGGCGGTGGCCGCAGCAGCATCGTCTTCGCTCCCGGCAGCTTCGCCATTGGCGTTTTCGCTGCCTTCAGCCTGACCTTCGGTACGACGGCGCGAACGACCACCCCGGCGGCCACGGCGGCGGCGGCGGCGAGGCGATTCGCCGTCTTCGCCAGCGGGCGCGTCACGGGAGGCATCGCCGGCATTGCCGGTCTGGGCCTCGGCGGCATCACTGTCACCGGCTTCGATCTCGCTGTCGCTATCGGTTCCGGCAGCAGGTGCCGACTGGCCATCTTCGCCTTCGCCCTTGCGGCGGCGGCGACGGCGGCGACGGCGCGTCCCGTCTTCGGCTGTGCCTTCGGCAGCCGGCGCGCGGTCAGCGGCGGGTTCGCGATTGCCGCGGCGCTTGGGCTCGGGAGCCTCTTCGGCCTCGTCTTCGTCTTCCTCGTCGACATCGTCCATGACGAGTTCGTCGGCGCTGTCCTCGGGATCGGGCGTCATGACGGAGCGCGGAATGATGAATTCCTCGCCCGGCGCGCGCATGTCGATGACTTCGATCTTGTGTTCCGGCGCCATGATGGAGTCGTCGGACGCGACCGAGATGCTCATCTGGAAGCGGGCTTCAATGGCCAGCAGATGGTCGCGCTTTTCATTGAGGAGATAGATCGCGATCGAAGTAGGCAGTGAGATGCGCACGCGCTTGGCGCGGCCTTTCATGCCTTCTTTTTCCAGGCCGCGCAGGGCGACCAGGGCGCTGGATTCGACCGAGCGGATATGGCCCGAGCCCTTGCAATGCGGGCACATCTCGGTCGAGCCTTCGATCAGGCTGGTGCGGCGGCGTTGACGGGAGATTTCCATCAGGCCGAATTGCGAGATGCGGCCCATTTGCAGGCGGGCGCGGTCGCGCTTCAGCGCGTCCTTCATCACCTTCTCGACGGCGCGCACATTCTTTGATTCGTCCATGTCGATGAAATCGATGACGATCAGACCGGCCAGATCGCGCAGGCGCATCTGGCGGGCCGCTTCATGGGCCGCTTCGATATTGGTCTTGACGGCGGTCGTCTCGATATTGCGTTCTCGGGTCGAGCGGCCGGAATTAACGTCGATCGAGACCAGGGCCTCGGTCGGGTTGATGACAATATAGCCACCGGATTTGAGCGGCGCGATCGGCGAATAGATCGCCTCGAGCTGTGGCTCGACCTGATGCTGCAGGAAGAGCGGCACGACTTCGTTATAGTGCTGAACCTTCTTGGCATGGCTCGGCATCAGCATGCGCATGAAGGCCTTGGCTTCCTTATAGGCTGCCTCGCCCTCGACGAGCACGCCGTCGATATCCTTGTCATAGAGGTCGCGGATCGCGCGTTTGACGAGATTGCCTTCCTCATAGATCAGCGCCGGGGCGACAGACTTCAGGGTCAGGTCGCGGATATTTTCCCACAGACGCAGCAGGTAATCGGCATCGCGGCGGATCTCGATCTTGGTGCGCGAGGCACCGGCCGTGCGGATGATGAGGCCAATGCCCTTGGGCAGTTGCAGTTCGCTGACAACGGATTTCAGGCGCTTGCGATCGGCCACATTGGCGATCTTGCGCGAAATGCCGCCGCCGCGCGGCGTATTGGGCATCAGCACGCAATAGCGGCCGGCGAGCGAGAGATAGGTCGTCAGTGCGGCGCCCTTATTGCCCCGCTCTTCCTTGGCGACCTGGACCAGCAGGACCTGGCGGCGTTTGACGACTTCCTGGATCTTGTATTTGCGATAGAGCTGACGCGAGCGGCGGGCGGCCTTCTCCTCGTCAATCTCGTCATCATCGGCATCGTCGCCGAAGTTCTCGGCGGCGGGTTCGTCATTCTCATCGCCCTCGGCGGTCGGCTCGTCGCTCTCGGCGGGAGCGTCCGGCTCGGAGTCGGCTTCGGCCTCGGCCTCGGCATGAACCGCGGTCGCTTCCTCGGCGGCGAGCGCCATCCGGTCCTCATAGGGGATCTGGTAGTAATCAGGGTGGATTTCATTGAACGCCAGGAAGCCGTGGCGATTGCCGCCATACTCCACAAAGGCTGCCTGCAATGATGGCTCTACGCGCGTGACCTTGGCGAGGTAGATATTACCACGAATGGGGCGCCGGGCCGCGGCTTCAAAGTCAAAATCCTCAACCTTGGTTCCGTCCACAACGACGACGCGGGTCTCTTCCGAGTGACCTGCGTCGATCAGCATTTTCTTTGACATAAAGGGTGTCTCCTGCGCGCGTTCGCTGACTGCGGGCTTCGTTACAGAAGGGCGCAAATGTCAGGAGCGGCGGGGGCGCGATATGTGAGCTTTGGCCTGTCAGCAATGTTTTGAGCATCGGGCTAGCCTCACGAGTCGGCTGTTTCCAAAAAACGCGCCCGGGCCAGGGAATGTCCAAGCGGGCAGGGGCGCGACGGTCGGGGCCACGGGCGTCAGATTTCTGATCCGCGGCGATAAAGAGCGTGTCGGCAGGTCCGCGATGGACCGCGCCTCTTCGCGCCTGGCAAAGCATCGCAACCCGGTTACGAGTCGAACATCTGCCAAGGCCTTTTCAACATGCAACATTCGGATCGTTATGGGAAGCCTTTGTGACGGTGATGCAAATAACGCCAGATTGCGCCGTTTCATCAACCAAACGTCAAGCTCCAGCGGTTAGTGTACCTCAAAAGCCGTGGACAGAATCACGGTGTGTGCGATGGTGTGACAATGCGAGTTCAACGGTTTTTCATGGCCTCAATCGGCGCTTTGCTGATGACGGCGGGTGCGTTCGCGGATCAACAGGTCCGCGATGTTCGCTTTGGCGTGGAGGCTGAGGGCCGAACGCGCGTCGTGATCGAAACTTCCGAAGCTGCTGATTTTCGTGCCTTCACGCTCGAAGGTCCCTCCGACCGTCTTGTCGTCGATCTGCCCGTCTCGCAATGGGCGGTTCGTGGCCTGGAAAGCGGTGAGGGGATCGGCGCCGGCATGGTCGACGATTTCCGTTTTTTCAACAATACGGCCTCCACGTCGCGCGTCGTCTTCGCGCTTGAGAATCCGGCCGTCATTGTTTCGCAATTTGCCCTCGATCCCGCGACATCGGGCGGCAATTACCGCTTCGTCATTGATCTTGAGCGCGCCAGTGCTGGCAGTTACAGCCCGGTTTCCGCCCCGACGCGGGCTGGCGGTCTGGAATCGCTGATCGCCGAGCGCGTCGAGGCGGTCTACACACCGCCCGCCCGTGATCGCCGCGTCATCGTGATCGATGCCGGTCATGGCGGCCATGATCCGGGCGCTTCGGGCCGCAATGGCACGCGTGAGCGCGATGTGACGCTGGAAGCGGCCCGCGAATTGCGCCGCCAGCTGGAAAACACCGGCCGTTATGATGTGGTCCTGACCCGCGATACCGACGTCTTCCTGACGCTGCAGCAGCGCGTCCAGGTGGCTGCCGATGTTCGCGCCGACCTTTTCCTGTCGATCCATGCCGATTCCGTGCCGACCAATCCGAACGCGCGAGGCGCTGCCGTCTACACGCTCAATGATCGTGCCGAGACCCGCGCGCGGGACCGGGCTCTGCAGGGCGCCGATCATTCGCGCCAGCCTGACGTCAACAACATCCTCGTTTCTCTGGAATTGCGCGAGAAGCGCAACCAGTCTTCGGCCTTTGCCGAAGTCCTGTTGCAGCATCTCAGCGGCAGCGGCGCATTGCTGACCAATCCGCACCGGCAGGAAAATTTCTATGTCCTGCTCGACAGCCGCGTTCCCGCTGTGCTGCTGGAGATGGGTTTCCTGAGCAATGCAACGGATGAGGCAAATCTCAATTCCGTCACTGCACGCCGCCGCCAGATGACTGCCGTGCAGGAGGGGATTGATTCCTATTTTGCCGGCCGCGGCGATGATGATGAAGCTGATGAACAACGGGTTGCTGGTATTCCCGCCCGCTGAACGCTTTCCACGCTGCATTGACCCCGCCATAATGCCGCCGCGGTGTCGTGATCATGAACACCGGACCGGTGGGGCAAGGGTCCAGAGGACGTCATGAAGATTTTTACTCTGCGTAATATCATGCGTGTAGCGCTGTGGGGCAGCGTTACCGCGGCCGTTCTGGCCGTGGTCGGCTTTATTGCCGTTGCGATCTATGTCGTGCGCGTGACCGAGGACCTGCCGGATTACCAGCAGCTGGCCGAGTATGAACCGGCGATCATGAGCCGCGTGCATGCCGGCGATGGTCTGCTCATCGCGGAATATGCCCGCGAACACCGCGTCTTCGTGCCGATCGACAATATTCCGCAGAACGTGGTCCAGGCCTTCGTGTCGGCCGAGGACAAGAATTTCTACGATCATGGCGGGCTGGATTTCCGCGGCATTATCCGCGCCGCCTTCGCCAATATCGGCCATGTCCTGCGCCAGGAGAATCTTGAGGGCGCCTCGACGATCACCCAGCAGGTCGCCAAGAACTTCCTTCTGACGAGTGATCAGCGCCTTGAACGCAAGGTGCGCGAAATGGTGCTGACGCGCCGTATTGAGCGCGCTTTCACCAAGGACCAGATTCTCGAACTCTATCTCAACGAGATCTATTTCGGTCGCCGCTCCTACGGTATCGCCGCTGCGGCCCTCAATTATTTCGGCAAGTCGATCGATGAGCTGTCGCTTGAGGAAACCGCTTTCCTCGCGGCCGTCGTCAACGGTCCGGCCTTGTTCCACCCCGAACGTCACCCGCAAGCGGCACTCAATCGCCGCAACTGGGTGCTCTCACGCATGGCCGCCAATGGCTATGTCACGGAAGAAGAGGCTGCCGAAGCTGCGGCGCGTCCCCTGCAGACAGTCGACCGCCTGTCGGGCGCCACCTATACGGCGGCAGAATATTTCGTCGAGAATGTCCGCCGTCAGGTGTTCGACATGTATGGCGATGAGACGCTCTATAGCGGCGGCCTGTCGATCCGCACCACGCTGGACACAACCATGCAGCTCGCGGCGCGCAGTGCCTTGCGCGCCGGGCTGGAAGACTATGACCACCGTCACGGCTATCACGGTCCGCTGGCGCAGATCGAACTGGGCGAGGGCTGGGTTGACCGCCTCTCCGAGGTGACGATCCCGCGCGATATGGATGAGGGCTGGATTGGTGCGGTCGTGCTGTCGAGCACCAGTGACCGGGCCCGCATCGGTCTTCTGAGCGGGGCCGAGGGCACAATCGCGCTGAGCGAGCTCGCCTGGGCGCGTGAAACTCTTGCCGATGGTGCCATGGGCCCATCCGTGCGCGCCGCGAGCGATGTGCTCCACCCCGGCGATGTCATTATTGTCGAGGCGCTGCCTGACGGCGATTCGGCCTACACGCTGCGCCAGGTGCCGGCGATCAATGGCGGTATTCTGGCCATGGATCCGCATACGGGCCGCGTGCTGGCCATGGTCGGCGGCTATAGTTTCCAGATGAGCCAGTTCAACCGCGCCACACAGGCGCGGCGTCAGCCCGGCTCGGCTTTCAAGCCCTTCGTTTATGCTGCCGCGCTGGACAATGGCTATACGCCGGCGAGCCTGATCCTTGATGCGCCCTTTGTCGCCTCGGGCGGTCCGGATGAGCGCTTCTACATGCCGCAGAACTATTCCGAGCGCTATTACGGCATGTCGACCCTGCGCCTCGGTCTGGAACTCTCGCGCAATGTCATGACCGTGCGTCTCGCCCAGGAAATGGGCATGGCGCCGATTGTCGATTACGGCGTGCGCTTCGGGATTTATGATGAGCTCGAACCCGTTCTGGCGATGGCGCTCGGCTCAGGGGAGACGACGCTCTACCGTCTGGTGTCTGCCTATTCGACCCTGGTCAATGGTGGCCGCCGGGTGGAACCCACTCTGCTTGACCGTGTCCAGGACCGTTTCGGCACGACGATCTTCGCGCATGAGCAATTGCCCTGTGATACCTGCGACAGCGAAACATGGGTTCCGAACCTGGCTGAACCGGTCTTCCCGGAAACCGGGATTGAAGTGATTGACCCTGTGACCTCCTACCAGGTCGTTCACCTGCTGGAAGGCGTTGTCACGAGCGGTACGGGGTCGGCCCTGCGCAGCATTGGCCGTCCGCTGGGCGGCAAGACCGGCACGACGAATGATTTCCGTGATGCCTGGTTCGTCGGCTTCGCGCCCGACCTTGTGGTGGGCGTCTATGTCGGCTTTGACACGCCCTATCAGCTTGGGCCGGGTGAGGCTGGCGGCCGTGTTGCGGCGCCGATCGTGCGCGATTTCCTCGACGCCGTGATCGATAATTATCCGGTCGCGCCATTCCGCGTCCCGCCGGGTGTGCGTCTTGTGCCGATCGACCGCGCGACGGGTGAGCCGGGCATTCTCGGCCAGCCGGGCGTGATCCTCGAGGCTTTCCGGCCTGGCACTGAGCCGACCCGGCAATCACGCGAGGATGAGAGCGGGCTGAGCTTCGCCAGCCATTCGGTCAGCGATGATCCCATGGCCCGCGCCGCCGATCAGGACGATGATGCGACCGGTGATGAGGATGATGAGGACGATCTGGGCGGTCTTTACTGACCGCCCGCTGATCTGCCTGTGACGCGCGGCTTGCGGCGAGGGATTTCGCCCTCTATTTCAAAGACTCACCCTGTCACCCAGGAAGGCTTGTTGCTCCATGCGCGCAGATATCCAGACCCTGTCCGACGAAATCCAGCAGGCCGTAGGCCTGCTGAGGAGGCGTCTTTGACTGGGATACGGCCCAAAAACGCCTCGACGAGCTGAACGCTCGCTCCGAGCATCCCGATTTCTGGAATAGCCCGGTCAAAGCCCAGGAGCTGATGCGCGAGCGCAATCGGCTGGAAGCGGCGATCAAGACTGTGATCGAGGCGGAACTGGAGCTCTCCGACAGCATCGAAATGGTCGAACTGGCCGAGATGGAAGACGATGCCGGGCTGGTCGATGAGACCGTCGCAGGCCTGAACCGTCTTGCCGAACGGATGCGTCGTGCCCAGCTGGAGACGCTGCTCTCCGGTGAGGCCGACGGCAATGACGCCTTCGTCGAAATTCACTCCGGCGCGGGTGGGACAGAAAGCCAGGACTGGGCTGCCATGCTGGCGCGCATGTATTCACGCTGGGCCAATGCCCACAAATACAGCGTCGAAATCATGGAAGAGCAAGCCGGTGAAGAGGCGGGCCTCAAATCCACGACCATCCTGGTGAAGGGCGAGAATGCCTATGGCTGGCTGAAGACAGAGACCGGCGTGCACCGGCTGGTGCGGATATCGCCCTTTGATTCCAGTGCTCGCCGCCACACAAGCTTCTCCTCGGTGGGTGTCTATCCGCAGATCGATGACGCGATCGAGGTCGATATTGATGAGTCCAAGGTCCGTACGGACACATATCGTGCCTCAGGCGCCGGCGGTCAGCACATTAACAAGACCGATTCTGCGGTGCGCCTGACCTATGACATGCCCGGCGAGGACAAGCCCGTCGTGGTCCAGTGTCAGAATGACCGGTCGCAGCACAAGAACAGATCGCGGGCCTGGGACATGCTGCGGGCGCGTGTCTATGAGATCGAGCTGCAGCGGCGCGAGGCCGAGGCCCAGGCGCTGGCCGACAGCAAGAGCGAGATTGGCTGGGGGCACCAGATCCGCTCCTACGTGCTGCAGCCCTATCAGATGGTCAAGGATCTGCGCACCGGCGTCGAGACCTCCAATACCGGCGGTGTGCTCGATGGCGATCTCGATGACTTTATGGCGGCGGCCCTGGCCGCGCGCGTCGGCTCCGAAGAGGACTAGCCGGACGCAGGCCTGTTCGCAGAAAAGAAAAAGCCGGCGGCCCTTGGGGCTCGCCGGCTTTCTATCGGGTCGCTTCAGCCCGGCCTAGAGGCTGGTCGCCTTCGGGGCAGCCAGAGGCGGCTCCATCGAAGAGGACGAGACGGGCTTGTTGGCCGGCGGCGCTGGCGGGCGATTATCGACCTTGGGCGCGGCCGGTGCACTGGATTTTTCCGCCAGCGGGTCGGAAGAGTGGCGGCAATGGCCGTCAAAGAAGGCGCCGCTTTCAACCGACAGCGCAGCGTGGACGATGTCGCCCTCGATGCGCGCGGTGGAGGCGAGCTGGACCTGGCGGGCGCGAACGCTACCGGAGACCTTGCCGCGGATCACGACTGTCTCGGCAAAGACTTCACCGTTGACAACGGCGTCTTCGCCGATGATCAGCGAGCCGGCGCGAATATCGCCGTCGACGGTGCCGTCGAGCTGGACTTCACCATCTGACACGATCGAACCGGTCAGCACGAGATCACCCGAAAGGATGGAGGGGGCTTTGGATTTCATGGCGGTCCTTTTGGTCGGCGCGCTCGATTGTGACATCGAATCGGGGAGTGAATTGTCTCTGTTACCCTTGTTGAACATATTGTCCGGCTCTCAGTAAGCGGTCAGGATCAATCGCGGATCCTTCGTACCAGATTTCATAATGCAAGTGCGTGGCAGTACTGCGACCGGTTGAACCCATCTCGCCAACTTGCTGTCCTCGTTCGACAACGTCACCACGCCTCACTGCGATAGCATTCATATGACCGTAACGCGTCATGAAGCCGTAACCGTGATCGATCTCGACCGTGCGACCATACCCGTTGCGCCAGCCTGCGTAAACAACGCGGCCCGGCCCGGTCGCGATAATCGGAGCCCGGCGATAGGCGGCGAAATCCACGCCCCGGTGTGGTGTCGGGCGGCGATTGAAGGGATCGAGGCGGACGCCAAACGGGCTGGTGCGACGATAGGCAGCATCTACGGGAATGCCCAGAGGGCCGCTCTCAACGAAGCGCTCGAGCTCATCGACCTCAAGCATACGCGAAGCCACACGGGCGATGCGGGCGGAAAATTCAGCTTCCAGATCCCAGCCATCCGAGAAGAGCGGCGTTTCGGTGATCGGAATATAGGGCCCGCCCTGTTCCTCGCCATTATGGCCGTTGGCGATGACATGATTGATGTCCAGCCCGGTCAGGCGCAGTACGGCACGGAGATTCTCGAGGCGGGCTTCCGAGGCGTCCTCGGCCTGGGCGAGCACATTGTCCTGTTCGCCCATCAGATAGGAGATCTGGTCTTCCGGCGATTCCGACAGGGCCGCGATATTGACCAGCGGATCGCGGGCTTCGCGTGGAGCCGGATCGGCGGGGGTCGCTGCCATCAGGACGCGGTTGTCACTGAGCGCTGGTGAGGGCTCCATTTCGTGACCGCTGAGCTGCTCGGCAAACTCAACAAGCTGGCTGAGGGTCTCGTGGCGCATCTGGAATTCATAGGCGGCGCGATCAAACTCCTCCATCCGTGATTCCATGAAGGAATAGGCGGTGGCTTCGCTCGCCTGGGCTTCGGCGACCATGCGGCTGAGATTGATACGCTCGCGCTCAATCTCGGCATCCTTGGCCGCGAGGGCCTGGCCGTGAAAAGCGACAGAGACGGTAGAGTAGCAGAGCCAGCAAGCGAGGACCGCCGCACTCGCGAGGGCACTGATCTGCACAGCGGTGGAGATCGCGAAATAGCGCACCTGACCATCGCTGCGATGGTAGATTTGCCGGTCCGGGAACCAACGTTGCGCCGTGCCCCACACAGCGAGTTTAAGTCGTGAAATCATACGTTACACTGCCCAGACTTCCGCTTGCCCCGGTGCCCAAGGTGGGCATGTGACACAAAAGAACGACCTTATTCAACTCCTGTTTATGCAAGTGGTGCGCCGGAGGGAGCCAAAGGCTCGTAAAATGTTGCGGGAAGCTGTGCCTGCTGGCGCGCGGCGAGGTTGAATGGTGGTTTGAGGCTACTGTTAAAATGCTGTTTTACAAGGCCGTGGAAGTATTCCGCCGGCGCGAGTTCAGCATTTTCGCATAGCTGCATAAACCAGCGCATCCCTGCGGCAACATGCCCGATCTCATCGGTATAGATGATGGAGAGTATGGCGGCACTTTCGGTGTCCCCGGCAGAATTCAGCCGGTCGATCATGCCGGGCGTGACATCGAGCCCGCGTGCCTCGAGCACGAGCGGCGCGATGGCCAGCCGGGCGGCGAGATCATGGCGCGTTGATCGCGCGGCATCCCACAGGCCATCATGAGCGGGCAGGGCACCATAGTGGGAGCCGAGCGCTTCGAGCCGGTCGGCCACCAGGGTGAAATGGCGTGCCTCATCATCACCCACGGAGATCCAGTCAGTGACGAAGCTGCGGCGCAGGGCGGGTTCGATCCGTGCATCGCCGGCGAAACGGGCGGCCATGTCGAAGGCCAGATCAATCGCGTTGAACTCGATATGGGCGACCGCGTGCATCAGCGCGATCCGTCCCGCGAGACTGCCCAAACGCCGGCGCGGCGCGCGGCCAGGTGCCATCAGCTGCGGCGTGTCCGGCCGGGCGGGTTCCTTGGGCGGCGGCGTTGCGGGCCAGGGATCGGGCAGCGACCAGGTGCCGCTGTGCAGCACTTCGCCAACCCGGCGCGCTGCCGCGGCCTTGGCGCGCGGCTCGGCGGTCTGCAGCACGTCGAGCGCCATCTCCCTCAGATCAGTCGCACCATGTGTCATGCGGTCAGGGCGCGTGCCGCGGCGAGAACCTCGTCGACATGGCCCTTCACCTTCACCTTGTGCCAGATCTGTGCGAGGCGGCCATCGGGTGCGATCAGGAAGGTCGAGCGGTCAATCCCCATATATTCGCGGCCATAGAGCTTTTTCTCGACCCAGGAGCCATAGCTTTCGATCACGCTGCCATCCTCATCGGAAGCGAGTGTCAGTTGGAGCGCATGCTTGGCCTTGAATTTGTCATGCTTTTTGACGCTATCCTTGGAGACGCCGATGATAACGGCACCGGCGGCAAGGAAATCGGCGCTTGCCATCGAGAAGTCGATGGCCTCCGTTGTGCAGCCCGGGGTGTCGTCCTTCGGGTAGAAATAGAGAATGATTGTCCTGCCGCGCAGTTCGCCCAGATCGACCTCACCGCCGCCATCGGCGGGAAGCCGGAAATGTGGAGCCAAGTCGCCTGTTTTGAGATCGCTCATTGAGTCCTCCTTGCCGCCCTTCGGGCGGTTGAAATTGCAGACCCGCACTGTGCGCATCCTGCCCGCCGCGTCCAGTCGCCAGAGCGCCGGAGACAGTGCCTGATGCTGCGCCGCTCTCTCCGCTTGAGCCTGGTCTACGCCCTGGAAGCCGTTGCGGTCCTGCTGGCGCTGGCGATCTTCGCGGTGGGGGCGCTGTTGATGCGCCTGTCCAACGGGCCGATCGAGCTCGACTTCCTGCGCGGCGATGCGCAGGCCATGCTGGCACGGATCTTTGATGGCGAGCTTGTCGCCCTCGGTGAGCTGGAAGCGCGTTTCGATCCCGACAACCGGGCCCTCGTGATTCTCGCCCGCGACGTCACCGTGGCGGAGAGCCATGGCGAGGTCATTGCGCGGGCGCCGCGGCTGGAGGCCGGCTTCGCCGTCGAGAGTCTTCTACTGGGCCGCATCGAACCGGTGTCGGTGAGCATTTCCGGCGGCTCGGTCTCGATCGTGCGGCGCGCCGACGGCGCGGTCGGTGTCGGGCTCGGAAGTGTCGAGCGGATTGCCGCGGATGCGAGGTTGCCCGAGCGTGGCGGCGATGACAGCGCCTCGTTGTTTGAACTCCTTCAAGACCCGGCCAGCTCGCAGGGTGTGCTGAGACGGTTACGCCAGGTTGATATCGACAATGCGTCGGTGCGGATCGTCGACGAAATCACGGGTATCGACTGGCTCGTCGATGCGGCCGGTGTCGTGCTGGACCGTGATCCCAGCGGCATTCGGGTCGAGCTGGACGGGCAATTGGCCACGCCGTCGGGATTCGCGCCGCTGAAGATTCGCATCGAGGCGGGTGCCGCGCTCAACACGCTGCTGATGCAGGTGCGTGTGTCCGGGCTGTCACCAGCCGCGATTGCCCCGGGCAATGGCCCGCTGTCAGTCTTGCGCGTTCTCGATGCGCCGGTGAGCCTCGATCTCCTGCTCAATGCATCGCGCGAGCAGGGTATTCGCGGCGCGTCCATTGATCTCGAGATCGGCGCCGGGCAGGTCCTGCGCGATGGCGAGGCGACCGTGTTCACCGGTGGCGAGCTCCATCTGGTATTCGATCCTGACGCCGGCGAGCTGACCCTGTCGGAGAGCCGCATTGAGTCGGATGTGCTCGCCGCCTCGCTCAGCGGGCGGATTTTCGAGCTGACGGATTATACCGGTGCTCTGCCGATGCGCTGGCGCTATGACATCTCTGCCGGCCCGGGGCATATCGATCTGGGGGGTGTTTTCGAGCGGCCACCGGTGTGGACGGCGCTTGAGCTGGATGGTGAGGTCGATCTCAACCAGCCGCGCATTGCCTTTGAACACCTTGATCTCGATCTGGGACCGGTTGCGGCCCACCTCGTCGGCGAGGCCTCGCTGTCGGAAGTCGAGGATGGGCGCTGGCTCCCCAATCTACGTCTGTCAGGGCCGATCTCCGGTGACGTCCAGCCCGAGATTGTGCTCGCCTACTGGCCCGTCCTGCTGGCCGACCCGGCCCGTGTGTGGATCCGCGAGAGCATTCTGGGCGGCCGCTATTTCAACGCCCGGCTCGACCTCGACCTCGATGCGGCGTCGGTGGCTGCCGGCGGGCTGGCCGATGACCGGCTCACCCTTGGTTTCGATTTCGAGGACGCGGTGGTGCGCTATGTGCCCACCATGTCCCCGATCGAGGACGGTCGCGGTCACGCCGTACTGCGTGGCAATGCGTTTGAAGTCGACATGACGAGCGGGCGGATCGGCGATATCCGGATCAGCCAGGGCGTGGTGGACATCCCGCGTCTCAACCCCAAGGGCGGGCTGGCGCGATTTGCCGGCATGGCGCGTGGCCGCGCGACCGATATTCTCGCCCTGATCGACGAAGACCCGCTCTTTCTGACGAGCAATTTTGGGGTGCCCACGGATATTGTCGATGGTGATGCCGAGGTGCATTTCGAATTCGACCGGCCGATGCTGGAGTTTGTCGAGGCGGACCAGATCCCCTTTCTGATTGATGGCACGATCGAGAATGCCACCGCGCAAGTGCCAGGCACCGACTGGCAGATGACCGGGGGGCAGGTGCAATTGCATGCTGACCCCGACGGGCTGACCGCCAGTTCAGACGGCACAGTGCTGGAGACCCGGGTCCATTTCGTCTGGAGCGAGGCCTTCCAGGCGCAGGGCGATGAGCCGACGACGGTGTTCGAGCTCAACGCCGATGTCGGCGCGCGGGCACTGGACCTGTTGGGCATTCCCGCACGCCGCTATCTCGACGGCGAAATCGCCTTGCACGCCCGGGCGACCGGCCAGGGCATGGGTATCGCCGAGGTGCGCGTCGATGCGGATCTCACCGATGCGGCGCTCGATGCGCCCGGCGGTGTGTGGAGCAAGGCGGCCGGTGAGGCGGGTGAGGCGGGCTTCGTGATGCGGCTGGTAGAGGGCGGCGGCTTCGCGCTCGATGCGATCCAAGCCGAAGCCGGCGGGCTCGCGATTGAAGCGACCGCAGAGCTTTCTGCGCAAGGCGCACTTCTCAGCGCCGAGATCGGGCAATTGGTGATTGACCCGCTGCTTGATCTCACAGGCAGCCTGGCAGCGCCCCGGGAGCCTGGCGGCCCCTTTGTCATCCATCTTGCCGGGCGCTATCTCGACGTCCGGCAACTCATGCCGCATTTCGGCACGCTCGGCTCGGGCGAGGGGATGATGCCCCTCTCGGCGACGCTCGATGTTGGCCGCCTGACCGTCAGCGATGAGACCTCGCTCGATGATTTCAGCCTGATCTGGCGCAGTGAGGCCGCCGGAATCCGGGCCGTCTCGATGGCGGGCATGTCACCGGATGGGCCCTTCCAGGCCAGTTTCGGAGCGCCAAGCGAGGGCGCCGCGCGGGAATTGCGGTTGCAGGCCCAGTCCGTTGGCCGATTGGCCGGTTTCTTCGGTATCGGCGGCTACGCCCGGGGCGGTCAGATCTCTGTCATCGGAGAGGCTCCGCCCCTGGGGATGGAGGGGCCGCTGACCGCACGCGTTGAAATCAATAATATGGGGTTGGTCCAGGTCCCGATCCTTGCCCGGATCCTCGCGGCGGGTTCTTTCGAAGGCCTGTCCGCACTGCTCAATGGCGAAGGCATTGATTTCGACCTCATTGAATCGAGCATCATGTTCGAGGACGGGCTGTTGACGATTGAGGAAGCGCGGGCAAGAGGCAGCGCGCTGGGCGTGACGGCGAGCGGTACGGTTGATTTTGCCAATCAGCACGCCGCCATCGATGGCAATCTGGCGCCATCCTATGTCGTCAATTCATTCCTTGGCGATTTGCCGCTGATTGGTGACATGCTGGTCTCGCGGCCGGGCGAGGGCATTATCGGCATTGTCTATTCGGTCGAGGGACCGTTCGACAGCCTGACCGTCTTCGCCAATCCGCTCTCGGCGCTGGCGCCGGGCTTCCTGCGCCGGATATTCGAGGGCACGGCTGCTGATCGTGCCGCCCGTGACCGGGCCAATGAGGGGCCAGAGGCTGTGCCATCTTCCGATGTTCCCGAGATCCGGATCACGCCAGAGGGGCCAGCAGAGGACGAAGCCCCCGCCGTCGAACCGCAGCTCGAATAGGCTCAGACCGGTTTGGCGAGAGCGTGACGCTTCTTGCCGATCGACAGCTTGATCGCGCCATCCTCGAGCATTTCGGGGCTCGCCATGGCCATCGGATCGGCAATCGTCTCGCCATTCACCTTGGCAGCACCCGCTGCGATATGCCGGCGAACCTCGCCATTCGAGCCGGCCAGCCCGGCCGCGACGAAGAGGCTGACAAGTGTCACCTCGCCGCCCGACAGACCGTCAAACTCGACCGTAGGCAGACCGGCGCCAGCACCGCCCGCCTCGAAGGTCTGACGTGCCGTCTCTTCGGCCTCACGGGCAGCCGCGGCGCCGTGCAGCAAGGCCGTGGCTTCATTGGCGAGGCGGACCTTGGCCGTATTGATCTCGGCGCCTTCCAGGGCCTCCAGTGCCGCGATCTGGTCCAGCGGCAGATCGGTGAAGAGGCGCAGGAAGCGGCCGACATCGGCGTCTTCCGTGTTGCGCCAGAACTGCCAGTAGGCATAGGGGGCAAGCTGGTCGGCATTGAGCCAGACCGCGCCGTCCTCGGTCTTGCCCATCTTGGCGCCCGAGGCGGTCGTGATCAGCGGCGTGGTAAACCCGAAGACCTCAGCCTGGTCGACCCGGCGGCACAATTCTACGCCATTGATAATATTGCCCCACTGGTCCGCCCCGCCCAGCTGCAGCGTGCAGCCATGCTTGCGGTAGAGTTCAAGGAAATCGACCGCCTGCAAAAGCATGTAGTTGAATTCCAGGAAAGTCAGCGGCTGTTCGCGCTCAAGCCGCAGCTTGACGGAATCAAAGGTCAGCATCCGGTTGATGGTAAAGTGCGGCCCGAACATGCGCAGGAATTCGACATAGCCATAGCCCGACAGCCAGTCATCATTATCGACGACGACGGCATCGGTCGGCCCGTCACCAATCTGGATCAGGGCGTCGAAGGCGGTCAGGATCGAGGTCTTGTTGGCCTGGATCTGCTCATGGGTCAGCATGGAACGCGTCTTGTCCTTGCCCGACGGGTCGCCGATCTTGGTCGTGCCGCCGCCCATCAGGATGATCGGCTTGTGGCCGGCCTGCTGCAGGCGGCGCAACATCATGATCTGGACCAGTGATCCGACATGCAGGCTCGAGCCGGTGGCGTCAAAGCCGATATAGCCGGTGAGCGCGCCCGTCTTCGCCGCCTCATCAAGCGCGGCAAGATTGGTGGCCTGGAAGTGGTAACCACGCTCAACCAGCGTATTGACCAGCTCGGATTTGTATTCGCTCATGACGCCTCTCCTGATACATGGCTTCTAGGTCGACAAGGCACGCGAGAAAAGAGGGTCTGCACATGATTGACGTAATCGGATTGATGAGCGGGACCTCGCTGGACGGGGTCGATGCGGCATTGATCCGGACCGATGGTCAGAAGGTCAGCGCATTTGGCCCCGGCGAGACCCGCCAGTACAGCTCTGCCGAACGCGCCGTTTTGCAGGCCGCGGTGGATGCGGCGCTGGCGTGGAATTTTGATGGACCCGCGCCTGATTTCACGGACGCTGAGGCCGTGCTCACCGCGAGCCATGCCGAACTCGTTGAGCGTGTGATGCTGGCCGCAGGCAAGGTGGCCGGCGAGATCGCTCTGGTCGGTTTTCACGGTCAGACTGTGCTCCACCGCGCTCCCGCAGCCCGCCGCAAGGGCCAGACCCTGCAAATCGGTGACGGCTCGGCATTGGCGCATCGCCTCGGTATTGACGTTGTCCATGACTTTCGCACTGCTGATGTCGCGGCGGGCGGGCAGGGCGCGCCGCTGGCCACGCTCTATCATGCCGCGCTAGCCGATCAGGATGCCCTCGTGCGGCCACTGGCGGTGCTCAATCTGGGGGGCGTCGCGAATGTCACCTGGCTGGCACCCGATAGCGAGCCTGTCGCTTTCGACACCGGGCCGGCCAATGGGCTGATCGACGCATGGTGTGCCAAGCGGATTGGCGCCAGCCATGACAAGAACGGTGAGTTGGCGGCGCGCGGAAAGATCGACACTGCGGCGCTCAAGGTGCTGATGAAGCACCCATTTTTCGCCAAGGCACCACCGAAATCGCTCGATCGCTGGGATTTCTCGCTCGCACCGGTGGAGCATTTGAATGATGCCGATGGTGCCGCGACCCTGACCGCCTTCACCGCGCGCACCGTGGCCGCCGCCATCGACCGGCTCGGCCAGCCGCGGCGTATTCTGGCGACCGGCGGCGGCCGGCATAATCCGGTCCTGATGCGCATGATGGGCGCGGCGATGGGCGTTCAGCCTGAGCCGGTCGAGGCCGTCGGCTGGCGCGGTGATCTGCTGGAGGCGGAAGCCTTCGCCTGGCTGGCCGCGCGCGTTGCCGCCGGCCTGCCGACCAGCATGCCCTCGACAACCGGCGTTTCGCGCCCGACCTGCGGCGGCCGTCTCGCCCTGGCGAATTCCTGATCTGGCCCGCCAGTGGGCATGAAAAAGCCGCCAGCCTTGCGGCTGACGGCGTTTTCAATCGGGCTTTGAAGCCGGCCGCTAGCGCTTGCCGGTGATCTGGCGCTCGGAGCGTTCTTTCTCGACCAGCGGGATGCGCGCATCGAGATAGGTATTCATACGGCGTTCCAGCTCTTCGAGATGATCGGTGAAGAGGTGATTGGCGTCGGGGATGATGTCCCGCTTGATCTCGATGCCCTTCTGGACACGCACCTTGGACATGACGCGTTCGACATCGTCGGCCGGCACGATCTTGTCAGCACCGCCATGGACGATGATGCCCGAAGCCGGGCAGGGCGCGAGGAAGGTGAAGTCATACATATTGGTCGGCGGAGCAACGGAGACGAAGCCGGCGATTTCCGGGCGGCGCATCAGAAGCTGCATGCCGACCCAGGCGCCAAAGGAGTGACCGGCGACCCAGCAATAACGCGCGGTAGCGTTATAACCCTGCACCCAGTCGAGCACCGTGGCCGCGTCGGACAATTCGCCCAGACCCTGGTCATAGCTGCCCTGGCTGCGGCCGACGCCGCGGAAATTGAAGCGCAAGGTCGCAAAGCCGCGCTTGCGGAATGAATCATACATCATTTCGACAAGCGGGTTTTCCATATGCCCGCCACCGAGCGGGTGGGCATGCAGGATGAGCGCGACAGGGGCTGTCGGATCTTCACTCGGGCTGTAACGCCCTTCCAGTCGGCCGGCAGGGCCGGGGATGATTACGTCAGGCATTCAGTCTCGCCTTCCTGGGTCGCAGCAATGAATTACGTGTGGCCATGCGGCAAATCGCGCATTGCGTTGGCGCCTCACCACAGCCATATACTTGACTAACCTACTCGGACATTGGATTCGAGGGCTCACAGTCGAGCCCTCATGCGTCCGAAGGGGCGGGTCTTAGCATGATCAGCGTGCGAGATGCGAGTGTTTAAGGAGGTAAACGCATGAAGCTCAGCACCAAAGGGCGTTATGCCGTGATGGCGATGGCCGATCTGGCGTCAGCCAGTGCCGGAAGCCCGGTTACACTGGGCGAGATCGCTTCTCGCCAATCCATCTCGCTCTCTTATCTGGAACAGCTCTTTGCAAAGCTGCGCCGGGCAAATGTGGTGTCCAGCGTGCGCGGCCCGGGTGGTGGTTACCGCCTGGCGCGAGACGCTTCGGAAATTCGCGTCTCCGACATTATCACGGCCGTCGATGAGCCCTTGCGGGCCACGCGCTGTTCCAATGCCAAGGGCTGCCTGGCCGATGGCCGCCGCTGCGTCACGCATGATCTATGGGATGAGCTGAGCCGGCACATCTTCCTGTTCCTCAGTTCCGTGACGCTGGAAGATGTGGTCGATCGCCGCCTGCAGGGCTCGGCCCGCGGCGCGATCGGACTGCTTGACCGTGCCATGGCCCACCCCGAGGGCGCCTTGAGCCCGGCGGCGGCTGAATAACGCCATGTCTCATTATCTGGATCATAACGCGACCACGCCGGTCCGGCCCGAAGTCATCGCCGTCATGTCACAGGCGATGGCACGCGTCGGCAATCCGTCCTCGGTTCACCGCGACGGCCAGATGGCTGCGCGCCAGGTCGAGGATGTGCGCCGGGTGGTGGGACAGCTTCTGTGTGCCCTGGCCGAGGATGTCATCTTCACCTCCGGCGGTACCGAGGCGACCAATCTGGCGATCCATTCCGCGATTGATGCCGGCGGGGCACGCTCGCTCATCGTCTCGGCGATCGAGCATGAAGCTGTGTCCGCGACGGCACGGGCCTCAGGCCTGCCGGTTGAAACCATGCCGGTTACCGCACAGGGCCTGGCCGATCTGGCCTGGCTGGAAACGCGTCTGGCGAGCTGGGATGCCGAGCGCGACGGACCGCCCGTGCTGGCGCTGATGCTCGCGAATAACGAGGTCGGGACCATCCAGCCTGTCGCTGAAGCCGCCCGATTGATCCATGAGGCTGGCGGTCTGATGATTGTCGATGCCATCCAGGCAGCCGGCAAGATTGCCGTCGATTTCGCCGGACTGGGTGCCGATTACATGGCGATCTCCGCCCACAAGTTTGGTGGTCCGCAAGGTGTGGGCGCGCTGATCGCAGCCTGCAATGCGCCGCTCTCTCGCCATCATCATGGCGGCGGGCAGGAAAAGGGCCGTCGCGGCGGCACACTCAACGTGGCGGGCATTGCCGGTCTGGGCTGTGCGCTGGAGATGTCGGTTGGCGAGCTGGATCAGTTTGCTGCCCTGGCAAAGCAGCGCGATGCGCTGGCCGATGCGATGAGACACGCGGCACCGGAAATCCGGATCCTGGGCGAGGGCGCACCGCGCCTTCCCAATACGCTTTCCATCGCGCATCCCGCCTGGAAGGGCGAGACGCAGGTGATGGCGATGGATCTGGCCGGGATTTCGATCAGCGCCGGCTCGGCCTGTTCCTCCGGCAAGACGCGCGCCTCCAAGACCGGGCTCGCGCTGGGTCTCGACGATACGACCGCGACCGGCCTGATCCGCATCAGCCTCGGCTGGACGACAATGCAAGACGATATTGATGCCTTCGTGAGCGCCTGGACGAATGCGCTCGCCCGCATCACCCCGAAACTTCAAGTGAGCGCCTGAGGGCGGAGCAAATCATGGCTGCAGTCAAACAAACCATCGATGATGTCCGCGAGCTGGAATCCGGCAAGTACAAGTATGGCTTCTCGACCGATGTCGAGCAGGACATCGCCGAGAAGGGTCTGAACACCGACATCATCCGCTATATCTCGGCCACCAAGGACGAGCCGCAATGGATGCTCGACTGGCGTCTGGAGGCCTATGAGCGCTGGCAGGAAATGGCGAGCCCGAAATGGGCCAATGTCCGCTTCCCCGAGATCGACTATCAAAACATCCGCTATTTCGCCGGCGCCAAGGCGGGCGTGAAATACGAGTCGATTGATGATGTGCCCGAGGAAATTCTCGCCGACTTCGCACGCCTGGGCATCCCCCTGCGTGAGCAGGAAGTCCTGCTCGGCGTCAAGGGTTCGGAGAACAAGGTCGCCGTTGATGCGGTCTTCGACAGCGTTTCTGTCGTCACCACCTTCAAGAAGGAACTGGCCAAGGCCGGCGTCATCTTCTGCCCGATCTCGGAAGCCCTGCGCGATCATCCCGAGCTGGTGAAGAAATATCTCGGCTCGGTCGTCCCGGCCTCCGACAATTTCTTCGCGACCCTTAATTCGGCGGTCTTCTCAGATGGGTCCTTCGTCTATGTGCCGCCCGGCGTGCGCTGCCCGATGGAGCTCTCGACCTATTTCCGTATGAATGCCGAGGGCACGGGCCAGTTCGAGCGCACCTTGATCATCGCCGACAAGGGCTCTTACGTCTCCTATCTGGAGGGCTGCACCGCGCCAATGCGCGACGAGAACCAGCTCCACGCAGCCGTTGTCGAACTGGTCGCGCTCGAGGATGCCGAGATCAAATACTCCACCGTCCAGAACTGGTGGCCTGGCGATGCCGACGGCAAGGGCGGGGTCTAT
>TARA_R110000868_G_scaffold125265_3_pt1 | contig 27486 bp, 52 predicted proteins | sample TARA_R110000868 | Tara Oceans TARA_R110000868 (sample SAMEA4397489) | marine metagenome | biome: Polar Biome; feature: [SRF] surface water layer (ENVO:00010504); material: water (ENVO:00002006), including particulate matter (ENVO:01000060) such as... | depth 5 m | reverse complement strand
GGCTTCCATCGTGACGCTTTCGCCTTTGCTACTGCCGATTTGGAAATGCCTCGTGGTATGGATATGGCAAGCCGCAAAGTACAAGATGGCTTATCACTTCGCTTTGTTCGTGGTTTCGACATCACTAACAGTACGTTCATTAGCCGTTTTGATGTTCTTTATGGTTACAAGACAATCCGTCCACAGCTAGCATTCCGCTGGGCAAACAACTAGGAGTATTGAATCATGGCTGAACAGCTAGGAGTACGAACAACTGAAGGCGCGGTAATCTACGGATTGCATGAGCCAGCAGCAACAGCAAGTGGCGGGGCAACTCGCACACTAACGGCGGCCGACTCGGGAGCTATTCATTTATTTGATGCTGCGACCGGTGTTGCTTACACTTTACCGGCACCAGTCGCGGGCATGAAGTTTAGCTTCTATGCAAGCGTAGCGGTAACAAGTAACGCGCACTCAATCGGCACAGACGCAGCGACAACCTTTATTGGTGGCTCTCTGTCTATGGGTATTGCGGCAACTGATACGAACGAAATGCAAGTTGGTGACGAAACCAGTGATGTGATCGTTAGTATGAACGGCACTACAACTGGGGGCCTTGAAGGAACCTATATTGAGGTGGTAGCAATATCATCTACTGTATGGATCACTCGACGCTCAACCGTTATTGGTTCCGGCGCGCTAGCAACACCTTTCGCTTAATAGCTTAATGACAAAGCCCCTGTATCTAATGCAGGGGCCTTTTAGGAGTTTATATGACTAGTGACCCGTGTTACATGTATCAGGTCTTTAATGCAGTGGTTGAGGCTCGACTATTTGACCCGCGAGAAATTCCAGACGATTGGTACGATTCGCCAAAAGCAGCAAAGGCGGCATTAATCAAAAAAGTAGAAGATAAACCAAAAAAACATAGCTGTGGCCAAAAACCCGTAAAAGTAGCAAAGGCGCAAACCGATGACGACAGCACAGGATTTGATCAATAGTTCAGCTAAGCAGGCTGGAATATTAGCAGAGGGGCAATCTTTAGAGGGTGGCGTTAACGCGGATGCCCTGAAGCGATTAAACAGAATGATAGCGCGCCTTAAGAACTCGGGCATTGACCTTGGGCTTTCTACCTTAATAGCTGCTGACGTTCTTTACATTGATGACGCAGACGAAGAGGCCTTAGAACTCGGGCTTACAATGCGGTTAATGACTCGCCATCGTAGACCAATTGACGCAGGCATTGCAGGCGCTAACAGGTCGGCACTCGTAGAGCTTCAGGCTAAATACAGTGTAAGAAAGGAGATGGCGCTAGATAGCACACTAACGTACAAATCAGGCACAGATAACCAATCATTCAATATTAATAACGGGTAGTGAGCTATGACAATTGTTAACCTACCCTTAATCGGCCCGACCTACACAAACCGCTCACTTCCTGTGGGCGCACAAGAAACACAAAACTTTTATGTAACCGTCAACGATCAAGGCGGCGAACAGCTATCATTCCAGCCTTTTCCTGGATTAAAGCCATTTGCAACAGGGGTTGGTTTTAGCCGCGGCACAGCAGTATCGGACGGCATTCTCTACGAGGTTATGGGTACCACGCTTAATAAAATATCCAACGCTGGTGTAGTTACTTCAATCGGGACTATCGAAGGCACCGGGAGGTGTGGAATGCAGACTGATGGCACACGCCTAGTTATAGCGACCGGAGCAGGCAAACCCTACACTTACGACGGCACAACGCTAACGCAAGGCACAGACGCAGATTTACCTAATGCATCTACAGTAACTTATATTAATCGCCGCGTTGTCTATGATGGCCTTAATGCGGATGTAGTATTCGCTGACCTTGATGACCCTTTAACAGTTAACAGCTTGAATGTAATCATTGCAGAAGCTAAGCCTGACGATATGAAAGCCGTCTACGCCTATAAGCAACAAGTTTACGCCTTTGGTGCTGACTCTATACAGCCAATGTACAACAGCGGTTCAGGTAATCCCCCTTATTCATTCATTTTAAACGCCACGCAAGAGATCGGCCTTGATGCCATTCATAGTATTTGTTCAAACAATAACTTTGCTTACTTCCTTGGCAGTGACCTAAGTATTTATCAAATATCAGGCTTAAGTACTCGAGCGATCGGCAATCCAGCAATTGGCCAAGCAATTGAAAAGTATGCAGAAACAAGTGACGCCTTCGGGGTTTGCTTTACGCTGGACAATACTAATTTTTATATGCTTTCGTTTCCTACGGGTAATCAGACTTGGCTATTCAATGAATCAGCGGGAGTATGGACCAATCTTGCTTACGGCACTGATGGCGCACAACATTTAATATCAAGCTACGAATCTGTTTATGGGAAGCATCTTGTTGCAGATCGAAGAAACGGCAATATTTACGAGCTTGACTATGATACTCACACTGATAATGGCGACGTAATCCAGCGAAGACGCGACACGGTTTCTATCAGTGGAAGCACATTCGGAAAGCCGGGTGCTGAGGTGTTTATGAACTTCTTACGCCTTGAAGTAGAAAGCGGCACAAGCTTAGTCACAGCAGAGTCGCAAATCATCATGCAGTATTCAGACGATAACGGCCGTTCATGGAGTAGCGAGCGATGGTTATCGATTGGCCAGCAAGGCGAGTACCGCCACGAATTGGTGTGGTGGGGAATGGGAACCTTTAGAAATAGAATGTTTAGATTCACAATGACGGACGCTATTAAATGGGTATTAATTAAACTCTCTGCAGATTTGGAGCTTGGAAATGGCTAAAGTCGATCCGTTTGTTATTCAGTGGCCAGAGGCTTGGGTTAGAGACCCTGAGATCGGCCCCGTTGTTCATTATCTAAACCGCTTTCTATATGACCTATGGTTAAGATCAGGCGGCGGCGTTGATGATGTTAACGAAGTTCAATTAAACGAAATTTTTAATAATAGCGTAGATGATGGCAGCTCTATTTATGTAGACAAAAGCCGTCGCGTGGTTGATGTAAGCGCTAATTACACGGTCCTATATTCAGACGGAATAATCAGAGCTGATGCAAGCGGCGGAAGCATTACGATAACACTACCTAAAATCGATGGCATTGAGGGTTATGAATTCACAATTAAGCGCACTGACTCGGCCACAACTGCCAATACTTTAACTATTGCTGGTGATGGGTCAGAATTAATAGATGGCCATGCTGGCGGGGTTGATGTGTATCTTCTTTCTAGTTACACGGTCAAAGCTAATGCAACAGGCTGGGATATAATATGAGCTACGAGAATATACCCAAAGATACGCTAGGAAGAGTTATTACTCAACCTAATGACTACTTCATATCTGTGTCTGGTGGAGGTATGCCAGGTGCTCTAGATGACAGGATGGTAGGCAGAAGTCTAAATGTAAGTAATGGTACGTATGAGACACTATGGGATCAAGGCGGTAACTATACCTACCTTACTGCTGATACACAGTTATATGCAAGCTCAACTAGTGCAGCTGATACAGCTGTGGTGCTACTTATACAAGGGCTAGGTGCTGACTATGCGGAGAAGAGCGTCACAGTCACAATGAATGGACAGACACAGGTAGCGCTATCTGGGCTTATGTTTCGCATTAGCGCTGTACTTGTTACCTCTGCTACTACTCCTGCAGGCAGGGTGTACATAGCAGAGTCCGATACGCTTACTGCTGGCACACCTAATACAGCTACTAAGATTCAGTCTACTATACTTCTATCTCCAGGAGATGTTGGTGACTTCGCTAGCTTTAACATAACCCATAACGGGTTTTTTACTGTGCCTGCTGGCAAAGAGTTACATGTACTTAGCTTGTTTAACTCTGTTAGTCGTGCAGATGATATCCAGTTAGACCTAAGAGCTAGACTTCCTGGTGGGGCTTGGTTAAGTCTCAATATGGTATGGGCTTATGAGTCCCCTTCTCCCTTACCTTATATGCAGCGACCTACCATAGGTGAGAAGAGTGATATGCAGGTGCGGATTAGAGCAGGCGGCCCTAACCAAGTATGCGAAGCTAACATGCAGTTCGTACTAGTAGATAAAGTATAGGTGATTTATGTCAGTAACATTAAGAAACTACGCACACAACAGACAATTAAGCACGTCGGCTACAATCTTAGTCTCTGCGGTTGCCATCAATACGTCAGCTGTAATAAAGAAACTATCATTTTATAATTCTGGCTCAGTGGTTCGGACTGTTACGGTTTACGCCGTGGAAGCCTCGGGAACTGCTGACGCCGGCAACACAGAAGCGAAAAAGGCCATCTTGCCGGGTGATACTTGGAACGTCAGCACAATACAGAATGAGGTGCTGCAGACAAATATGACCTTGCAAGCAAGTGTTGACGCTGGCACTGATGTTAACGCTAATTGCTCAGGGGCGGACGTTACATGATGCTATTGAGCCAGAGCCTAAAAATCATGATATTATATAAGGCATACGTAAGGGGTAATTATGGGCTTTTTTAAAAAATTCGCTGAAACTGTGCAGTCTGGCGGCTTAAACCTTGTTAATGAGGAGTTAGGGAATCCGTGGGGTGACCTGACTGGAGCCAATCAGATTAGTGCTGAAAAGAAAGCGTCGGCGGCACAACAACGAGCGGCAGACGCAGGGATTGCTGAACAACGTGATGCCAGACTAGCTTTTGACGAAAAAACACAGCCATTCGTTGATATTGGGCTTGAGGCTGGGGGCCAGCTTCAGAATTTCCTTAGTGATCCAATGGCGGGACTTGACCAAATAAACCCGCTTGTTAATTTTCTTCGCGATCAGGGCTTCGAGCAAATTCAAGAAAGCGCGGCGGCGGCTGGTCGATTAGGTGCTGGCGATACGGCAAAGGATTTAACTAAATTCAATACAAACCTAGCTTCCACTATTGTTCCCCAGTTGCAAAACCAGCGATTTAATCAGCTGTTTAATGTTATGGGTTCAGGTCAGAATGCAGCTGTCGGCCAAGGCACGGCCGCACTGCAGACTGGTAGTAATGTATCCAATCTACTTGGCAACAAGGGTGCTGCAGAAGCGTCGGGAATAATTGGGCAAGCTAACGCAAAGGCGGGAGCAACAAACAATCTACTAAACATGGCAGCCTCAGCTTACGGAGCATCTAGCGGCGGTAACCCATTACAGACACAAGTAGGACCACCACGGGAGACTGCACCTATGCAGAGTTTTTAAATGGCGACACTTAATAGCTTTAATCCAGTAGGATCGTTTCAGACAGCGAAAAGAAACGCACTTTCTATGCAGGCTCAGCAGCAAGGCCTAAACAGAGAGGCGGCGGCGGCTCCTAACCGCAATGCGCTGAATGACTTAAACCTCCAGCAAGCAAAGGTCGGCGCTGCTCGTAAAGATACCCAATACGACCAAACACAGGCATTTCAATCAGCTAAAATCCTGAATAACGCTTTTAAAGCGCTTCGTGGAATAGCCCCAGAAAACAGAATGAATGCAGCCCAATCTTTAGCGCCTCAATTGGCCCAGTTTGGCATCACGCAGCCATTCGCAATAGAAGACCTAGAAGACGCGGCACTTGATCAAGACATCGCAGAATCCGGCGTTTTTCTTCAAGACCCCAAGAACATATCGGCAAGCCAGAGAGAGCGAAGCGATTTAATCAAAGCGGTTACGCCTGCACTAAATGAGCAAGGTCAAATTGATGTTAGCAAGCTAGACGCCAATTCTAGATCGGCAGCAATGGCGCTTGGCTTGATTGCTAAGTCTGGCACAGTTACCGGTCAGGAGCGTATCGCTCAGACTCCTGGACTATCAGAAGATGTTGCTAATCTTGAGGGGTTAAAATCCAGCAAGAAAGAAGTTGCCAAACTAACGGCTCAGTTAAAGCTAAAGCCAGAGGTGGAGTCTGCTGTTGTTTCTGCAGTCGCGCAAGCCAAGGCAGACGCAGGCATTGCCGAGGAAGGCAGAAGCAATGAGAAGGCGCTCAATGTTTACGAGGCATCAAAGGCCAACCTAATAACCGCATTAGGCGGCACTATCACCGGTCCGGGTGCTGGATATTTGCCAGCCTTAACGGCAGATGCTCAGATAGCAAATGGCGCTATTGCTATGATGGCACCAGTACTGAAACAGATGTTTAGGGCTTCGGGCGAAGGTACGTTTACAGATAGTGACCAAAAAATGCTTCTGAATATGATTCCAACGCGGGACACATTGCCAGCCGCAAGACTTTCACAACTAGCTGCCATTGATTCTATTGTTGCCGCTAAGCTTGGATCACCAGCAGTGGCACAACAAGGCGCAAGCGGTAAAGGCGAAGGTAAAATCATGATTGATGCCAGCGGAAACCGCGCACGGGTATTTCCTGACGGTTCATTCGAGGAACTATAATGGCTTTCGATCTTTCTACAGCTCAACCAGAGCAAATGCAGCCTATCCAGCAAGCAAGCCCACCTTTGCAAGGCGCTACAGGCGGCTTTGATATGAGCACGGCACAACCAGAGCAAGTGACCGAGCCGCAAGCGCAGCAAGAGCAAGACGTAACCTTTAGCGATATTGGCGAGGCAACAGGCGGCTTAGCAATGGAAGCTGTAGCGGGCGCAAACCGCTCAATCGCCGGACTTGTTGATTTTTTCACAATGGATCAGATCAATAACATTAGGCAAGCATTAGGCGACGAAGCATTACCAACGCTTTCGGAAGCTATATCGGCACCAAAGGGTCATTTTTCTAAAGGCACTATTGGCGAAGGTTTACCAACGGATATTGCGGCGGGCGTTGGAGAATTTGCGGTCGGAGCGGCAGGCGGTCAAGGGTTGCTAAGGCAGGGCGTCAAGATGATGGGTCCAGCGGCAAGCACAGGCGCGAAGGTTTTACAGACAATGGCAGCACCCACAGTGCAGTCAGCGGCCAAGTTTGGCGCTGTTTCTGGCGCAGGGTCTGAGGTAGGGCGGGAGATTGCAGGCGAGCCGGGCGCTATAATTGGCAGCATTGTAGCGCCAGTTGCAGGTATTGCAGCATTAGGCGGCGTAAAGAATGCCATGGGCAAGCTGGCAACTAAGTTCGGGAAGAATATCTCTCTAATTGATCAAGCTACATCAATGCCAACGCCAGCTTTTCAGAAAGCACTAGATAAGCGCGGCTTACAGTTTGGCTCTATAATCGACGACGTGGACGTGTTGCCATTCCTTAAGGGAAATACCAGCCCTGATGAGGCGGTGACAAGAATACTCAAAAGAAAGCTATTAGACGGCGCGACTGACGACGTAACGGCGACGATAAGACTAGAAGGCAATAAGGTCGTCCCTGATATGCTAGGCGAAGAGGCAATGAAGCAGGGCTTTAAAGCTGGCAACATTGCAGCCGCTAAAACCATGAACAAAAACACCAAGCTAGAAGCTGAAAAAATGGTATCAATGACGCGCAAAATACTGGCCAACTCATCTAATACCGATAAATTCAGACCTACTGACGTTGTGGGTGAGAACGTAATGAAGCGGTTTAATTTCATTAGAGGACGCGCTGATACTCTAAGAAACGAATTAAACTCGATGGCAACAAAGCAAGCCGCCGGCGATAGAGCGCTAGGTGGCCCCGGTGTAGTTCCAGGGCTAAAGGGTCAGCAGATAAACGCGCGAACCGTTGAGGATGCAGTGCTTGGCGGATTAGAAAAGCTAAAGCTTAAAATACCAGACGAAATAATGGCCGATACAACAAAGCTAAACTCATATTTAAAAACTAATGACGCCTTTGCGGGTTCTTTAATATCTGAAAACCCTAGCTCAAAAGGCATTATCAGAAAATCAATTAAGCTTCTTTCTGAGCCGGGCAAAGTTGACGCTTCAAGAGCGCACGATCTAAAACGCCAGCTTGACGAAATGATTGATTTCAATAAGTCGGCAAAGTCTGGCTTAACTGAATCTGGCCGTTCATTTGCTAAAACAGTCAGGTCATCATTAAATGAAGCTATTAGGGCTGTGAACCCAAAATATGCACAAATCAATGATGAATTAAGTTCGTCTATTCAATCAATGGTTAACTTTCAGAAAGCTATGGGTCCATCTATCGATGTATTTGATAGAAGCGCGGCTAAGGCAGTTGGTCAAGATTTACGCGGATTGCTATCAAACAGAAAATCACGAGTTAAGCTAGATAACGTGATCAATAGTATTAACGACGTATCTAACCAGCTTGGCGGAAAGTTTGACGTAGACGTTAAGCACTTAACCAGATTTGCTAATACCTTAGATGATAGATTTGGCGCGGTTGCCGATACCTCCCTAAAGGGTGAAGTTACCGGCGCGGTGAATGCGGCGGCTAGAGGTAAGGCGGGGCTTGTTGATTTGGCAGCGCAAAAGGTCGCAGAGCAGGCAGAGAAATTAAGAGGCGTTAACGATAATAATGCACTCAACATAATGCAGAAGATTCTAATGAGGAATAAATAATGTCTTGGTCAATTTTAGCCGGATTACCTAACCCTATTATCGTTGACGCGGCCGGTACTGCTGGCAGCGGTTACGTGCTCAAAGCATACTTGCCAGGAACCACAACAAGTACAAGCCTAGCTATTGATTCGGCAGGCTCAAGCCCTCAAGCAAGTATTACAGCCAACGCCGACGGCATATGGGAGGTTTCAGGCAATGAAGTTACGCCTTATATTGACAGAGCAAGCAAATGGGGCATTTTTGCAAACGCTACCGACGCCGCAACCAATACGCCTTTTTATATGGGGCCGTTTGATAACATAAATCAACTGGCAAACTTTAATGAAACCGTAATGGTTGCCGACACGCTGGCTGAAGCTGCGGCATCCGTCACAATTGTTAGCGGTGATGTTATAAGCATTAAAGAGCGAGTAACGGGAAAGAAGGGTGGTGCTATATGGGACGTGGTGCTCACATCTACAGTAACGCCGAACGCGCTAAATATAGTTATAGGGGTTGGCAATGCTGCGCTATCGCTTGTGCTTAGAATGGGAACCTCAGTATCAGCTTCACAGTTCGGTCTGGTTAACGGTGGTGCCACAGATAATGCTGCTAGCTTCGTAACTCTATGTTCAGTATTTAAGGGCGAATTCACTTTTGATGATGGTACTTACGGGTTCGGTAATGCTTATGTAGTAAGCGCCTCTGATCTAATATTTACTTGTAGAAATGGGTCTAAGATTAAAAGACTTGACGGTGCTCATGGGACTAACCCAGATGGCGCTATTAGTGGGATGATAGACTTCCTTACTTGCACCAACATAACATTGGTAGAGATGGAAGTGGATTGTAACAAGGCATTGGCAACACCTAGTGGCGGTACACATTTAAACGGCATTAACTTCTACAAGTGTGAAGATGTAACTAGTTACTACTGCAAAATCTATAATGCTGAGTTCCAAGGTCTAAACCACCAGAACAGTAACAACGTACGAGTAAGATCATGCATTGTAACTGGATGCGGCTGGACTTGTGTCGGTGTTACTGGTGGGTACTTTGCTGAATATGGTGCAGAGTATGGTTATATAGTTGGTAACACGTTTGAAGATACTTGGGCTGGTGTGCAGTCACAAGTTTCTATGCGTTACCTATATGTAGAAGATAATATTTTTATTAGGTCGTCCCTGATTTTAGCGCAAGATGTTGTGTATGGAGTTATAGCAAGAAATACCTTTGATGGTGTGCCACCTTCTGGAACATTAGGAGAGGTGCCTCAAGATGCTATCTTCATAGAATCTGACAGTAATATGCTGGTTGAAGGTAACATAATTAATGCTCCTGCTAGGTTCGGCATTCAGATTCAAGGCAACTACATGCCTAATGGCCCGCGGGAAGGTGTCATGGTGTGCGATAACATACAGGTTAAAAACAACATACTCAACAACTGCCCGCAAGGCGGTATATCCTTTGCTGCTGGCTCTCCCTATACCTACGATATTGGAACGCACACAGCAACACTAGAAATAAACCAAGCTCTATGGACGCGAGGCAAGGGAGGTCAGATTACAGGTAATATAGTAGTAGCATCAAGTGGTGTAGGTATTGCAGCCTCTATTGTAGAGAATACCTATATAGCTGGTAACTCGTCATCACTCAACCTGCTTTCAGGTATGATGATTGGTCACAGTAAGAAGACAGATGTTACAAACAACCAGATATTCAACAACTCAAAAGTAGGTGCAGATTTACATGACGGGCTACAGGTAGAATCTACGGCAGCGCTAATAGATTTCTTGTCAATTCACGACAATAGAATATACGATAACCAGTCCGTAAGAACTCAGCGTTATGGTATTAATAATCAGGTTGTTGCAAGTACCGACTTCAAGATGTGGGCTAACCAGTTAGAGCGCAATGGTACAGATTACATTACAGTGACTGATTACATACCTTTTACCGTTGTTGCTCCAACTCTTCTTAATGGCGCTGCTAACTTTGGCAGCGGGTTACAAAATATAAACTTCTACAGAAACGACAATGGCGAAGTGTGCATCAGAGGCGTGGCATTGCTTGGAGCTGGTACAGTGGGAACTGACTTATTCGTCCTGCCTGCAAACTACAGGCCGAAGGCTGATCATATCTTCTCGTGCATATCAAATGGGGCTATATCAAGAGTTGACGTAAAAGCAAACGGGTCTGTATTTGTTAACTCGGGAGTAAATAGCCAGTATTTGTCTCTTTCTGGAATTTTGTTTGTGATAGGTGGATAATATGACATTAGGCCAAAAACAAAGAAAATTCACCAAGATGGTAGGCATGCTAATACAGTATGCCTACTTCGAGGGCTTCGAGCTTTCGCTTGGCGACGCTTTCGCAACCGACGGCCACAGGGTCGGGTCTCTGCATTACAGCCGATTAGCCATTGATCTAAATTTATTTAAGGATGGTAAATATCTTACTGAAACGATTGATCACGCATTTCTTGGCGAGTACTGGAAAAGACTTGATCCTGAATGCACTTGGGGCGGCGACTTCGGCGGAAAAGACGGCAACCACTACAGCTACGGGGAGCATTGATATGGGTTTTTTATATTATCAAGATGCTAGGAAATACCTTTACAAGATTAGCGAAAAGCTATCGATAGAGGTTCCTTTTGTATCTGGCTTATTGCCTAGCCAAATCGTAGCTAATGAGTTTATTGAGCTAGAAGTTATCGATTTTGAAACCGTACTTATCACGGCCAAGGCGGGCTATGCTTGGGACGGCAACTCGGGCGGAGTAAATACAAAGAGCTGGATAATCCCATCATTAATCCATGATATTTTATATCAACTAATGAGAGAGGGATTGCTTAGTCAGTCATTAAGAAAGCAGGCCGATTTGGCAATGCACTATTTCCTTAAAAAATACATGAGCAGAGGCGGTTATTTTTCCAAACTGTGGGGCAACTCTCGTGCGAAAATGTCTTACATTGCAGTTAGGGCGCTTGGTGAGAAATACACCAAGCCCCGAAAGGTAGAAGTTAAAAAGATTCGGCTCCGCTAACTAAGTCTTTTTCTAACTGCCTAACCCTGCCAGCGCACCACGCACGAACCACCTTTAGGCTTTCGCAGTCTCGGGTGTAGTTTTTGTGCGGGCGCTCAAGATACCTCATCAACTTATCTGCACCATTAAACATATTCTTTAAGCCTTGCATATAGCCTATGGTGTGCTTATTGCCTGATATGTTGCCTGATAGCCTGCAGTTGCAGTATTGGTTACATTGCAGCCATGTGTTTAGCGTATTGAATCTAAGCTCTGGAAAGCCACCGGCAGTCTTGAGATGCCCGCAAGCAAAGTCGCCAAGGTTGCCGAGATTCGCTGGCTTTTCACATGAAATACAAATTGGCTCGGCCGTCTTGCAAAACTCTTCTAGCTTGCGCATGCGGTTAAATACTTTTTGCGTTAGTTCAAGCTGGTGCGTTAAGTCGTCGCCTTTTACTTTCGCTTTAAAATCAGAGTTGCGCTTATCGATTACTTTCTTTTTCTGCTTAACTGCTGCCGCGGCTTTCTTGGCATTCTTATCTCTAATCTTTTTCAGATTAGCCATGGCAACACGATCACGACACTCAGCAGACGCGAAACGAAGCTTGGCCATTGGCGTGGTACATTTTGACGCTGGCGGTAATTCAGCGTCGCAACCGCACTTACATTTTCTAGTCATAATCTACCCCATGTGTATCAGTTGATTAATCGCGCTTTCTGCTTCTGATTCTTTGATAAAAGTACGACTAAGCACAAACCGCCAGCAAACAGAAAAAGCCGCCTTATAATAATCCTCGAATTGCTCCCTGCTCATTGCGTTAAAATTGATTGATTTGGCCACCTTGCGAATACCTTTCGGCGTTTGCTCAAGCTCACAGTATCCAGCCTCAACCTTTACCCACTCATGCAGTGCACGCTTTGACTTCTCAGGGGCTTCTATCTTTCCTGCGCGTGATTGTGTTAGTTGGTCAACAAAAGCGCTTCTAGCGTTGCTTAGGGCTTCGCAGTCGCCGCCATAACTACCAAGAAATGCAGTGAACTTATCCAGGGTGGCTAGCTCGCTTGGTGCAAGCAATCCCCCGTCCGGTTCCCAGTACTGGAAAGCCAGTTCAAGCAGCCCGCCAAAATAGAGGCGGTGATGCTGCAAGCTTCTATCACTCTGCTGAGTTGCCTTAAACTTAACAGCCTTCCCGACCTTCCACTTTCTAGATAATTCTTGATCATCTTCAGTGGCGGGGAGAAAACTGCCGTCCATGCGTTTGACCAAGATCATATCCATTAGTCACCCGCCTTTGGTGCTGCAATAACATTATCAAGCAAGTCTTCGAGGTACGCATCAAAGTATCTCTGACAATCTTCTGAAATCAACGCAGGCTGTAATCCGATTAGAAGTTTCTCTAACGCCTCACGATCTTTCTCTTGCTGGGTTTTTAGGGGGCGCAATACAATTGCCTTGCGAATAAAGGCCGCTTCTCTGCCATCATGAAAAGTAACAATGCATTTTTCTTTTCCGTAAAAATCTATAACCCCTTTATTCCAACTTAGTGCATCACATAGCTTCGCAATCTCACACTCAACACCAATGGGCGGCAACCCTTTGCCATTCCATTCTTGCGGGACTTCTGGGCGCATTTCTATTAACTCAAATTCGCCAATAGTGTAATGAGTCTTATACGCACCAAATATAATTGCTATGCCATTATTGTGACCGCCACTAATGGACAGGTACTTCTCGACATTACACCAATGCCATAAGTCACTACTCGACTTCATTAGTCGATCCGCCCAATCTGGCGCTTCATTCCAATCTATATTATTCATATATCACCTGTATTGCGCCCTATGGAAGCGGCGCGGTTGGTTATTTAATCTCTGGCAATGGCAGCCACCAAGTCGGGCTTTTGACTGGCATTATAAAATTACTGTCATTTATATACTGCCAGCATGGAGCTATTTTTTTAGATCGCTCAGACGGAATATACGAAAAATCCTCCCACCAACACTCCCTAATCTGAAAGTCTCGACTGTCCTCAAAGGGGGTTGGCCAGGCAAGTATTATCCTACTTCCGTCTTTTGGCGCGCTTCCAATTTTATTCATGATCTTAATCTCTTAGTTGCTAGGCCGTTATGACCTAGCTGATTGGTTGACCTCTAGAATGGGATGTCATCGTCAAACGAATCAAAATTATTAGCAGGTTGCGGTGCTTGATTATTGCCTTGCTGTTGTGGTGCTTGTCGCCGCTGTTGTGGCGCGCCGCCCGATTGCTGTGCATAGCCTTGCGGTTGCTGATTCGGTCGCTGTGCTGGCTGCTGTGGCTGCTGGTTAAAAGCTGACTGTTGTGGCGCAAAACCACCTTGAGGCTGGTTATTGCCTTGCTGTGGTGCTGGCTGCTGGTATCCTGGTTGCGGTTGCTGACCTGCGTTCGGATTGCTATCAAGCATCATCATGTCATTAACTACAATTTCAGTTGAATAACGCTTAACCCCGTCTTTTTCGTATTCGTTGGTACGCAATTTACCCTCAAAATAAGCTTTAGAACCTTTCTTCAAATACTGACCAATGATCTCGGCTACTTTGCCAAAGGCAGTCAATCGGTGCCACTCGGTTTTCTCAACCTTCTGGCCTGAGTTTTTGTCCATGTAACTCTCGTCGGTTGCCACGCTTACCGAAACTACAGCACTACCTGATGGCAGATACTTCATTTCAGGATCGCGCCCAAGCGTTCCAATGATTTGTACTTTATTTACACTGCGGCCCATATTTATCACCTTGCTGTTTTGCCGATTATTAGTCGGCGTTAGTTACTTAGACGTACTGGTTAATTATTAAACCAAGCTCATTATAGGCATCTTTGCTGATCTGATACTTATCGGCCCATTTATTAATATCACCAAGAAATGTGCGCTGCTCTCCAATTTCTTGCGCGTTATTCTGCACAACCTCAGCTTTTTCTTGCACAACTTCATCAGCCTGTTTAATTGGTTGCACATACTCAATAGCTGGCGCTGGCTCTTCGGCCGGAATAAGCGCCTCTAATTGCTCAGCCTGATTAAGCATTGAATCAAGCTGCTCCAGTACTCTTGCGCGCGCCTCTTCAGCCTCGACTACGTGCGTTAAAAATGCTTCTTCATTGATCTGCACATTACCGATCGATGCAATTTTCTTTTTAATTACATTCGAATTCTCACCCATTACGTCCATAGGAATCATTCGAAGCTTATTAATGCGCTCCGTAACTTCGCGCAGTTTTTCAGCGCCCTGCTCGCGAGCCTCCGTTTCGAGTCGCAACTCTTCGGCTTTTGCGCTGGCCTCTTCCTGTATGCGCGCAACCTCTGCCTGCGCTGCCTTTGCTGCAGCTTCGGCTTTATCGGCCTCTTCTTGCAGGCGCTCCGCATTAATCTGCTTTAACAGCATATCAGCAAGGCTTGATTTAACCTCATCAATAACCGCGATAGCTTCATGTACAAGCTCTTTATGAAAGCTTGACGCTTCAATGTTACCAACCGCATCAACCATGCCGCTAATTTGGTCAGAGGCTGCGGTATTTGCATCGGTCAAAAATTGGCGTATACCCGCAATCTCTGCGCGCTGCTTAGCTAGAAGATTATCAAGCTTTCGCTTTTCTTCTGCGGCCACTTCTTTTCGGCGCTTATTTTCTGCTTCGAATGGCTCAACCTGCACAGCATAAATATCTGTAACCAACTCAATCAAGCTATCGCCGTGCGTCTTAAGCTCGCTTGTTACATCAAGGCGGCGCTGATTAATGGCGTCAGTAAGTTTGTTCCGTTCAGTTTTAACCTTTCGGGCAAGTTTAAATTCTTTCTCGTCGCTCATGTCAAAAACAAGGTTTGAAGGGAATCGTTCACGCAAATCAGCAAGCCCTTTTTCTGTTAGCTCGTTTTTAAATACTAACTCTGTAACTTCGGACGTTGTTTTCATATTATTCTACCTTCTATGGGTTAATGCGATCTGCTACCGCTGTTTTTAGTTTAGCAAAGAATTCTTGCTTGTTAAAGTACTGACCCGCACATTTTTCAGTTAATTGATGACCAATGCGCGCGCCGAGTGCTTGTACTGCGCCATTATCTGGAACCTTGTCAAGATTTAGAATCTGCTTATTAAGCCACTCATCAACATGGTTGTAATTATCAGATACCGCGTCTTTCGCTTCGTCCGCTAAGCGGGCCGCCGACACGTCACGATCAATAACAAACTGCTGCACCTGCTCGGCTTTACCAAAAGAACTAGCCCAGCGGTACGCATCCGCATGCGCTTCATGTAGGTCTTTAAGGTTAGCGGCGCTAATAATCGCGTGACTAAACTTAGAGGCTTCAAGTCCAGGCATTGCCCATTCTGGAAGCTTGGGCGGCATCCAATCGACGCCGTAATATGTATTGGTTTTTTTATCTTTCATTTTAGAAAATCGATTAAATGCACTTTTCTGATTGTCGCAAAGAGTGCATTGCGCAAAGCCAGATTCCAAATGGTAAAGGTATCGGCCAATTCCCCACAAAGCACCGGCGCGCTTTAATGCACCAGACACGCCACCTTTTAGCGGCTCAATATCAGTTTTTGGTGCAGCTTCCTGTTTTGTAATCCATCGGTCATTAAATAAAACAGACAAGCTGCAGAGAAACCCATCAAGACCTTTGGTTTCTTCCTGCTTAACTTCCCAACCGAACGGCCCAAAAACCTCATCTAGTCGCTGCTGAATAGCTCGACTAGTAATGTACGGAAGTACAATCATCCATGGCTTGCCGTTTGAAAGGCCACTCTGCTGCGCGCGCCATTCAATATCGTTAGGGTCGAAAGGCTCCTGTAGCTGAAGCATTAAATCTCTACTTTCATTATTCATGACATTCACCTTCACGCTTATTAACCATTTCAACCGCCATTTCTTGCAGCTTCTCATCAAACGCCATTTGAAAATCATCGCGACCAATTCCGCGCACTGCGTAAGTAAGCCCTTCGTTTACGCCGTCGCTGTCATCTTCAACCATTGCCAGTATCACAAAGAACGTATCTAGCTGCTCTTTGCCCTGGTGAACCTGATGCCCGTCATTGACGCACTGAACGACCTCTTCCACTACTTCACTAAAGTCTTTATCACCAAATGCTAATTCACTTATATTATAGATTCCGCATATAGCCATTATCTTTCTCCGCACTCGTTGTTTCTTTGTGTGACTAAGATTAATAAATCTCTTGCATGATTGCAAGTATTATTTGCTTATTAATGCGTATTAATTACAGCTTGAATTAATGCGTATTAATGCGTATGCTTTATCTTTACTAATTAAAGGAGATTGAAAATGTTTTTACCTGAATACAATAGCACTCAACTACAGCGCAATCCGTCATCTGTTCTAAACGCGGCAACAATTGAGCCGGTGGTGATCAATAGGCAAGGAAAGGAAGGCGTTGTAATTATGAGTAAGAAGGAATACGCGAAGCTAGTTAAAGCAGCAGCAAAATAAACCCTGCACTAACAGGGCATAAGCAAAGCAGATAGGAATTATAGCATGGCAAAACAAAGAACGTCATTTCTACTACACTTCGATAGTTTAGAAATATTGGACGAGTTATCAGACGAAGAAGCGGGGCAGTTGTTTAAGGCGATTAAAGGCTATCACAACAACGAAGACCTTGATCTTTCACCATTGGTTAGAGTTGCGCTTTCGTCATTCAAAAACCAGTTTGTTAGAGATGAAAGTAAGTATAACGAAACCTGCAAACGCAGGGCTGTCGCGGGTTCTAGAGGAGGTATAGCAAAGGCTAGCAATACTAAGCAAAAGGTAGCAAATGCTAAAACAACTAAGCAAAATGTAGCAAACTTAGCAGATAGTGATAGTAAGAGTGATAGTAAGAGTGATAGTAAGAGTGATAGTAAGATTATAAAAGATAACCTCCCTATTGTTCCGGCAAAGCCGAAACCCTTACCTAAGTTTGAAGCTAATGATTTGTTATTCGCCGAGGAAATGTACAAACGGTTGCTGGTAATTAACCCGAGTCATAAAAAACCTAACTTTGACACATGGGCTAATGACATAAGAATCACAAGAGAGCGCGACGGCAGGACGCTGGATGACTTATGGAATACTTTTGACTGGGCAAACAAAGATAGTTTTTGGTGTAAAAATATTCTTAGCCCTGGAAAGCTTCGAGATCAGTTTGATAAATTATCACTCCAAATGTCTGCACCACCACGAACAAATAACGGCCAGCAAAAAGTTGACCCGAATAATCTATGTCCTCTGAATGGGAACTGGTAATGGAAATTAACGACAAGGGCAACTTTGAAACCCTAATGAACGCAACGGCATCGATGTACAACCGGACGCCCTCGGATGGTACACAGCTGATGATGTATTTCAACGCACTAAACCGCTTTAGCTTTGAAGACGTGAAGGCTGGTTTTAACGCTCACATGCAAAACCCTGATAACGGCCAATTCTTCCCAAAACCTGCCGATATTATAAAATACATGGACGGCGGCAGCGAAACACAAGCAGGATCGGCATGGACAAAGGTTGATAAATCTATACGAACCGTTGGGCCTTACCAGAACATTGTTTTTGATGATCGAATCATTCACGCGGTGATAGCAGATATGGGGGGCTGGATTTTAATGTGCGGCACAAGCGACCAAGAATACCCATTCAAGAAAAACGAGTTTGTGAAGCGCTACACTGGATACCGTAGCCGCCCACCTGAAGACTATCCTCGACTACTTGGCGGCATAGCTCAGCAATCAAACGATATGCGCAAGCTAGGCACGATTGAAGCCCCTGTAATCATTGGCGACATGGACGCGGCGCGATTAACTTACTCTGGAGGCTCTGAGAGCGGCAAGAAGACAGTCCACCGCATAAGTATGGCTGAGCTAACAGGAAATGCTGAAAACGTCATAGAGGATCAATCAAAGCCATTAGAGGGTGATTTAAAGGCAATGTTAGCGGGGTTAATCAAATGAGCTTAGCAAACGATCTACTGACTAAAGTTAAAGCCACTGTAAGGCCGCCTAAGAAGAAAAAGCACCAAAAGACCACCAATCATCACGGTGTTGTGTTTAGATTCAATGACGGGTCAGCTACGACCGCTGACAAGCTAGGAGAGCACTATGGCGTATCAACGTATTACGTAAAAAAGATTTATACCGAAAATAAGAAGGATTATCTTATTTCTAATAAAGCGATTGTTGATTGGAAAGAAGCAAAGACTTCTTGCAATGCAAGATAGTTTTGCTATGATCTAGCTATCAACTAACAAGCGGATTAAATGAAATGAGCATTCAAATAGAAGTAATAAACGGTGATTTTGAGCCAGCTTTAAAAGACGTAGTTACCATTATTGAGTCCATGGCAGGCGTGATTGAATTAGTAATGAGAAACGACGATAAGGAAGTGTTTTTTAATTGCCTAAAAGAGGAATTAAAATCTAGTGATGAGTCAGTTAAAAAAATACTAGCCCAACTGGAGCAAACCAAATGACAAATAATGCAGATATGCCAGCAAGACCAACTCCGTACATGGACATGGTGAATATGTCAGGGGAATTGTATTGCGATAATACAGGCTTAACAAAGCGCGAGACATTCGCAGCAATGGCGATGCAGGCCATGATCTCAAGCAGATACTACTCGGATTTTTGCGGAAAGTATGATGATAAAGAGGTTGGTATTGCCATTAGCGCTATAGACCACGCAGACGCACTACTAGCACAACTGGAGCAATCCAAATGACAAATCCAGTACACCTAGACTTAGGCAATTCTAAGATGAATATGCCTATTGCGCCGCATGAGGATTACCCGGGCTTACCGCTTGAGGTTTCATTCAGCAAACTTAGCAATGAGCATGCGTTTAAGGTTCACATGCAATCACTGGAGCGAATTCGCCAGCGTGGCGGTATGTCAGCGCCCGAATTGTATTGGAACCTTACACGGTCTAATCCAGTGGCTAGTAATGGAACGGTCGAAACTATTTTAGAATTATTGGAGGATTTATGAGAGAGATTAAATTTAGGGCTTGGCATCCAGAAAGTAAAAGCATGACAGTTTTTGATTTAGAAAAAGCCTCTAAGGATCAGTATATTGCCAGCCATGTTTGCGCTCTTCTTTCAAATACTCACATAGAGGGCAAGGGCTTAATGATGCAATTCACTGGCCTTACCGACAAGAACGGCGCTGAGATTTATGAGGGGGATATTGTTAAGCACATCAAGGGCTATGTCTGGGCTGTAATATTTGAAACTAATGAATCAAGATTTGCACTTAAATGCAAGGCTCCGCTTATCCGACCTCTATTCAAAGATAGGGCTTCTAATCTTGAGGTAATCGGCAACATCTACGAAAACCCTGATCTTCTAGGTGATTTATGAACTATAAAACAGAAGCTACGTGGCAAGGTTTATTGTTGATGATTGCATTTATGGCATTCGGAGGATCGTCTATAGTGCTCTACGACATAGGCAAAGAGTCGCGCTCACTGGAAATACTCACACAATGCAAGGCTGGTGAGGTTGTCACGATTAATGGCACAGAGCTACATTGCGGAGTCGTCAGTAAAGAATTAAACATCAAAGCGGCGCAATATCGCGGCGTCAAAAATTGCGTAAAATTGGTTAAGGAGTGGGAAGATGAGTGAGCTATTTAAGTCTGAGTTTTTTACTGATGAAGCAACAGTCTACAATCTAAAAGACTCAATGTGGCTAGGTAAGCCAAGCAAAAGTAATGAGTGGTGGTTTGGTGTACAAAATACGGACGCTACGGATGAGGAGCGGAAAGAGGCCGCTAAATTTATTGCTAATGCCATCAACACACGGGACACAATGCAAGCCAGCATAGTTGAGCTTAAGGCAGTTGTAAGAAAGATTCATAATATCGTAGGCGTTCAATCTGAACAGGGCGCGTGTTGGGATGACGAGGTTGCATTCGAGCATAGTGAAGCGGTCTTAAAGGTATTTGAGATATCTAAGCAAGCACTAAAGGACAATTCATAATGACAACAGTAACTTACAACAAATACGGCCAGTTGGTCATTAGTCGCGCAAGTGTATTGAGGGTAGTGGTATGAATATACTAAACTCAAGGCATATACCGATAAAGGTATTTAAAGGCAAATCTAGCATTACGGTAGCGCTTCACTGGAAATGGTCAATAACGTGGCGCTGGTTGGTTAAGTGGAAATCTGGCAATTACCCGCGCGGCGTGGCAAAGTTCGATAATTCTTACAATGGGCATGGATGGCGAAATGTAAGCATGGGTAGGCTTGGTCTTATTACTGTTACCTGGCAGCCAAACATGAATCGATGTAACTAAGCGAATAAGTCCATTCACCTAAGCGCTTTTGTGTCTATCAAGCGCTAAGGGTTTAATAGAGGCGCAAATAGTTTTTACAAAGCAAGGATAGTTTGCTATTGTACTGGTATTAACCAATAAATCAGAGGTAGTTATGGCAGAGAAGAAAATAACACGGCAGGGCGAAGAATATCGCGTCAAGCATTGGACGAAGGAATTGACGGACAAAAAGGGTGTGGTCTGGATTGTGAATCCTAACGCCTGCATGAAGAAGCCAGAGAAAAAAAAGAAGGGCAGCTAATGCGGCTATCCTTACCACTAATTCAAATAGTAGCCGTCTTGCTATTGCTAGCCGGTCAATTTATACAAAGCGCGCCAGTCGTAAAGGCTGAGCCGCAAACCCAAACCTTTCAAGAGTAGGCGGCGTTATGACCAAGCACATTGCATACGATATAGTGATAGTTGTCTTGGTTGTAGCTGGCCTCGCCGTTGATGGCTTTCAGTTGCAAGATGGTTTCTTTGCACTGGCTACGGTTATTTGGGTGTGGCAAAAAGAAATTGAAGAGCTGTTAAAATAAAATTACAATAAACATGCAAAAGATTCTTGCATAATTATAGGTATTTGGTAAGCTCTAATTACACACACAAAGAAGAGGCAGCTATCATGACAAATCAAACGGTAATGCAAGCAGTTGACGCAATAGAGCCAAAGTTTCCAGATATGCCAGCGGTTGGCGTGGTGGCCGTATGCAATATTCTTGATCGCTCTCGTACCAATTCTGTAGAGTCAGTAGTTGAAGAAATTAAACGCCTAATGGTTCTAGCTGGCCTAGAGTGCAAAGCGACACCTTGTGAAATTCTTTCTGGCTTAGTTGGTGATGTTTTACTTTCTGAGACTAGTCACCCTTGCCACGTTTACGGGCTCGATTTTGCCGAAGTATTAAACGAAGTTATGTGTCCTAATCATGAGTAATTTAGAGGAGGAAAGCGAACAACCGATAAAGAAGCTGGTGGTTGATGCCAGCTCATTTAATGAACTTGTAACGGCGCTGGTCATGCTCATTGAGGAGGGGGCAGATTCAGCAGAGGTTTGTATCGATGAAAGAAGTTTAGATTGTGGCAAAAAGCGACAAATAACACTGAAGGTTGAAGCATCTGACGAGCTAGGCGAATTTGACAACGGATTAAGCCAAAGCTCCCTTTATTCCTGCATACATCTAGAGCACTAGACTGGAGCATTACCATGACCAAGCGCAATAATTTCTCACGCGGCAAATCAGAGTCTAAAGCAAAGCGAAAGGCATTCGAAAAGGAAAAGGCGGTAAAGCAGCACACTAACAAGGTTCACGAGGCATGTACACCAGTGGTAGGCCTTACCGATGGCCACAGAGAGCTAATACTTGCCATTAAGCGCGCCACGGTGGTTATCGTAACGGGACCACCCGGCACCGGTAAAACCTTTATTTCAACGGCACTAACAGCCGATGCTTTAGAGCAAGGCTATATCGATAACATTGTATGCACACGCCCGCTAATTAGCTGTGGTAACGATCTTGGCATACTACCTGGTGATGTCGCAGAGAAGTTTGGACCATACATGGCACCTATCATGGACGTATTCAACAAACGAATCGGGAAGTCAGGTGTTGAAAGCTACATTAAAAACGGTCGGATAAAGCAGATTCCTCTTCAATTGCTGCGCGGCTCATCCATTGATAACGCCACTATACTTCTTGACGAAGCACAGAATTGTGATTCAGAGCAGTTGATTATGCTGCTTACTCGCATTGGCAAAAACAGCACTTTGATTGTTAACGGCGATCTGCGCCAAAAAGACATTAAAAACTCAGGCCTTCAGCGTGTTTTAGATAAGGTTTCTCACATATCAGGCGTCGAGCATATTCACCTAACGACTGACGACATTGTGAGATCGGACATTGTTAAAGAATTCGTTATTGCCTTTTATGGTGATGATTAATTACACAGCCGCAAGAAGTAAACTAAGGTCGCAATAGCGGCCTTTTTAATATAAATAAATTACGCCTGAGCCAATACTCAGTATTTAAAGTCTATCGACTGCCTCGAATTTAGCCTATCGAGTCGGGCACGTAATTGTTTTCTACTAAACGACCCGCGCAATTTGAGCATATTCAGAGGCTTAGCGGGTTCTAACTTTTAAATCTCAGATAACTTTTGCTTTAGTAAATAACCTTCAAGCTGCCAGATTTTATTGCGAGCATTCTCTCGCGCAATCTTTCGCCCAAGTTCAGCGTTAAAGTTTTCAGGACTGGCACAAGCGGATTCACCAAGAACTGTATAGCCATTCTTTAGCTTTAGCAGACACGCTGTGAATGTTGTTCCGTCAAAAACATGGTATTGCTCAGAAACAATCGCAGCCTCAATTAACTCAGGAGTTAGTCGCGGTGCATTTAAGCCCTTATCTTGAATTTCTTTCTCAATCTCTTGATCATTCATTTTTTATCTACCTTAATTTCTATCTAATTTAAGTTTGTCGGGTAATTCTTACTACCCACTCATTATACCAACCTAAATTAATTCTGCATTATTTCATTTATTTACACGTAAACCATTTACATTATTTAAATAAGGTACTATTATCTATTCATCAGCTAAGGGATTAACCCGAGGCACTAAGTAGAGATTTATATTATGACTAAGCGTTATTACCAAGTAATTGATCCGACAGTTAAAAAAGCAATTGTTGATATTTTGAATGCTGGAACGGCCGCTTTTAAGCGCGCTAATGAATGGGGAGCTTCTAAAGGTGTTGGTGCAGCTGCAATGAGTCATGATGGTTTATTCGGCGGATCGCTTCATGGATTTGCTGTTAATGATCATTACCGCAAAGAGCTTGCTAATCTTGGCACATGGGTCAAGCCAAAGGCTGGGTACGTTTGGCCTCGCAGTCAGAAAGGAAAGCCTTTATCTGTTGAATTTCAGGAGTTGTGCAAAGAGGTTTATGTTAATGATAGAGAGTTATCTGATGTTCTTGGCTGGAATACTTTGTCATACATGTTTAGCGGCGGTGTTGGCTTTAAAGCAAGCGGAGATAAAAGCAATATGTTTTTTATAATGGGCGAAAGTATTTCTGAACTGCCGCACTGTAAAGAAGTAAGCAATCTTGAAATGATTAAGCTTACCAGTGGTGAATAGCATGACCACTAAATCATCAACAGCACAAATGAATGACCGCAAGAAAGCTAATGGCGAGCGCTGCATCCATCAATGGATCACAGACGTTCGCGGTACTGAGCTTGAAGCTGAGTTCAATGCAAAATTACAAGCACTTAGAGCCGACATTGCAGGGCTGAGTGAGTACTACAAAAACAAGCTGGAGCACCTGGACAATGACAAAGAAATTTAAAAACAAGCGCCTAGAGGTAGACTTTCCCAACAAGGCGCACAACGAAATCCAGCTAATAGCCGATATATCAGGCTTAAGCTTCCCTAAAGTGGCTGTAAAGGCTATGCGTATAGGTCTAGCTGCTATCATGGCTATGGATGCTGAAACATTGAAAGAGGAATTGAAGTGAAAGTTCAAATTAATACAAGTTATGAAAAATATAAAGTTAGTGAGTTTTGTCACTCGTATAAAGATAAGCAATACACAGTTGTGCCAGTAAGAATCATTAGATTTCCGTGCGGCAGTGTTGGAGCTGCTAAAAATCGATACTATTACATGGCTGAGTTTATTGGCTTTGGTGATATGCGAACATGTAATGATGAATCTGCTGTCGGTCAAATTGTCCGTGAAAACATTATTCGAAATATTAACAAATCATTCAACCCAAAGAAGTTAGATTTCATTGATAATGTAGCAACTATCTAACCCACCCAGCCCTTTCATTAGGGCTTTTTTCGCGTGTGATTTGGTAAGGTGGTTTGCATCTTTGGTTAATATGATTTACCATTACTATAAATAAACAAGAGGGTATATTTTATGAATAAAGAAGATGTTATCAAAATGCTAAATAGCCATAAGACTCATTACAAGTCATGGGCTGACATGGCTGAGACTATTGGAGTAAGCACCTCATTCTTAAGTCAAATATCAACTGGGAAGAAAGACCCTTGCGGAAAGGTTCTTGAGTTTATTGGTCTAGAAAAGACCATTTCCTATAATTTCATTAAAGTAACTACATAAATAAACCCTGCGCTAACAGGGCATTAAACAAACCATAAGGTAATTATAACATGAAAATACATATCAATAATCCATCAGTAAAAAACAAGCCAGCAGCAGGAGATATTAAAACCAGCAAGCTAGGCGTATTTGAAAGATTTCATAGTAAAACAAGATCTGGATCATTCATTCACACATCAAGCGGCCCTGTTTATCACTGGATAAGACTTGGTAATGCTCCAGAAGGTTTTAAAGGTCGGGCTGTTATTGAATATAACAGCTAACCCCACCCAGCCCTTTCATTAGGGCTTTTAATAAAAAACAATTTTCGATATACTAAAACCCTCGGCAAATATGACCGAGGCTTAAAACAATCAAATCAATAAGGAAGGTGTATTATGTTAAAAATCTTACTTCCATTGCTGATCCTGTTTTCTATGTCGTCACTTGCTGGCCTGCCTTTAGAGCCAAGCTATGCTTCCCCTGACTATCTAGAATCAAAATCGGTAATGATAGCGCGAGCTGATGCTTCGCGCTCTTGCGTAGCTGAAAATCAACCCTTTGAACGAATGTATATTGTGACGGGAGCGGCCACTCAATATCTAGAGCCTAAAATCAGTATGATTAAATCTGATTATATTAAAATGCTTGCAATCTATCATGAGGTTGGCTGGCGAAGCACAGAGGTTATTTGATACTAAACCGTTGCCAATGATGCAATACAAAAAAGCCCACACTTGATGGGCTTTTTTGTGTCTGTCAATATATCCATGCTATAGTCGTATTTTTGCAATACTTATATTAAAGGAACTTAGCATGTCGGACCAGATAATGCAGGCAGCCAAAGGCATTACAGCAACAACAGCAGCCACAGCGCCCACAGTTGGCCCAGTATACGGCAGTTACTTAACGACTAATGGGGTAGGGTTATTGTCTTTTAGTGAGATAATTCAAGTTCTGGGTGCGGTTTACGTGTCTTTTTTACTGCTGAAGGCGTTGCTTAATACAAGTCTAGGGAAAAAAATTAGAAGTAAAATTTCAGGATTGTTTAAAAAAAGCTAGTCCATTAGCTTTATTTTGATAGGTCTTTATATAGATTAACCAGCTCTTTTGCCTCCTTTATGGTTTTTACTCGCCTAATCTCTATACAACGATAGCCTCTATTATCAAATTGGACATCTTCACCTTTACTATGTGCGTATTCAATAGGGTTTACTTCCCGCAGGGCTGCTGGCGCAATCACGGAAAGAGAGAATGAAATAATACTAACGCCTAAGCCAGCGCTAAAGCCCAAGGTAAAAGTTAAGCATGAAATCATTACGCAGCCCTCGCTTTATCTATTGCCGCCTCAGCGGTTAATATCGCATGCTTAACCGCTCTATGGCTTGGGTATCCGTTAAACATTCTGTCATACACTCCAAAGTGATCTTTAAAGTTTGCGCCGTTATAGGTCAGCTCGATACATTCAATCCACAGCTCTTTGGGCGCGTCTTTGATTTGCGACTGAATAATACAACCATCCTCCCTGCGCACGGTCTTAAATTTCATATCAACCCAGAACACGCGAAAATCAATCCACACGAGACGGTCACAGTTTGGCGGCACTCTTTGCCTTGGCGTATTCATAGTGGCGCGCTCCGATAACTACTAAGGTACTGCACTGCTTGCTGCATCCATAATGTATGATTTAAGGTAGTATGGTTCTGCATGGCAACGGCGTAGTAGCAAGCAAATGAAAGTCCACGTTCCCGCACATTGTAATTAACTAGCGCTTCATGAACCCAAGAAATAGGGACCCCGTGCTTTTTTGCTGCTGCGATAATATCTTGATTTTTCATGGCTCATACCTCGTCATCTTCGTCATTATAAAAATAAGCAACAAGCATTTCATCGATAATGCACTTAGGCCAAAATGCGGTATTGTAAGCGCCAAGCGTAATCAGACTAACAAGCTCACCAAACCACCAGCAATCTGAGGTATCCACATCAAGAGTTTTTCTATATTCGTACTCTTGCACTGCCGCGTAAGCAATCCCGCAAATTAAATACCACTCGACGTAATCATTCATAATTTTTACCACCTTCTTTAAATTCAATATCCTTATCATTCCAGCCACCTAGCCAAGCATTCCGCCGACGAAAGTTAGAAATACCAAAAGGGCATGCGTTTTTAAGCAACCCCTTCGATCTGGCCTGATACCCTTTGTTGTAATCCTTCTCGTCTTGTTCATTCATGATAAAGCCTCAATTAGTTAAGTATTCTTAATATGCACAGAATCACAGCAATAAAGCAAAGGAACGACAGCACATAGCTAATCACTGCCATGGAAGCAAGTTCGCTCGTATAGACTGGATGCTCATCAAGACTGACTGCAAGCTCTTTGCCTGCATTCTCGCCTGAGTAGAAAAAGTAAGCACCAGCAACGACTAAAAAGACTGTAAGCGCTATTTCATAATACATGGTAAATCCTTATTTGGTTGGTGTAGCTCAACATTAGCGCAGCACTGGCGAGGATGCAAGAACCTTTTGCTTATGTATAATTAGTGCAAGAATTGTTTGCTATGAGTCGCAAGAATTGTTATAGTTTGGGCCTACATAATATAAACGAGCAGAGGGCTTTAAATCATGGACTAATTGAACGGCAG
>TARA_R110000868_G_scaffold50260_4_pt1 | contig 27513 bp, 24 predicted proteins | sample TARA_R110000868 | Tara Oceans TARA_R110000868 (sample SAMEA4397489) | marine metagenome | biome: Polar Biome; feature: [SRF] surface water layer (ENVO:00010504); material: water (ENVO:00002006), including particulate matter (ENVO:01000060) such as... | depth 5 m | reverse complement strand
CCGCTCTTGCGCCTCGCCCTCGGCACCGGGCTTGTGAACCGTGCCGAACTGCAGGTGCGGCGCGACGGCCTGGCTTTGCGCCGGGCGCGGCTTGCCGCCGAGGCCAGCGGCGGCGAAATCGTGTTCCCGCCGGGCGCCGCCGGGCGGCAGCCGCAATTGGCTGCGTCCGAACGGGCCGCCTATGACGGCCGAAAGCGGGAGCTCGCGACGGCGGCATCGGTCCTGGCGGAACAGCTTTCGCAGCGCGAATCCGAAATCCGCGAATTGCAGGCACGGGATGCGGCACTCGCCGCGGAACTCAAAATCAACCGGGAAAAACTCCAGATTTCGACCGATCTGCTAAAGGACGGTCTGACGTCCCGCCTCGAGCACCTGGATGCGCAGCAGGCCGTTGGGCGGATCACCGGCGAACGCCGGGGCATCACTGCCAAGATCGCAAAAGCCGTGGCCTCCGTGGCCGAAGCGCGGGCGCGCCTGAAGGAACTGGGCGAGAAATTCGCATCCCAGGTGCGCGACGAGCTTGGCACGGTGGAAATCGACCTGCGCCGGGCCGACGAACTGATGGCCGAGGCGACCGAGCAGAAAGGCCGGACGGAAATCCGCAGCCCGATCGACGGAACGGTGAAGAACCTGCGCTATAATACGATCGGCGGCGTGGTGCGGCCCGGCGAGCCGATCATGGAGATCGTTCCTGAACGCGACCGTCTGGTGATCGAAGCACGGCTCGATCCCGCGGATCGCGGATATGTACGCGCGGGGCAGGCGGCGGTGGTGAAGTTGAGCACCTACGATTTTGTCCGTTATGGCGGGCTTGACGGCCGTGTCGTCCGGATTGCGCCCGATACGGATAATTCGACCACCGGCCGCACGTTCTTCAGGGTTGTCGTGGAAACCGACCGTACCTGGCTGGGCGAGGAAAAGGGCGCGCTGTCGATTTCCCCCGGCATGGAAGCGACGGTCGACATCAAGACCGGACGGCGAACCGTGATCGATTATCTGTTGCGGCCTATCCTCAAGCTCCGCTCCGAGGCTTTCCGGGAGCGCTGACCGTCGTCCGGTAACGGCCTGTTTCAGACCGTTACAGTTCTTATTTCAAATTGCGAATTGAGACACCCGCAGGGTGTCCGGCGGTGCCCTGCAGGCATCCGGTACGTTCGATATCTGTCCGGCTGTCCGGCTGAAAATTCCATAAGTCATTATAAAATAAAGCAAAACAAAAAAAGATCTGTGCCTGGGTGCTCCGCTCCGCGTTCTGGCACGCTTCTTGCATTTCCTGTGCTGTGACCGCATCGCGTTGGCAGAAGTCGCGGTCAGACGAAAGGAAGTTTCACAATGAAACAAGATACAAAACTGGCGACCGCCGAAAATATTGTTACCGCAATCTGTTTCGGTATCGGCGCGCTTTTGGTGGTTCTGGCGCTTCATACGCTCTCCACCGTGAAATCGGTGAACGCTTCGAATGCCTTCGGATACGGCGAGCCCCGCCGGGCCGTTTCCTTCGATGCGGATTTGCAGCGCACCGCGGGTACTTATTCGGGTGAAATTTCAGAGGTCAAAAGCATTCCGGGGCAGGCGCAATGAACTTCCGGCCCTGAGTACAGGCCGGAACGGAAGCCGCGGCAGGGAAGTAAGGCACGGTCGTCGATAAGCGTATCGAGTACGACGAACGGGCCGCGGTCCGGAACACGACGCGTAAGAGTAGCGATCTCGAGTTGTCGCGTAGCAATTCGGGGGGAGGGTTTCCCGGTAGGTGAAACTCGCCTGGGTTGGTCCCGTCTCAGAGATGGTGGTGCCGTTGGGTCATGCGTCGCCGCGAAGCCATGAGTAGTCTCGAGTAGTAGTAGGGCTTCGATCCACGGCGCGTCCGCCATCGGGAGGGAATCGGGAAACCGGTTCCCTCCTTTTTTTTCGCCGAGTCCGAGCCCGGTCAGCCGAGTTCGGGCCCCGCAGGGGCATACACGTTTTCCTTAATGTCCAGCGCCCGGTCGGTACCGTGCAGCATGCGGATATAGGGCCGCTGGAATTCGAAGCCGCCCGCCTTCAGCCAGTCCAGCACATCGCCCTGATAATCCATTACGTCGATCAGAATACCGTCCGGCCCGCTGCCGCCCCGTGATGCGGCGGCGAGCTGTGCTTTCGCCGTCGGCGGGTCCTCCGCGATGACCGGACCGATCTGGGTCCAGGTCCGTCCGTCGCGGGCAAAAACGTATCCACAGAGTTCCCCGTCCCGCCAGGCGCCGAAGGCACGGCCCGGCTCCCGGGCGCGGAGGTGGCGCAGCAATGCCGCGCGATCGCCGGCGAAGATCGGTGCATCTATGGCCGCCACCGCGTCCATGTCGTGTTCGGACAGGGGCCGCAATGTAACGCCTGCCGGGATATCTGCGTCGATATCCGCATGTTCCGCGACCAGCCGCTCGAGCCCGTAGACGTCGAGAAACCCGATCCGGCGGTATACCTCGCGCCCGGCCGGGGTCGCGTCGAGACCCGGTATCACGCCGTCTGCCCGGAGCAGGGCGATGACCCCGTTCATCAGGTCGGTGGCGAGCCCCCGGCGCCGCCAGTCCGGTGCGACCAGTACCATGCAGACCCAGCCGAAACTGCCATAGGGCAGCGCGATCGCCGAGGCGACGAGTTTGCCCTTTTCGTCGGTCATGCCGATGCCGGGGCCGTTGGCCAGCATGTAGGACCAGTCGGCCTCGGTCTGGTTCCAGCCGATCTCGGTCGACAGCAGGTATCCGCGTCCGGAATCGGCGGTGGTCAGGTCGTGACGCGTCAGCCCCGCCGGGACGGCGGGAGCGTCGGGCGGGGCGCTCAAAACGATCCGTCGCGGCTGTCGAACGCGGTCGGCTTGTTGAGGTTTTCGCGACCGTGGGAAATCCAGTCGGCGAGCCATCCGATCATGACGTCGACCGGAACCTGCAACGGCCCCAGCAATTCGTCCGAATAGGACGCGTCGACCAGCCAGCCCTTCCTGTCCTCGACGCCTTCGAACACGGGTTGCTTGCCGAATATCGTGCCGAACGCGGCCGCAACATCGCGTACCGACTGGGCCGGGCCGGTGATGTTGATGGGGCTCACCGGCGCGGTGCAATGGCGCAGGCAGCGCAGGATGCGGCTGTTGGCTTCGCCCTGCCAGATGACGTTGGCGTGGCCCGCCGTCAGGTTGATGCTGTCGCCCGCGAAAACCTTGGATCCGATATCCCACAAAACGCCGTAGCGCATGTCGATGGCGTAATTCAGGCGGATCGACCTGCCCGGTGTGCCGTATTTATCCGAGAAAAATTCAAACATCCGCTCCCGGCCGAGGCAGGACTGCGCATACTCGCCGATCGCGCCCGGCTGGGTTTCCTCGGTCACATGCGGGCCGTCTATATCGACCATCGGATAGACGTTGCCGGTCGAAAAGGCGACGATGCGGCTGTCGCGATAGGCTTCGGCCACGATGGCGGGCACATGGACGTTCATCGCCCAGGTCAGGTTGGGGCTGCCGCTGCTGCCGAACTTGCGCCCGGCCATGAAAACGACGTTTTTGCATTTCGGCAGGGCGGCAACGTCGTCGCGGTCCAGCAGGTCGCATTTGATCGTCTCGATATTCCACGCGGCCAGTTTTTCTTCGAGACCGGGTTCCGAGAACCGCGCGACGCCGATGACGTTCTTGCCGGGCGCCGCCCGTTTCGCCATGCGGGCGAGAGTCGGGCCCATTTTGCCGCCGACACCGAGGATGACAATATCGCCGTCCACTGCGGCCAGGTCGTCGATCAGGGCCTGGTCGGGCGCGGTCATGTAATCTTCAAGGGCGTCTACGCCGTCGAACCCGTCTGGAAAGTTGTCTGCCATGCTGCTTGGTTGACCCGGTTTGTTTCGTCTGATTTTCTGGCCCGACTGTAGGGGCGGGCGACAAGCGCCGTCAATAAACCGAGTAGGAAAAACCCGACCATGGCGTTGCATCGTGCGGATCTTCCAAAGGACGTCACCGATCTGCTGTTTGGCGGTACGGTAATCCCGGCCCATCCGTTGGCGCTGAACGCGGCGCGGGAGTTCGATCCCGTCCGCCAGCGGGCGCTCGCGCGGTACTACATCGATGCGGGATCGGGCGGTCTGGCGGTCGGCGTTCACGCCACCCAGTTCGAAATCCGCGATGTCGGGCTGTACCGGCCGGTCCTCGAATGCGCGATGGAAACGGCCCAAGACTGGGCAAACGATACCCTGATCATGATTGCCGGTCTGGCCGGCGGCACGGCCCAGGCGGTATCCGAAGCGCAAACCGCCGTCGCCATCGGCTATCACGCGGGTCTGCTCAGCCTTGCCGCCATGAAAGGCGCCTCGGACGACGAGCTGATCGCCCATTGCACGGCGGTGGCGGCGGAAATGCCGCTGGTCGGATTCTACCTGCAACCGGCCGTCGGCGGTATCCATCTGTCGGTCGATTTCTGGAAACGGTTTGCCGAAATAGACAACGTGATTGCGGTAAAAACGGCGCCCTTCAACCGCTACCGCACCCTGGACGTTATCCGCGGCGTGGTCGAAGCCGGGGCCGAAGACCGCGTTGCCGTTTATACCGGCAATGACGACCATATCGTGCTCGACCTGCTGGAGCCGTTCACGAGCCTGCGCGACGGTGCCGAGGTCCGGGTGCGCATCCGCGGCGGGCTCCTGGGGCACTGGTCGGTGTGGACCCATCGCGCCGTCGAACAGCTCGCCCGCGTCCATGCGGCCATCGACAGCGGCACGATCGACGACGACCTGCTGGCGCTGAATTCCAAAATCACCGACTGCAACCGCGCCGTCTTCGACGTCGAACACGACTTTGCCGGCTGTATCCCCGGCTGCCATGAAATACTCCGCCGTCAGGGACTGCTCGAAGGCACATGGTGCCTGAACCCGGACGAAGTGCTCAGCCCCGGCCAGGCCGAAGAACTCGACCGCGTGCAGGCAGGATATCCCGACATGAACGACGATGCTTTCGTCGCCGCCAACCTCGACCGCTGGCTGGCCTAGGGGCGGCGCCGGTTTTGCATTGGCGGCGGCCGGGGAAGTCATCTTGCCTTCCGGCAGTTCAGATGGCACCTATAGCGGCCAATTTACAGGGTTTGCTCAGGGACCGCCATGAACGCCTTTATCGACGCGCCGACGCTTAAATCGAAGATCCGCGATGCCAGAGACAAGGGCGGGGAACTGGCGCTGCTCGACGTGCGCGAGGCAGGCCAGTTCGGCGAGGATCACATGCTGCATGCTGTGCCGTGCCCCTATAGCACGCTGGAGGGCCGCGTTCTGCAACTGGCGCCGCGCAAATCTGTGGCGGTGGTCCTGGTCGATGCGGCGGACGGAACGGCGCAGAAGGCGGCGCGCCGTCTCGCCGGCCTGGGCTATACCGATATTTCCATCCTCGAAGGCGGAAACGGGGCCTGGGCCGCGGCGGGATACGAGGTGTTTCAGGGCGTGAACGTGCCGTCCAAAGCTTTCGGCGAGGTTGTCGAGCACGATGCAAATACGCCCCGCATCCCGGCGGAAGAACTGCACGCGATGATCGAACGCGGCGAAAACATGGTGATCGTCGACGGTCGCACCCCGGCGGAGCACAACCGCATGTCGATCCCGGGCGGCATCAGCGTGCCGAACGCCGAAATGATCTATCGCATTCACGATCTTGCGCCCGACCCGGAAACCACGGTTGTTGTGAACTGCGCCGGGCGCACGCGGTCGATTATCGGCGCCCAGGCGCTGATCAACGCAGGGCTGCCCAACAGGGTCGTCGCGCTGAAAGCCGGCACGATGGGCTGGACCCTCGCCGGGTTCGAACTCGAAAACGGCTCGACCCTGCGCTATGCGGACACGCTGACGGCGGACGGGGCGGCGAAAGCCGCCGATTATGCCGCCGGCGTGATGAAGGCCTTCGGCCTGGGCAGCGTCGACCGCGACACCCTTGCGGCGTGGCAGGCGGATGACAGCCGCACCCTGTTCGTGCTCGACGTGCGTGCGGTCGAAGAATACGAAGCCGGACATCTGCCGGGATCGGTCCACGCTCCCGGGGGGCAGCTTGTCCAGGCGACCGACGAATGGTGCGGCGTCTGGGGCGCGCGGGTGGTGCTGGTCGACAGTGCGCCGGGGGCACGGGCCGCGATCACCGCGCACTGGCTGAAACAGATGGGCTGGGATGTCCATGTGCTTGACGGGGGGCTTGCCGACGGAGAAGCGAAGGAAAAGGGGATGCCGCCGCGTCCCGCTGCCGGGGCGGTGGATCTTCCCGTCCTGACGCCGGCCGAACTGTCGAATGCCGTCAATGCCGGGAATGCGCTGGTGGTCGACGTCGACAACTCGATGGACTATCGGGAGGGACATGTGCCCGGCGCGGTATGGAGCGTGCGGTCGCGTATCGACCGGTTGCAGATTCCGGCGGGAATGCAGGTGGTTTTCTGCTCGGAAAACGAAACCCGCGCCCGGCTGGCGGCCATCGATCTGGTCGAGGTGACGGACAATGCCGTTGCCGTCCTCGCCGGCGGGCGGCGCGCATGGGAGGCCGCCGGGCTGCCGCTTGAAGCGTCGCCGGGGACGCCGCCGGACGAAGACTGCATCGACTACCTGTTCTGGGTGTCGCGCCGTCACATGGGCAGCGACGATGCCGCCCGCGCCTACCTGGAATGGGAGGAAAACCTGCCCGCGCAGATCGTCGCCGACGGCGATGCGCGCTTTACCGTCATGACCCGCTGAACTGAATCGCGGCCCGGCCCCGCCCCGCCCGGACAAATAGACGAATAAAGGAAAAGTTTATGCCACTGGAACTCGGATATCTGCTGCCCACCCGCGAACGCGCGATGATCGGGGTCCATGAAACCGGCGAAATACTGGCTCTTGGCGACCGGGCTGACCAGCTGGGCATCGATTCCGTGTGGATCGGCGATTCCCTGCTCGCCAAGCCGCGCCACGACCCGTTGACGCTGATCGGTGCAATTGCCGGCCGGACCAGGAATGTGAAGATCGGCACGGCGGTGCTCCTGCCGATGCTGCGCAACCCGGTGGTGCTGGCCCATCAGATGGCGACCCTCGACCAGATCAGCGAGGGCAGGGTGATCCTCGGAATCGGGACCGCGCGCGATGTACCGGCGATCCGCGACGAATTCGAAGCGGCGGGCGTGCCGTTCGAAAAGCGTATCGGGCGGATGCTCGAACAGATGCGCCTGTGCCGCGCCTTGTGGGCTGGCGGGCCGGTCGACTGGGACGGTTTGTGGAAGGTGAAGCAGGGCGAGCTTGCGCCGAAACCCTTTACCCCCGGCGGGCCGAAAATCTGGTCGGGCGGCGGCGTCGAAGCGGCGCTGAAACGCTCGGGGCGCTATTTCGACGGCTGGTTTCCGTCCGGCGCCGGCAATGGCAGGGACTGGACCGAGGGCTGGAACGGCGTGAAACGTTTCGCGAAGGAAGCCGGCCGCGACCCGGCCGACATCACCGGCGCGGCCTATGTGACGATTTCGGTGAACGACGACCAGGCCAGCGCGGATGCCGAGCTGGATGCCTATCTCGAAGGCTATTATCTCGCCCCCGCCGAACGCATTCGCGGGCAGCAATACTGCTTCGCGGGCAACCGTTCGGCCGCGGTCGCATGGCTCGGCGAATTCGTCGAAGGCGGCGCGTCGCATATCTGCGTGCGCTTTACCGGCAGCGACGATGCCCGCCAAATGGAAGAACTGGTCAAGATCCGCGAAGAACTGAACTGACGCCGGGTCAGTTTCCCGCGACCACCCTGTTGCGCAGCACGCCGATCTTTTCGATTTCCAGCTCGATCTCGTCGCCGATTTCCATCAGGCGGTAATGTTCGTGGCCCGAGCCGCCGCCGATGGTGCCGGAGCCGAATACTTCGCCCGGCCAGATGGTCTCGTCCCGGCTGACATGTTCGATCATCGCCTCGAAGGTGTGAAAGACGTCGCCCGAATTTCCCTGTGATAGTAATTCGCCGTTCAGCCGTGCGCGCATATCAAGATCGTAAACGTCGCCGATTTCGTCGGCGGTCACGATGCACGGACCGAGGATATTGCCGGTGTCGAAATCCTTGCCCTTGGCGGGGCCGAGCTGGCCGCGCATCTCGTCGATCTGCGCGTCGCGGGCGCTGACGTCGTTGAACACCGTGTAGCCGAAAATGTATTCCGCCGCATCCGCGCGCGGGATGTTCTTTCCCTTGCGGCCGGTGATAAAGGCGAGTTCCAGTTCGTAATCGAGCTCATGGGTGAACGACGGATAGAGGATATCCTCTTCCGGTCCGATGACGCTCAGCCGGTTGCACTTGAAATAAATCGGCTGGTCGTACCAGACCGGCGGCGGGTCGAGCTGGCCGCGGCGGCGGTATTCGGCCATGGCCGCGGCGGGGTCTTTCTTCTTCGACGCCGATTTCATGAAGTGCACTTCGCGGGCGCCGCGCGCATGGCCTTCGAAGGCCATGAAATCGCGCATTTGCCGCGGACGGGGCAGGGGCGCGCGCAGCCGGACCGTGTCCGTCGCGACCACGGCCTCGACCGGCGCGACGTCGACCAGGGTCTGTGCGGCGATCAGCCCGGCGCCGCCGGAATCGATCAGCGCCAGCATGGACGCGAACATGTTCGCGGTTTCGCCGTTCACGGCCGCGTAGGCGCGGTCAAGATCGACGATATTCGCGTCGCCGTCTATGAAGGCGCCGACGCGGTCTTCGCCGCCGCCCATCGCCGTAAAGGTCACCAGCCGCATCGGGGGGCTCCCACCGTGCCGGCCGCCAGCAATAGTATTTCCATCGGGGTATTTCGCCTTTCAATCGGCTTTTCGTATGGGGCGATAATGGTCTAGGTTTCGGTTATGTCCAGCAGCTTTGTCTATTGCCCTCATGTCCGTCAGTCGGACGGCACGATCGTCACGCCCGATATCGCAATCGACCGGGTCTTTGCCTCCGGGGCGGAGGGGATCGTACCGGTTCCCGTATCGCGATTGACGTCGGCGGCGGCGCTGCAGCGGGTGGCCGATGCGCCCGTCGGCACGCCGGCGGTCATCCTGGTTGCCGCAAGTTTCGGTATGCTCGTTTCCGTCGGCGCGATTCTGGGCGATGTCCTGGCGATGGCCCGTACAGCCTGGCGGTATGGGGATATCGGCAGCGGTTACGGCGATATCGTGCTCCGGTCGTGGACAATGCGGGACGGCAAACGAACGCCGTTCGTGTCGGAGACTCTCGCCGATCTCCCGCCGCCGGCCGATATCCTGTCCGGTCTCGGCAACTCGGCGGGGCTGAAGCCCGGAACGGCGGTGTTTATCGGTCATCCGGCCCGGCTCGGCGAAAGTCTGCCGGCCGACCGGTTCGAAGTCGCCCTGGAACGTGCCGGAACTGCGTTGACCTACGGATTCGATATCGAAATCGTCGCTTAGGCATTTTCAACGGTTCCGTTTGTTTTCCGGCAACCGTCGGATTCCGGTTTCAGGCGTCCGAATGCGAACCCCGGCTGTGTTTCCGTCGCCGGACGACGGCAACGCCGGCAATGCCGAGGATCAGCAGGCCGACCTGGCCGGGCGCCGCAATCTCAGGATCAGGTTCGCCGCCGGGAATCGTGATGGTGTCCGAAATCGCATACATGCGCCATTGGGCGGTGTTGGGATGGGCCGTTACCGTAATCCAGATTGCGTTTGGAAAATGCGTTGCGCCGGTGATCGGATTGTTGCTGCCCAGTTCATTGCCGCTATTGCCGGTGCCGTTCGTAACGGAACCCGTCCAAACCTGATCGACGCCGACTGTATTGCCGTTTTCATCGATATTGAACAGGTTGTCGATGTCGCCGTCCCACAGATCCGCATTGTCGTCGGCGATCATGGTTATGCCGTCGGTCAGGTAGATCGGCACACCCGCCGACGCACCCGGATTTGTGTTTGTGTTGTCGCGTGCATCGATTGCACTGGTGCTGGCGATCGCCGACCAGGTCGTGGACAGCGCGGCAAGTTCGGTCACGCCGTTCGCAAGGTTGTTCACGAAGGTATTATACGCGTTGATATCGGTTTCTTCGGCTCCCCGTTTTATCGAGGTTACGAATGCAAGCCGGTATGAATCGCCGGGGTTCAGCCCGGCCGGCAGCGTGATCGGCGCGGCCAGGGCCGCAGCGCCCGATCCTGACAGCAGAACAATTGCAAGACCAAATTGCCGAACGGTGCGACTAACCGTTCGTATATACGACGAAACCATACCCATCCTACTCCTCCCGCCCAGAAGCCCCCCGGCGGGTTCAACATTGCCTATGACGCAGGTTATAGACCAAATTTACGGCAATCGAGTGAAAAAATTGCTTCTTTGCACCCGGCAGGACGCATTTCACACCCGATCGGGGAGTTTCGGCATCCTCTTTCCGCTTCCTGACACCGCCGCGCAGGTCCCCGCCGCCGTGCGGGGGTCAGCTCCAGACTTCGGCTGCGGTATCGACGACGAATTTCAGCTTGGCCGCTTCGTCCTCGAAAGAGATGGTGTTGCCGGCATCGATCGACGCGAAGCCGCATTGCGGGCTGAGGGCGAGACGGTCCTTCGGAACGATCTTCGCGGCCTCGTCAATCCGGGACCTGATCTCCGCCGGGTCTTCCTTGCGTCCTGTTTTGGTGGTGACGAGGCCAAGCACGACATTGCGGTCTTCGGGCATGTGACGCAACGGCTCGAAGCCGCCCGAGCGTCCGTCGTCGTATTCGAGAAACCAGGTATCGATATTCATCTTGGGAAAGATCGACTGGGCGAACCCGTCATAGCCGCCTTCGGCGTTCCACTGGCTTGCGGCATTGCCCCGGCACAGGTGCAGCGAAAGGTGGGTGTCCGGCGAGCGGGTCGAGATACAGGCGTTGATCGCGTCGGTATACACGCTGAGCTGTTCGTCGGGATCGATCCCGTCGGCGACCATGCCGGCGCGGATGCGCTGGTCCAGGAAATAGGTAAGGATGGGATCGTCGATCTGAATATAGTTGCAGCCCTGCGCTTCGAGCGCGGCGATTTCGGCCTGGTAGACGGTCGCGACGTCGGACCAGAAATCGTCCATGGACGGGTAAACGTCCTGATCGACGACCGAGCGGCCGCCGTAATAGACCATGCGGGTCGGTGACGGCAGGGTGATTTTGGGCGTCCTGTCGGTATTCCTGCGGATGAAGTCGTAGTGATCGAGCATGATCCTGCCGCCGCCACCCACCTTGCCGGTAACTTTCACGCCCTTGGGCACGTAGTGGCCGCCATGGTCGGAATCGCTCGGCTGGAAAGCGTCGTCGTCTGTCGGGTCGGTGATCTCCACGCCGTCCATCGCGGCGATGAGATAAATCCACCAGTTTTCGCGCCGGAATTCACCGTCGGTAATGGCCGAAATGCCGGCGTCTTCCTGCATCCGGATGCACTCGACGATCGCGTTGTCTTCTGCCGCACGGAGGTCGGCGGCGGATATCTTACCGGCTGCGTGATCGTTTCGCGCATCCAGCAGCTCTTTCGGCCGCAGCAGACTGCCGACATGGTCGGCGCGAAAAAAGGGTTTGGATCCGGTCATTTCTGTTCTCTCCCGTTTGGTCTCCGCCCGGCGGGGCGGCACGTTTTATTCGTCTTCAGGCTCTTACGCCCGATTTTTCGATGGCTTTCGGCACTTCGTCAACACCGAGCGGCGCCATCAGGTGAACGCCCGCGATACCGTCGATCTCGGCATAGGCCGCGATAAGTTCGGCGCAGATGGCCGTGCCTTCGGCCTTCGGGTCCTCGGCGGCGTCGAGACGGTCGATCAGCGCATCGGGGATCGTCGTGCCCCACAGGTTTTCGCGCATCCAGCGGGCCGACCGGGCGGAGGCCAGCGGGCCTATACCGATCAGGACGCCGGCACGATCCGAAATGCCATGCTCGACCAGCCCGGCGGCGTATTTGCGCACCATGTCGGCGTCGAAGCAGAACTGGGTCTGGAAAAACCCGGCCCCTGCGTCGAGCTTGCCGAGCAACCCGTCCGGTTTCCATTTTTCGTCAGCCGGGTCCATCGGCGTGTCGGCGCCGCCGATGAACAGCTTTGCCGGCGGGTGTTTGATCTCCCGGCCCGACGGCAGGACGCCGTCGTCGCGCATCTGCTGGGCACAGAGCATCAGGTCGCGGCTTTCATAGTCGAAAACCGGCTTGGCGTCTGGCTGATCCCCTGCGGACGGATCGTCGCCACGGAGAATAAGCAGGTTCTGGATGCCCATGGCCGCCCCGCCGAGCAGATCGGATTGCAGCGCGATCCGGTTGCGGTCGCGGCAGGTGAATTGCAGAACAGGTTCGATTCCCGCCTGCAGCAGCAGCGACGCTGCGACGACGCTCGACATATGCGCCCGTGCGCTGGCGCCGTCGGTGACGTTCGCGGCATCCACATGGCCTTTCAGCACGGAGGCCTTGGACAGCAGGTCGTCCGGGTCTGCGGAGAGCGGCGGGGTGATCTCGGCGGTGATCGCGAAGCGGCCGTCGGCGATGGCGTCTGACAGGTTGCTCATCAGTCGCGCCTCCGCGATACAACGAAGGATTCGTCGTTGAACCAGAGCCCGTTATATTCCCGCAATACGTTGCTGGTCGCGTCGAGATACTTGTTGTCGGTCATGGCGTCCTCCAGCCGGTCGTCCTCGATCTGCGACACGTAGACCGCGGCATTCCAGGCTGCCATCAGGGTCGACGTGCCGATCGAAGACCCGATCTCCGTCGGCAGCGTGTGCATGACGTATCGGAACAGGGCGCGCTTGTCGGCGGCGGCAGTGAAGTTCAGGTCGCGTCCCTCGCGTCCGAGTTCTTTCTTGAGCGCCTGAAGAATCGTCTGGCGATTGTGCTGAAAGGGGTTTTCGTTCGGCCAGACGCGCTGGATGATGTCGAGCCCCGGATCGTTGCCGTGGGAATGGATGGTCAGCATGCGCCCGCCCGGCGCCAGGGCGCGCGCCAGGGGCGCCAGCACCCGTTTTACCTTGAGGTCGAGAGATGCCCGAAGGCGGAATGGTTGCGAGGCGATGATCAGGTTGTAGTCGTTCATCGACAGGCCGGGTCGCGGGATGATGTTGTCGAGCAGCATCTTATGATCGCCACGATAGAGGATCATTACGGACGGCCGCACATAAAGCGGGTTGCCCGTCTTTTCGCTGGTGGTCACCTGCCAGCCATCGGCGATCTCGGGCTCCAGTGCAGCGATCTGTTCTTCGAATTCGTGGGCGGAATTACCTTCAAGCGCGACCTCCCGCCAGTTCAGACGGGCTGCATTTTCCGGTGCCCGGGGCATCAGGGACGGGGCTTCGGCGTAAAACATGTTCGTGATGACCACCACCATGGCCGGGTGTTCGTTGAACCTGTCGGGCAGTTTTTCCATCGTCAGGCGAACGTCCTCGAGGCTGATTTCCTTGCCGACGACGTAGAACGGCACTGTGGGGTACAGCTTGTGCATGTGGCGCATAACGCGGGTCAGTACGGTACCGTCCCCCATGCCCGCGTCGAAAACCCGCAAGGCGGGCGGGCGCACGTGCAAACGGTTGAGCTCCTGCCCAACCCTGTCGGCGACGGCCCATTTTTCGGAACATGTATTGACGAACAGGAGGTATTTCTGGCGGTTGTCGTAAAAACGGAAATGTCCGCTGCCGTCGGCCGCCGTCGCGGCAGACACCGCTGCATCCGGCGTGGGTTTTACCGGCGTCATGCGGGGATCGTACATGACCGTATCGGCGGGACTTTCGCGGTTCTCTTCCAGGAATTTTTCTATCCGGGAAATGGTGCGGGTCGTTACCCGTTTGCCTTCGCGAAGGCGCCCGACGAATTTTCCGTCATTAACGGCCCGGCGTCCGAAGGTGGATTCGGCGATTTCGGCGCGACGGCAATAGGCTTCGATACGGTTGATGAGTTTGGCATGTTCGACCATCGAAATTTCCTTCCCGGAGACTGTTCTCGTATTCTTTCATTTATTCTTCCCAACTTTTGACTTGATTGCAATAGTGGGATATTGCCCACAGCGGAAAATCGATGGCGATCGTTCCGATAGGGCTGCGCAAAGCAACTGAATTGTTCTAAACAGAGCCCATGACAGACAGAGAACCGCTCCTTCTTACCCCCGGCCCGCTGACGACATCGGCGGCAACGCGTCAGGCGATGCAGCGCGACTGGGGATCCCGCGACCCGGCCTTTATCGAACTGACCCGGCACACGCGAACGCGGCTTGCCGCCCTTGTCGGCGGCGCCGATACACACAGCTGTATCCTGCTCCAGGGCAGTGGCACCTACGGGCTCGAAGCCGCGATGGCGACGTTTGTGCCGCCGGGCGGGCACGTGCTGGTGCTGGCGAACGGCGCCTATTGCCATCGTATCGCGGCGATCTGCGAAATTCTCGGACGTAGGGTCGAAATCTACGAGACGGGGGAAGACACTCCGCCGGACCCGGCAGTGGTGGCCAAACGTTTGGCGGAGGACGAGACCATCGGCCATGTGGTGATGGTTCATTGCGAAACCACTTCGGGAATACTGAACCCGCTGGCCGATGTCGCGGAGGTCGTGGCCGCCGCCGGCCGGTCGCTGCTGGTCGACGCCATGAGTTCGTTCGGCGCGATCCCGATCGATGTGAACAAGACACCCGTGGACGTAGTGATATCGTCGTCGAACAAATGCCTCGAAGGAGTGCCCGGTATTGCTTTTGCCATTGCCCGGCACGATGTGCTGGCGGCGTCTGCCGGGAACGCGCCGTCAATGGTGCTCGATCTGCATGCCCAGGAGGCCGGATTCGAAAAATCGGGCGAATGGCGCTTTACGCCGCCGACCCATGTCGTGGCGGCGCTGGATTCGGCGCTTGCACAGCTGGACGAAGAAGGCGGGGTGGCGGCGCGCAATACGCGGTATAGCGAAAACTGTTCGGTTCTGGTCGACGGGATGAGCGCGCTCGGCTTTCGCACCTATTTGTCGCACAATCTTCAGGCGCCGATCATCGTGACCTTCCATAGCCCTGAAGATCCGGCATTCGATTTTCCCGCATTCTATGCCGGACTGCAGCAGCGCGGGTTCACAATTTACCCCGGCAAGCTGACGAAGGTCGATTCCTTCCGCATTGGATGTATCGGCCAGGTTTTTCCGGAAGATATGCGGGCCGCCGTGGCTGCCGTCGGCGAGATCGTCGCCGATATGGGGGTTGCCGTCTGATATTTGCCGGCAGGGTGCCTGCGCCGGGAGCCGTTGCCGCTCAGGATGCTGAGATCATCGTCTCCGCGAGCACCGTATAGACATTGACCCAGGCGTTCCGCACTTCGGGCGTGAATGCGTCGGTCAGGCCCTGTTCGAGGGTCCATAACAACGCCTCGGCCACGGCAGCGTAGTGGGAAACCTGCACGCCGTAATTTTTATGACGGATGCCGAGTTGCTGCAGGATAGGAATCAGCGCTTCCAGGTCGTCGAGACCGGCAATGGCAGCGCCGATCATGTCCATCAGTCTTTCGCCCTGCGCCTCCATATCGCCGGTGAACATGGTCCGGATTTCTGGACTGGATTCGAACAGGCGCTCGTAGAACGTTCGGGACACGACCATGGAGATTGGCTCGATCTGCGCGAAGCTCTGTCGCACAAGGTCGATATCCGTCCGGCTGATGGGGCTGCCTGTACCGCCATCGTCCGGGGGTGAATCGGCAGCGGCCGGTGCCGCCGGCTCTGCTTTCGCGGGTTTTGTTTTCGCGGGTGCGGCGGGCGCAGCAGGCGCCGTGTCGCCGGGTTCTGGCATTGGCGGATTGTCGATGGCCAGGCTGACGGCTGTCGTCTGCGCGCGCGCCTTCTCGAGCGATGTTTTGGCTGCTTCCGTCTGGGCCACGAATTGTTCGAGCTTGGCGTGCAGCGATTTCAATGTGGCGCCGATCTGGTCGGTCGCCTTGCGGGTTTCGTCCGACAGCGATTTGACCTCGGTCGCGACGACGGCGAATCCCTTGCCGGCATCGCCCGCCCGGGCGGCCTCGATAGTCGCGTTCAGCGCCAGCAAATTCGTCTGTTTGGCGATGGCCTGGACCTGGTCGGCGACGCTGGCAACGGCCTTGATATCTTCTTCGAGGCCCCGCGTGCCGTGCTCAATATCGTCCATCGCCGTCAAGGCGTGGTCGAACGCGTCGCCGCCGGCCGTGGTAGCTGAAGCTGAACTGCCCATATCGCATAACCCTCGCCGCACCCGGCGGTATGAAATTTACTATCGGTCCCTGGCAGGGTAGCGCCCAAGGATTGAGGCTTCATTAACCAACGTTTTGCCGATTTTCCGCTGCGAACATTTCCCTGTCGGAACGAAGATTCCGCGGATGTCATGAATTTATTAAGTATTTTCGGCGATTTTCGCTGCTCATCGCTTGAGTTTTTGTCGCGGCACAGTCAAACACTCGAAGGGTGACCCGTTTATCCGAAAGCCGCCCGTAGCATGCCCCCAGTGATTTTGTCCGTCTCGGCGTTGTTATTGGGAACAGCCCTGTTGCTGCTCGGCAGCGGCCTGTACGGCACGCTGCTGGTGCTTCGCGCCGGCCAGGAGGGTTTTTCGCCGGCGGTGATCGGTGTGGTCATGGCTGCATATTATCTCGGATTCCTGTTCGGCTGCCTGCAATGCCCCCGGGTAATTGCAACCGTCGGCCATATCCGGACCTATGCGGCGCTGACGGCGGTGGCGTCCGTGGCGTCTCTCGGTCATGTGATCCAGGTCGATGCGGTCACCTGGGGGGTGCTGCGCGCGATTATCGGTTTCTGTTTTGCCGGCCTTTACATGACGATCGAGAGCTGGCTGAACGAAAAATCGACGCAGGAGACGCGCGGCCGCATCTTCGCCGTATACATGATGGTGAACCTCGGCGCTTTAGGGCTCGGACAACTGCTGTTGCTGACCGCAGACGCAAAGAGTTTCGTTTTGTTCGTGGTCACATCGATGCTGATTTCGATCGCCGCAGTGCCGATTTCCCTGGCCAGTTCAACGCCCCCGACGATCGGCCCGTCTGCCCCGCTGCGGCTGATGCAGCTCTGGCGTATCTCGCCTCTGGCATTGGTCGCCTGCGCAGGCGTCGGTTTATCGCAGGGCGCTTTCTGGTCGCTGACCCCGGTATTCACAACCGATGTCGGGCTGGGCGAGAACGGGACGGCCCTGTTCATGATGTTTTCCATTTTCGGCGGGCTGGTCCTGCAATTGCCGGTCGGCTGGCTGTCGGACCGTCGCGACAGGCGGTCGGTGATCTCCTGCGTCTGCATGCTGGCGGCGATTCTGGGGGCCGCCGTCGCCTTTGTCGCGGACAGGGACAGGGCGATCGCGCTTTTCGTTATCGGCGCCCTGTATGGCGGTTTCTCGATGACCGTCTACTCGCTCGCCGTATCCCACGCCAACGACCATACCGATGCCACGGGCATCGTATCGCTGAGCGCGCGGCTGCTGCTCGTCTATGCGATCGGCGCGGTGATCGGCCCGCTTGTGGCCGGCTGGCTGATGGAAATCAGTTCGGCGGCGGCGCTTTACTGGTTTGTCGCCGCCGTCTACCTGATCGTCGCGGCATTCGGAATCTGGCGCCAGACCCGCCGCGCGCCGGTGCCGGTCGAGGATCAGACGCCGTTTGTCCTCCTGTCGCGGGCAGGCATGATCGCGGGCGAACTGGATCCGCGTTACGACCAGTCCGACTGACGGGCGTCGGGCCGGCCGCCTTTGTCGGCGATGTGCCGACGCCTATAATGGCGTGGAACGCGCGAAAAAGAGGAAACAATTCCCAATGCAGACTGTCTGGGATCATATCCGGCTGGCGGCATCCCGCACGCCCGGCCGCATCGCTATCGTCGACGATAAAACGGACCGTACGCTGACCTTCGCCGGCCTGGTCGCCGAAGCGGAGACCGTCGCCGCCGGGCTGTCCCGCGCCGGCATCGCGCCGGGCGACCGCGTGGCGACCGTCCTGCCCAACGTGCTGGCGCATGCAATCGCGATCCTGGCCGTTCACCGGCTCGGCGCGGTGCTGTGTCTTGTCAATCCGCGGCTGAAGCCAGACGAAGCCGGGGCGCTGATCGCCGACGGGAGCGTATCGTCCGCAATCTGTGTCGCGGATGACGCTATGGTGTCGGCAGTGCAGGCTGCCCTGCCGCCCGGGGCGCCGCTATATACGCTCGGCGGCGCTGCCGACCGAACGGATGGCGATACGCGCGATTTCGCGGCCTGCCGGGGCGATGCCGCCAACCTGCCGGCGTGGCAGACGCCCGCCGCGGATGCGCTTGCCTTCGTGATGTACACATCCGGCACGACCGGGCTGCCCAAGGGGGTGATGATCCCGCACGGCGCCACCGATGCCCGTATCCTGTTCGCGCCGGTTCAGTGCGGCATGCGCCACGGCGGTCACAACCGCGGACTGGGCCTGATGCCGCTGTTTCATGCCGTCGGTTTTTATTCCGGCTTTATCACCACCCTGTCGCTGAACGGCACCTATTACGTCCATTCCGCCTTCGACCCGGCCGCGGCGGTCGACGCCGTGAAGCGCCACGGTCTGACCTACCTGTTCGGCGCGCCGGCGCATTTTCACGCCATGCTGTCGATGCCGGGATTCGATCCCGCCGATGTCGCGACGGTGCAGACCCTGGCCTATGCCGGCGCCGTCATGCCGGGTGCACTGCTCGACCGGGTAAAGGCGGCGTTCCCGGGGGCGCTGATGACCAATATCTACGGTACGACAGAGATGATGAACTCGCTCTACATGACCGACCCGGCCGGGGCGCCGACGCGCTATCGCCCGGGTTTTTATTCGGATGTGCGGATCGGGCGGATCGGCGGATCGGTAAACGACGTCTGCGACATCGGCGAGGAGGGCGAGCTGCTGGTCGATGCGCGCTGCGATGCGGCGTTTCTCGGCTATCTCAACCGGCCGGAGGCGACGGCCGAAAAGCTGACCGGCGGCTGGTACCGGACGGGCGATATCGCGGCGATGCTTGCCGACGGCGACCTGGAACTGCGTGGCCGGGTCGATGACATGGTTGTATCCGGCGGCGAGAACATCCATCCCGAGGAAGTCGAAACCGTGCTTCTGCAGCATGAGGCCGTGCGCGATGCAGCCGTGATCGGCATGCCCGACGACCGGTGGTCGGAACGCGTGGTCGCCTGCATCGTTGCGGACGGCGTCGATGCCGAGACGCTGGATGTCTGGTGCAGGGAGTCCGTCCTCGCGAACTACAAGCGGCCGCGGGCCTATGTCTTTCTCGACGCGCTGCCGCGAAATGCCGCCAACAAGCTGCTGCGCCGCGAGCTGAAACGTCTCGCTGCCGCGCAGGGATAGCGGGACACGGTCCTGTGCCCGGCATTTCGCCGGCGCGATACTTCTATGCGTCGGGAGTCCGCTCCAGCAGGTATTCGAATATCGCGGCCTGATCCTGCCCCGTATGTCCGGCGGCGACGGCATCGTCGTACCATTGACGGGCTACGTCGAGCAGCGGAGTCGGGCCGCTTTCACGGACACTGTCATGGACCCGGTGCAGGCCGCGCGAATACCCTTCGAGCGTGCCGCCCCCCGCGGCGTAGTCGCGCTTTGCCATCAGGGCGCCGCGCATCTCGAACATCGCGGACCCCGCCGGACTGCCGGCAATCGCCGCATGGACCGCCTCGATATCGCCGCCTTCCCGCGCCGCGATGGCAAGCCCTTCGGCAGCGGCAAGATTGTGAATGGCCACCAGCGCGGTCGCGACGGACTTGGTCGCGGCCCCTGCGCCGATATCGCCCACCCAGGACGAGCGCGGGCAGATCGCTTCGAGCACGTCCCCGATCCTGTCGGCAATCGCCCGGTCGCCGGAAATGAAAAACGCGCCGCGGCCCGCTTCCAGCATTCCGGGAGTGCCGCTGACCGGGCAGTCCAGCATCGTCGCGCCGGTCGCCGCGATGCGTGCCGCATGTTCGCGTTTCTCGGCGGGGGAAAGCGACGTCGTTTCGACCACGATCTGCCCGGGCCTGAGCGCCTTCAGAAGCCCGTCGGGGCGATCCAGCGCATCCAGCACGGCATCGTTTCCGGGCAGGCTGGTGATGACGATATCCGACCCCTCGGCGACGGCGGCGGGCGAATTTGCGGGAATGCCGCCGGCGGCCGCGAAATCGTCCATCGCGCTGCGGCGATAGCCGGTAACGGCGTAGTCCTTCGCGATCAGGTTGCGCGCCATGGCGAGCCCCATGCGTCCGACGCCGATAATTCCGATGCTCGATGACATTTATTTGCGTCCCCTAAGGTCTGGCCGGCCGGAACAAATGGCCCCGGATATCGCCGGGCATCATCCGGGAGGCAACGGAAGCGTCAGTCCGTGTCCTTGCCGAAAATATCGGTAAGGCGGGTTCCTTCGTAATACGTCTTTTCGAAAGCGGGACGTGCCGCGTAGCGTTCGTACCAGGCTTTCAGGGCGGGGCGGTCGAAGATCATGTCGCCGAGCCCGAGGTCGATCATGCGGTCCACGGTCGGCAGGTAGGCGGCGTCGGCGATGGTCAGCATGTCGCCCATGATCCAGTCCTTGCCGTGGGCGTCGAGCGCATCGGCGAAGCGCTGGGCGGCGCTGTCGAGCCGGTCGAGGGCTTCTTCCGTTTCTTCGGCACTGAACCCCGTCTTGTTCATGCGCTTGTAGAAATGTTTGCGCACGGGGTGCTTGTCGGCCATCGCCTGATAGGCCTCGTCTTCCATTGTCTCGTAGCGTTTGGCGAGATGCTTGTTGAAGGACGGCACGCGAATGGCGGGCGTCGGCACCTCTTCGAGATAGCGCATCCATTTCCGCATATGGGCCTTTTCGACCGGGTCGGTGGGCGACATCGGATGGTCCGTATAGACGTCTTCGAGATATTCGAGGATCACCGATGAATCGATCACCACGTCGTCGCCGTCGGTAATGGTCGGCACGACGCCGTTGGGGTTGAGCTTCAGATACCAGTCGCTGAGATGTTCGCGCTCGGTATGGATCACAATGCGGTCGGTATACGGAATGCCTTTCTCCCACATGGCGAGCCGCACCTTCTGGCTGCAGGTCGACTGCGGAAAATTGTAGAGCGTTATATCGGCCATGAGTCTTCTCCCGGTTGAGCGGATGTTTTTGCCCTACGGCGCGCGCAAGTCAACGGGCGGGGGCTGGATCATTTTCCGCTTGCGCGGAATCGCGCGGGTGTCGTCAAAACGGGAAACGCCCTGGCGTTCGGTCTAACCCGCGAGAAATGTCCTGAAACGGCGCGCGACTTCCGGCGGTTTGACCGTCGGACGGCCGAGCACGTCGAGCGAGCCGGGCTGGATGCGCATATGGATCAGGTGCGGGCCGTCGGCGGCAAGTGCGGCCGAATAGGCCTTGGCGAATCCGTCGATGGAATCGCATTTCGCCGCCGATACGTAGCCCGACGAGATCGCGATTTCGGCGAATTCGACCGAGGCCGACACCGTGGACTGGCCGCCCGTGGAATCGTGGACGCCGTTATCGAGCACGATGTGAATCATGTTCTTCGGGCGATAGGCGCCGACGGTGGCCAGCGCGCCCATTTTCATCAGGACTGCACCGTCGCCGTCAAGCGCGATCACCTTGCGGTCCGAATTCAGCGCGACGCCGAGCGCCATGCCGCTGGAGCAGCCCATGGAGCCGACCTGGTACAGATGCTGGTCCCGGTCGTCGAGGGTGAACAATTCGCGTCCCGACTTGCCGGTCGAGGCGATGACGCCTGCCGTCGCGGGCACATGGGCGAGGTGGCATTCCAGCGCCTCGTAGCGGGTCGGTCGGGCGCCGCCTTCGCTGAAATCGGTCAAGGTGCCGCGCGGCGGCAGGGTGCGGGGGGATTCGTCCAGTTTTTCCGGCGCGACCGAGCCCTTGGGCATGATGAACGCGAAAGGCAGGTCGGTTTCGTCCATCGTCTTCCGCGCGAGGGCCAGCGCATCAGGTATCTCGTCTTCCGATTGGGGGAATACGGCATGCGGAATACGCATGGTATCCAGCAATTCCGGGGTAATCGGCCCCATCAGTTCGTGCTGCGGCTCGTCGGTAATGCCCGGCTGGCCGCGCCAGGTGACGATCATCATAGTGGGTATCCGGAACGGGTGGTTCAGCGATGTCAGCGGGTTCACCGTATTGCCGAGACCCGAATTCTGACACATCACCACCGTTTTGCGGCCCGCCAGCCATGCACCGGAGGCAATTGCAACGGCCTCGCCCTCGCTCGCCGCGCCGACATAATCGAGCGATGTGTCGGAGATCACCCGGTTGATGATCTCGGTCAGGAAGGAGCAGGGCACCCCGGTAAAGAAATCGTATCCCGCGTCGCGGGCGGGCATCAGGAAGTCGTCGGCTTTGATCATTTTTGTTTTCTTCCAAGTTTCGGCTTCATCCCGGCGTAAGCCGGGAGCTCGGTCCCAGGGCAGGGAGAATCCGGACTGCGCCGGTACGACCCTTGGGAGAGCGGCCTAAATCCTACAGAAAGTCGCGCGCCCGGGCGAGATCGAAGGCGTCATTGACGTCGAGCCAGTGGCCGGCGACGTAGTGAATGCGGGGCGCGTTGCCGTTCGCCGCGAGCCGGGCGAACAGGGTGGCGAGATCCGCGCTGTTCAGACTGCCGTCGGCCTTCATGGCATCGAGCTCGGCGCGCACCAGGTCGGCGCCCTTTTCGGTGAGCCGGGCGATACCGATCCACTCGCCGGTATGGTCGTCCGCGTCCGCCGCATTCGCGACGACGCTTTCGAACAGCACGGGATCGTCTTCGATGAAGCTCGGCGAAAACGCGCGCGAGCACTTTACGAGGTCGCGGCCGGACGTCTCCGAACGGTCGGTGCGTTCGCGCCACATGGCATCGACGGCGAGCACGATATCGCCTTCGACGTCGAGTAGCGCATCCAGGATGTAGCGCCGGAACATGATATCGCCATAGGCGATCACGGTGTCGCCGGTCAGCCGGTCCATGGCGGTGGCGAGCGAGGCCGCCTCGCCGGTGGTTTCGAAGGCGTCGTTGTCGATATAGGTGAGGTTCGGCAGGTCGACGGCTTCCTTGGCATAGCCGCGAACCACGGCGACGTCCCGGATACCGGACTGGCGCAGGGCGCGCGTCAGCCGGCGAAGCAGGGGCTGGCCCTGAATTTCGACCATGCATTTGGGCTTGTCTTCGGTCAGCGGTCCGAGCGCGCTGCCGCGGGTCGCGGCCAGCACGATGCCGCGCGGCGCGTCGTCGTCGACGGGCAGGTAGCGGTCTTCGGCATCCTTCAGTTCGGCATTGCCGGCGAGATGGAAGATATCCTTCACGGTCGCGATCCGGTCTTCCAGCGCAACAACGCTTTCCTGCTCGAAAATGGTCTTCGCCGCATCGCGCATGGCGCTGATCGACGCGCGCACCGAATGGTTGGCCCAGATGACCGCATCGATTCCCGCGGCGCGGAACTGGTCGGTCGGCGTGCCGTAATAGGTGGTCGGCACGATCACCACCGGGCAGCTGTCGTCCCATTCGCGCATGAACGACATTATTTCGTTGGCGCTGGACTGTTTCGAGTGGATCAGCACCGCATCGGCGCCCGCTTCCTGATAGGCATGGGCGCGGCGCAGGGCTTCGTCCAGGCCCCAGCCGGAAATCAGCGCTTCGACGCGGGCGACGAGGACGAAATCGGGGTCGGTCTGGCTGTCCTTGCCGGCCTTGATCTTGCCGCAGAATTCTTCCATGTCGGCCAGCGGCTGGCCGTGACCGATAAACGAATTGGTTTTGGGGAACAGCTTATCCTCGATACAGGCGCCGGCAATGCCGCGCTGGCACAACTTGGCGACAAGGCGGCGGACGTTGTTGAAGTTGCCGTAGCCGGTATCGCCGTCCATGAGGATAGGGATCGATGTCGCGTCGGACATGAACTCCAGCACTTCGAGCACCTGGGTCCAGGACGCTTCGTTGGAATCACGCACGCCGAGGGCGGCGGACATCGACAGACCGGACGCCCACACGGCGCTGAAACCGGCTTCCTCCGCGATCTTTGCCGACAGCCCGTCATGCGCTTCCATCAGGAAGCCCATTTCGGGGCCTTCGAGCAGCGCCCGCAGGCGCGCCGATTTGGAGGGAGACGTCTGCGGAGCCGCCGGACTCCCTCCAGTTGCCGCGCCGGAATCGATATTCGTCGCCATCAGCGTTTACTTTCAGCCAAGTGTTTGAAATATGAAGACTTTGTTACAGAAACGGCCCGAACAGGCAAGGATTCTGATCCGCCGTCCTGTCCGCCGTTCCGTCCGTTCTCCCGGCGATCTGCCGCCCCGATGCCAAGCGCGTCGCTTACCGCCCGGCGCAGCGTTTCGAAACCGGGACCTGAACTTCCCGGATTCTGTTCAGCGACATGGTGAAGGATAGCCCGGCCCTGGCGGTCGAAAACGAACACCGTTGGCAGCTCTTCCACGTTTCCGAACAGTTTCGCGGTCCCGTCGGTGGCTTCGACGACGGGAAAGACCGGGGTGTGGCGTCCGAGAAAAAGGCCCAGTCTTTTGCCGTCATCGGCGAACCCGGCGGCGTTTTCGGACAGGTTGACCGCGACAATTTCAAGCCCGTCCGCCGCATGGGCGAGGTGCAGCAGTTTCATATGTTCGAACTGGGCATTGCAGGGTTTGCACCAGCTGGCAAAGAACGACACAAGCACGGGGCGCCCGGCGAGACGGTTCGCATCGACCGGCCGGCCGTCGATCTGTCGAAGTCCGGCGAGATGGCCGATCCGCGCGCTATCGAGCGGGGCAGGTTCCGCGGCCGCCGGGACCGCCAGCGCGACCGTCAGGACAAACAGCGCCAGTTGTCCGGTCGTGCGTATTCCAATCGATCGCATGTCAGTCCGGAGAGCGTTCGTATTGTGCGATCTTTTCGCCGATCTGCCCGATCAGGGCCTCGAAGCCCTGGCGGCGCAGGATGCTCGAATATTCCGACCGCTTCGTTGCCAGCTCGGAATAGGATTCCTTGAGGAAGATATCGATGACCTTCCACCCGGCTTCGAACTGCCGCATCAGGTAATTGATCTCCACTGCCTGTTTGCCGGGCCGGATGATGGCGGTTCTGACGAGAACCGTTTTGTCGCGCACGTTTTCCGTGCCGCGCATCTCGAACGATTCGCCCGACCAGTCGTTGAACCGGTTGGCGTAGGTCGCGATGGTCAGACGGCTGAAATCCGCCACCAGGCGGTTCTGCTGTTCGGGCGACAGTTTGCGCCAGTGCGCGCCGACCGCGATACGGGCCATGACGGGCAGATGATACGTCTCGGAGATTTTCCCCTGCAACAGGTCGCGCCGACCCGCAAATCTGAGCGACTTTGCATCGCGCATCGCCGTCAGCAGCGTATCGCTGAAATCCTTGATGAGGGCTTCCGGCTGCTGCGCCTGCGCCTGTGCCACAAAGGTCGTGTTTCCGGCCTGATTGCCCGTCTGAATGCCCGTCTGATTGCCGGACTGCGCCCCGGCAGGCGCCGTGCCCGCACAGATTGCGGCCAAGATGCCCAGCGCCGCGATGCGGTTAAGTTCTCTGTCTTTCAAAATGTTTCTCCAACCCGGCCCGTACCGGTCCATTCGAAGAGAGTATGTAGGGCGAACGGTGCGCCTGTTCAATGACAGGCCTGTTATCGAACGGGAATGCGGCGATCCTGGGGCAGTATCCGGGCCAGTATTCGGGAGGATGTCGGGTGCGAATGACAGGTGGCGTGTTTTTATCTAGGTTGCCGCCCTTGCAGCGCCGCCCGGGAATGCCGGGCGGCTGGTAAACGGGGATGATCGAGACATGAACGTTGCGCGCGCCTGTATTCTTGCAGCCGGGGTTGGGAACCGCCTTGGCGACATTCAGGACAAACCGCCCAAGGCCCTCCTGGAATTCGGCGGTCAGTCGCTGTTGTCGCGTCATCTTGCGAACCTGGCGCGGATCGGCGTCGAAAGTGTCGCCATCGGCATCGGCTACCGGGCCGACGACCTCCAGGCGGAAGCGCTGCGCGCCGGATTTCCGGGCGATATCGCCTTTGTCCACAATCCTGACTATACCGAAGGCAGCGTCATCACGATGGCGGTGCTCGGAGAGGCGATGATGTCTGCCGGCGGGCCGGTGATACTGATGGATGCCGACGTGCTTTACGATCCGCGGCTGATGGCGCGGCTGGCCAATTCGGAGCATGCCAACTGTCTGCTCGTCGACCGCGACTTCGAGGAGGGCGACGAGCCGGTCAAAATCTGCGTCCGGGGTGAAACCGGCCTGGTGGATTTCCGCAAGATCGTCGACACGCCCTACGACTGGTGCGGCGAATCGGTCGGCTTTTTCAAATGGTCGCCGGATATGGCCCGCAATCTGACGGAACGGGCGCAGGCCTATATCGCGCGCGGCGACCGCGAGGCGCCGTATGAAGAGGCGATCCGCGACGCAATCCTGGCGGCGCCGCAGGATTTCGCTTTCGAGGACATAACCGGCACCCCGTGGGTGGAGATCGATTTTCCGGAAGACGTGGTCAAGGCCGAGGCGGAAGTCCTGCCATCCATCGATACCGGCATCCGCTAGGCGGAACCGCAGGTTCTTCCCGACGTTCTGTCCCCCTTGGTCACCCCGAATTTCGGCATGCGGCCGGGACGGCAGTGGGCGCGCGCCGCAAATTTGCCTTTAAATCGCCGCAATCGGGTCCGATATTGAGACCATAGCTTCACTGTCCGGAGTACTGACATGAGTCGTACCGCGTTCGCCGTTCTCGCCCCGTTTCTTGCGATTTTTCTCGCCGCCGCTCCCGCCTCGGCGCAGCTCAGCGATCTTCTGCTCGGCCCCAAGACCCTGATCGACCGGGCGATAGAGGCGCGCTCGTCGTCCGATATCGCGCGCGACAACGCGATCGTCATCGACGTCAACAAGGTGATGGCCGAGCTCGGCACGATCAAGGCATCGACCGTGATCTACGAACAGAAACTCCTGGTCACCGGGCTGTTCGCCGACCCCGAGACCTACAGGAAGTTCGAGACCGGCGTGCGCAAGGTCGAAGGCGTGAAGCATCTTTACTGGCATGTCACCTACATGACGGACAAGGCCAAGGCGGAAGCCATCGAGGCGGGACGCATGATGGACTGGAAAGACGTCCTGGCGTTCGAGACCAAGGCCGGCGCACGGCTCCTCGGCACCGCCGGCATAGCCGACGTGAATTTCCGGGTGACGGGCGATCCGTTCGGCAATCTGTACCTGCTCGGACGGGCGCGCTCGCGCGAGGAAATGAAGAAGGCCCTCGCCAAGCTCGAGGAAGGCGACGGCGTGAAGAAGGTCTACAACTATGCCAGTGTCCGCCCCTGACGGGCGGGAGCCCGCCGTTTAATCCCGATCAAAGACAGCATTCCCGGCTGACGGTATTCTGATCCGGTCCGGGTTTGGGCAGGCCGTGGCGGTCTGCCCACTATGGCGGGGGAATGCACGTGTCAGCGGCACGCGAGGAATGGGCGACAAGCGCCGGTTTCGTTCTGGCGACCATCGGTTCGGCGGTGGGGATCGGCAATATCTGGCGTTTCTCCTACGTGGCAGGTGAAAACGGCGGCGGCGCGTTCCTCATCGTCTATGCGCTCAGCGTCCTGCTCGTGGGATTGCCGATCGTTGTCGGCGA
>TARA_R110000868_G_scaffold15720_1_pt1 | contig 27514 bp, 4 predicted proteins | sample TARA_R110000868 | Tara Oceans TARA_R110000868 (sample SAMEA4397489) | marine metagenome | biome: Polar Biome; feature: [SRF] surface water layer (ENVO:00010504); material: water (ENVO:00002006), including particulate matter (ENVO:01000060) such as... | depth 5 m | reverse complement strand
TGGTGTAGTTAAGTAGTTTTTAAATGGAGACTTAACTCTCATTCTGTTTAGGATCTCATCAAATACTAAAGTCTTAAGATTGTTATTTAAAAAGCTGTTAGCACCTGCACTCATGGTCTCAAGGTATTTAACAGGGTCTAATACTTTTGTAAAGCCATGTCTGCTATAACCTGCACCATGTTGATAAAACATCATCAATGAAAAGTCTTCAAATATTTCACTTATTCTATCACTGTCAAAGTCATTTGTAGATTTTCTTACAGAAGAATCTGCAAGTTGTCTTAAGTTTTTGTAATATGTTTCAGCTACATTACCTTTTGCATCAGACTTATTGTTTAGCTCAAGTACATTAACATCTTTAACATTTTTAACTGGTGACAACTGAGCAAGTATAGGGAATCTATCTTTTAAGTTCTCAGAATCAAACTCTGTAATAGTCTCCATTACCATATTAGTATAGGAGTATTTAGTTTTACCCATTATAAATGCCGGGTTATAACTCTTCATTAATGCTAATTCAGACATGTATTTCTCATATCCAATTTGCTCTGAGTTATTATTAGCAACAAATCTTTTAAATCTTTTGTTATTCTCTAATGACTTTGGTGTATGCTGAGTTTTCAAATAAGCTAACTCAGTAAGGTATTTAACATATGTATTTAGTGTAGGGAATGGATTTTCACTTATATTAAAAGTATCTAGTCCTTTTGTAGCATTGCTCTTCTCTCCTTGATTTGTATTTAAGAATACTTTGTTTTTGTAGTCTTCAATAACTTGATCAACATCAATTTTTATTTCACCATCTTTAATAGCCACAGAAGTATCTTGGTCTCTAGCTTCAACAACAGGAATGCTATGGTAAGACTCTGGTAACTCAACTACATCTCCTTCTGGAGTATTAAAGTTGGACATGTTATTCTGTAGTATATAATGTACTACAGCATTATTAAAGCCATTAATGAATCTTTCTTGACCCTTTTGACCTGCTCCAAATTTTTGTGCCACAAAGTCTCTGTTGTTTAACAAAGTATCAGATATAAACTCTTGTATCTGATCATTAAGTCTTAATGGGAATAATGGTAGAACTATATCTAATATTAAATCACTCTTGTAGAAAGATGATAGCATTGATTTGTATCTAAGCTTTTCTAAAGTCTCTTTATCTATCTTAGACATTTGTGAAAAGTTCTTATATGCTTGGTCTCTCTGTTTAACAAGTAATGCTGTATCCAGTAAACCAGTATCCGGGCTAAACATTATCTCAAGATCAGACATACCTTTAGATTGCTTTTCTATCTGAATTAAGTGTAAGAATAAAGCCAAGCTTTTTAAACTTGATTTATCTTTATTCATTACAACATTTTTTAAAGTCTCACTATCAACTGATTTAGCACCCTCAAAAGCTTTATTCCAAATTTTTTGTGCAGCAAGGTAATAATTATCATTGCTAATTAAACTGTTAGAGTAACTAAATAGTGTTTTTTGTTTGTTTAAAGGAATGTTTTCATCATATTCTTTTATTACACTAATTTGATCAACAGGAAAAGTGTTATCACCTAATATATATCCTGCACTTGCAAATTTAGCTACTGGATCACCAACAAAATAAAATAAGTATTTTTTATTTTTGTCAGCTTTTTTAATAAGGTCAAGTATTTTATATAATTTTTCTCTATTTATCTCCTTAGTTATAAGATCAACAGTTTCTGCATCCTCACTAGAAAGTCTACTTTCAATATCTTTCACAACCATGCTTGCAGCTTTACCTTTTACTTGATGTTTTTGAAGATCAGGTTCAACAAGTTTACCAAGTGAGCTACCTAGTAATTGTTGATACATAAAATAATCTACAGCCAATGGGTTATTGATAAATGCCAATGCATCCATAACACCTACACCAGATTCAATTAAATGTAATACCAATGATGAAGACTCAGTAATTATATTCAATGTCTTAGGGAAAGGATTATTAGCTCTATCTAATAAACCTTGAAGACCATGAGATATAATATCACCAATTTTTTCATTATCAACATTAGTTTCATGGGACAAAGAAATAACTTCTTTACCTTGTTTGTTAGTTTGAGTTCTATGTCTCATTCTTAAAACCATGTCTTGCTCTATATCAAGCTCATCATATCTTTTTTTCTGGTCATTCCAAACAGTAACCTTGTATGTACTTGGTAATTTAGCACCAATAGATTTAAAGATAATATGAGTTTTATTTTTCTTAGCAAATATTCCTAAAGGTTTAGAACCTGTTAAGTTTTTATCATGCACTGATAAATTTTTCTCAATATCAACAGCTCTACTAGGACTAGTAACTTTTTTATTACCATTGGTTCTTACTGGCTCACCATGTCTATTTTCTTTTTGGTTATACTGTGATGTATATTTTTCAAAAAAGTCAACATGATCTTCAACTAAATATGTTGCATTTGCTTTTGTCAACAAGGCAAAGTTTTCAGGAAGAGCTAATAAAGATACAGTAGTTTTAATAAGTTTATTCTGTAAATATTTCTTTTGCTGTGCAATAACACTATCAGCTCCTTTTAGTTTTTTATCTTTCTTTTTAGCCTCATTAATTTTATCTACTGTTTCATCAAAGTTTTCTACTTCTTTTATAAGCTCACCATTAGAGTCTATGTTAGGAAACATCAAGAATAGTTTATCAACATCAAAGTCAGATCCAGCTGCAGCAACAATCTCTGATGGTACTATAACTGTATTACCTTGTGCAGCATCTAAGAAATGCCATACTTCAGCAGCAACAATTACATTGGCCTTATCTGTTGGGATCCTTGGTCCTGCAACAGTAACCAGTTCTCTATGTTTAGCCAACCAAGTATCATTTTTAACCATTTCATTTAACCTAACTACATCTCCTATAGGTTGACCATCATTATGTTTTACTTTTAATATGTTTATAAAGTCTCCATTAAGTGGTATAGCAACTTTCATTAAATGAGTATTTGCTCTTTCACCTGTTTCTTTATTGATAATTTCACCCCTTCTAAAAAATGGTAAGTTATTAGAACCTAGATACTTTTTAATTAAAGCATCATTATTTTTAACAGCTTCATCTTTTTGGTAAGCACTATCCCAAATACCATTATAAAAAGTAGTTGGCATCTGAACCATTGACTCACCTTTTGTTTTTTGCTTAACTATAGTTTTTTGAATTTTGTTTACAATTATCTTTTCAATAATATCAGCTTCTGGGTGAATAGAAAAGTCCATACTTAGTGAACCATTAACCCTAGTATCTAAAAGTTTAATTAAGTTTTCTGGAACTTCTTTAGCACCAAGTTCTTCTCTTATAAGCTCAACCAACTTATCTAATTTACCCTGGTATTTACCATCCTTTAACTCATAACCAATTTTATTAAGTAATTCTTTTTCTAGTAAATTAGTGTAACTTGAAACAGTATTTTGATATTCATCAACAACAGTTTTATTTTTTGCATTTCTTAATTCTCCGGCATCAAATAAACTATCTAATACAACCATCCTTTGTTGTGTACCAACACTGATCTCATTTTTAAGTTTATCAGCTACTTTAGTAACATCTTTAAGGAATTCTAAATGTATAATATTAGGTCTTATGTCTGCATCTTTATTAACAGACTGCATATCTTTATCACCAAACATATTATCAGATTTTCCATCTGTTCTGTTTGTAAGAGATGCTACTTTAGAACCAGAACTAAATACTACAAATTGAAGATTATCCTCCATCATTTTTGTATGAAGATCATAAAGAGCTGTTCCTTTTACTGCAATAGTAGGTATTAATGGATTTAATGCAAACTTAAACATTGCTCTTACAGCAATTGGTGAATTATCTATATCTCCATAATAGTGAAGTTTAAATACAGGGAAGAATTGTTTTACCTTTTTAGGATCCACTTCTACACCAGAAATAATATCTTTATATAACTTATCTTGAGAAGGACTCCATTGATTAGCTGCTTTTTTCAAAAGTCTATATGCATCAAAACCAATTAAACCACAACCATCAGATTCAGTCATTCCTTCAAATGGCTTAGAATCTATGGCTACTCTCTCTTTAACTTTCTGTTTAAGCTCTTCTCCTTTGTATTTATTTTTTAATAGGTCAGTGTAATACTCTGTCCATGCTTCTTGATATTCTGGAAGATAAATACTTTCTCTTACAGCATCTTGGATTACACCTGTATTAAACTTACCATTAAATACAAATTTATCAAGTTTCCTATCTGTTCTTTCAGATTCTTTAGTAGCATAAGTAACTTTATTAAACACTTCATTTACAAATTTTTGAAATGCTTTGTCAGCTAAATGTCCATCACCATCTGAAGTAGAACCAGGTCCTCTTTTATGAAAGTTGTCTTTATCATGGTCAAATTGAGCAGGATCTCCCATAAAAATATGTACCATCTCAAACTTGTGTATCCAGTCATTGTAGGCATATGCCTTTAATAAAGCATTGGTTACTTTATCTGATCTTAATAGTTTTGGGTCAGCATCAATTTGCTCTTGTGTATATCCTAATTTACTTAATAACTTCTTCTCAAGAAAAGGAGACTTGCTTGCATAGTTTTCATTTAGTCTTTCTACAGTCTCATTAAAATATGCTGTTATATCTTCAATTATAAGTTTTCTTAATTCAGGATGAGCTTTTATATAACTAGGAAGGTCTATTGCTGGTTCATTTACAAGCTTATAAAGTAGCTTTTGTACATTTCTGTTTTCACCTCTTGTAATTAAATTATCAAATAGTGTAAATACTTCTCCGGCATATATATCTTCTCCCTTTTTGTTTTTACCAATAACTCTGTTGAGACCCATTATTTTCTTTCCTTCTTCTCTGTTTTGTTTGAATTTTCTTATTCTATCAAACTCAACAGCTAGATAATCTATAAAATAATTATCTATTGCAAACAACTCACCATCACTGTATGGTAAATTAGTTGGATTTCTAAACATACTGACATCCACCCATAGGTTAGCATCATCACCTTTAGAAACATTATTTGCAATAAACTTATGAATACCACCACTCACCTTTGCACCAAAAGAAGATTTCTTCTCAGCCATCCTAACAAACTCAGCAACACCACCTATTAGCATAGTGTTTTGTTCTTGCATGAATTTTCCTATTGGTTCTAAGTCAGTAGTATTTGTACCCTCATCACCAATTCTTGTACCTGACACATGCAATACTTCAAGACCTTTACCTTTTCTTTTTGGAAAACCTTTTTTAATATCTTTTGTGTTGAATATACTAGCAAAAACTTTAGATCTTAATGTAAAAGTATTTTTGGCAGGATTAAATCCTCTCATATAACTTAATTCATTATCTTCATTAGACCATAGGTCAGATAATTTTTCTGCAGTATTAACACCATCAGCAATTACTGATACTTGACTATGGTTAACTGTACCATATACTAAGTTACCATCTGGTAATAACATACCTGGATTTGCTGAGTCATAACCATATTTAACTTGAATTTCAGCCAATCTGTTTACTACAGTTTTTTCAAGAACTGGTCCAGTAAAGTTTGGCAAAATACCACTTGGTATCTCTGTAGTTAAAACACTTATTGGATTAGATTTAAACTCATTTAATATTTCAAGTTGTCTTGCTGTAGCTTTAGTTTTGTTTTGCTCAATTTGATTAAAACCGGCCACCACATCATAAAGGAACTCTACACCATAGTAACTTAAGTTATCATTCAACTGTTTTTGAACTACTTCTGTATTATCTAGTTTAATACCAAGTGTTTCAAGAAATCCAAATACTTCTTTAAGATCTAACTCATCACCAGTTTTATTTGAGAAATCCTCTATTACACCCTGTATATTTAATACAGATTGATTATCTAGATTTTTCAAAATATACTTAGTACCCAAAGATCCTTTAAAGTTAGACTCAAACTTTTTAACAGTTCCAAATGTAGCTAAAGAAGAATCAGTTACATCTGATTCATAACCTGTAACTATATCCTTTTCAAAACCTGTATATGGATCTACATCTTTCCCCATTTGTGGGAATAGTGTATACTGTACATATCTTGGACTAGGTTTAGAAAATGTTTGCCAGAATGAACTACTTATATCTTGTTCATAGGTATTAGTAATTGTATCAGGATTAGGATACTTGAAATTTAATAATTGTGCTATCTCTGGAAATCTAGCAGCTTCTTTTACTAAATTCTTATAAGCTACTTGTCTATTTCTAACACCACCAATAGATTTGTATAGTATACTCCATACTTTTCTAAAGTCAGCTTTTTCTTTAAAACCTAATCTATTTTTAGGTACAGATCCGTCTTTATTTACTTTATGTAAACTATGGATAATATATAATACTTCTTTTTGAGCAAGTTCTAACATGGATTTTTTACCAGTTATCTTACCTTTTAGAAGTTGATTAGTCTCATCATTTTCATCTTTTTTTGCAGTTGTGCTTTCTTCACTACCATCTTCTTCATCAATCTCATCTTCTGCATAATCAGTTTCATATTTGCTTTTACCAATATCATAACTTGAGTTTTGATTAAAGTAAGCTAAGAACCCTTTAGGACTCTCTCCTTTTAAGTCATAATCTACATCACCAAAGTTATCTAATACTGTTTGCAGCATTTGAATATTGTCATATATGAACTGTTGGTCTTGAGTTAACTCAAGCTGATCTTTTTTATCTCTTTTTAAAGTCTTAAGATCTTTGTATACTTGAGCTCCACCTTCTTTATAATTTTCATACTGCAATAGTGCATCAGACATTCTTGATACAACAAGGATACTTACATTTTTACCATTGTGTTTGATAGTTTTATGCTTATAAAAGTCTCCAACAATTTTAATTTTATGCCAAGTTTCACCTTTTACTCTTTCTCCTTTTTTAATATCTGGTATTAAGTTTTGGAAATCATCTATCTGACTTTGTAAAAAGACATATTTATCTTCAGCACTTTTCTTAACTTCTTTATCTGCTACTAAAACAGCCACAGCATTATCTAAAATATTTTGAAAAGAGTCATATGAGCTCATTGAAGGCTTATCATCTAATTTCTTCAGCTGAGTTTTAAAATAATCTAAATTCTCTTTGAATGCAGCTTTGACATAAGTAAAAGTAAAAGCTCTCTTCTCTGGTTCTAGCAACATACCCAGTGTTCCAGATTTTAGATCTTTAGTTTCTCCGTTATTTTTTCTGTTTGTAACTAAGCTATCAATCATATCAGATATAACCATATCTGCTGAATCAGTAAGTAACATACCGTCCTGTTCACTTAATACACTTTTCTTATCATTCTCAACACTTCTAACACCTCTGTCCAAGTTAAAGAACATAGCATTATTAATTGAGGCTGAGTAGTCATTTAGTAACTGAGGATGTTTATCAGAAAGCTGTAGCTTTTCAAACATTGTTCTTACACTTGGTACAGCCATAGCATCTGTAGCAAGGTTAATTGAGTTCTCATTTGTTTTTACACCAAATACAAACCTTAAGAACTTTGCTATTATTCTAAACAAAAGATTTCTCTTAGGCATACCTTTTTTGGTATTAGCCTTTTTCATATAAGTTCTGAAGTCTTCTGCTAGCATTTCCTCTATCTGGAAGGCATTCATGTTTATATAAGGCTGATTGCCATTAGCATCTTTAAAGTTCTTTACTTCATCATATAAGTCTTCCTTTTGTTGCTTGGTCATATATAACTGAGTGAATACATGCCATGCTTCATGGTACATATCTACAAAGGTTCCTTTTAATGGATTGATGTTTATTCCACCTAAAACTTTAATCTCCGGATTAAGCAATGCTGCACCATTAATAAAGAACTCAGCATTAACATTTGAGTTCATGATGTTATTCATGGTAACAGGACTAATATACTTTTGCATATCTTTACCTAAAGCAGTATTGTTCCAGAAATCTTGTACACCATCTAGTTCTTCTTGTGTAATTTTTTCAACTGGAAAACCTTGTCTTCTTAAAGAATCTAAGTTTAAACCTGAGAAAAGATCATTCAAGTTTGTTTGTGGATTGTCTGTAGATGGAACATTGATTTGTTCTTCTATCTCAATCTCTTTCTCAAGAGCTTCAATCTTAGGTTCTCTGGTGTAGTCTGTTTCCTGTACATTACCTACTAGAGCATCATCTTTATATACTTCAACTACATCAGTGAATACTTTACCATCAGCCTCTTTAAAAGGCACTAATACTAATTTAGCTCCTTCTATAATATCTTCAGAGGTCATATCTAACTGTGTGATAGAGGGGTCCTTTTTATATTGATTATAGAAGTATGCTGTATTACCATCTGCTTCAGTAAATTCAAAACCTGTTTCAGCTCCCGGAGGTCTTGTAATAGTACCAGTAATACTCTCACCATTTCTTAATCTATCTGCTAAGGCATCTTTTATTTCTTTTGCAGTAGTAGGTGTTTGATTAACTAAATCTTTTACTTCATCCTGTATGTTCTTAAGGTTTTCACTTACACTACTTGGTAAACCAAACAATAAGTTTTTATTATAAAACCCTGGATCAAGATCTGAGATTACTACAGTACCCTCTAATGTTTCTAGGTGTGCTACATAATCACCAGAATCTAGCTCTTCTGTATCAGCATTATATTCTAAAAAGTCTTGGCTCTTTTTTATAGATGGATAAGATATGTATGTAAATGTGTTATCTTTATCACCTTCTCTTAAAGCTTTTGTAAGTTGTTCTTTAAACAAATTAATTTGCTTTTCATCTGTCTTTTTTATTAAATCATTTGTAACATATATCTTTGCTGTTGAGTCTTTTTCATTTAAACCTACTTTACTAAAAAGCTTAATTGTTAAAGCCTCCTGAGCATCAGTTGGCATTATGCTATGCTTTCTCATTAATGGAGACATCTTTATTTGATCATTCTCTGGTATAAATTGTGAGTAAAATCTTTTCTTTAACTCATAAGGTATGTTAGGGTTAAATATTACATCAACTATATCTTTGATAATCTTGTCATTAATTTTTGATCTGTTGACCATAAATCTATTACCATTAAGAGTAAGGTATGCTCTACCCTTTGCTATACCATTTCTAGCTTTAGTTAATGTTTCAATATTAGCTAAGTCTTTCTCTTGAACTCCTGGAAAAGAAAGTATTTTTGAAAGAGGAATTTCTGCACCAGAAAGTTTATCTGAGATACCTCTTGACATACCATTGAAGTCAAGTAGCACATCTTCTTTAACAGCTTTGTTTCTAAGTTTAAATAGTTCTTTTAATTCATTCTCTCTATTCTTAGTAACTTCTTTTAGATAATCTTCATACTTACCATCTAAAGCTTCTTCATAAGTTTCCTTGGCAATTGTTTCTGCAGAAGCTAATAACTCTTCCTTACCATATATATTGGTAACTTTATAGCCATCACCTGTATCTCTTACATCTTTTAATAATTGGTATGCCAATTGTCCTTGTGAAGCAACAGTGAAATCACCTTTTTTATCAAAGTATAATTCAGCACCATTCTCATCTGTAAGTACAAGGATTACTCTTTCATTAGCTTGTGTAACACCTTCTTTTGCAGTTTTATTTTTTACTTGTTTAGCAGAAAAAAATACTTCATCTCTTGTAGCTTTATCTACAGCAGATTGATATTTTAAAACAAAAGTTTCTAAGTTAGTAGCCTTTACTTTAATTAATTTACCTTTATATGTAAATGGTTTAGTAAGGTCTTCTTCCATTAGATACTGATCATTTATAGTAGAAAGTATTTCTTCTACAGCAACTCTTTCTTCATTAAGTTCCTCAGATTTTAGTATCTCTTTTTCATTTGGGTTTACTTTTTTAAATGCCGGTAATGTCCCAGCAAATACACTAAATGATTTAAACCTTTCTGGCTTCTTTACTCCTTCTGGTAACTCTTCCTTTTCTTCTTCTTCAGGATCTCCAATTATAGTAGCATTTTCATTTTGTTTATTGAAATCAGCTGTGTCTAATAAATCATCATTAGTTGGTCCTTCTTTTTTTGTAAACTTTTCAATGATACCAGGTAGAGCATCTTCACTAGAATACTCTTGAATAGATGGCATCACAACATCCATGAAGTTGTTTACTAAATTCATCTTAGCACTAAAGTCATTTATCACAACATTACCAATGAACTTAGGAACTTGCTGTAAAAACTTAGCAGCTGTTTCAGGATTTTCTCTATCACTTATCTCATTAAATAAGTTTTGCATGTATTCAACTGCATCAAAGTTGCTAGGCTTATCACCTGCAAGCTTATCATTCATTGCACCATAAACATGTTTATATAAATTCTTAAGTTGTAGGGCTGTAAGGGCACAAGTTATCATGGTATATTAACAATTTGTATTAGAAAATAAGTCATCATCTCTATCTTTAGAAGATTGGCTTTGGGCTTGTTTTTTAAGTTCAGCCAATACATCAGCATCTCTTAAAAGATCTTCAGCATTAATTATACTTTCAGCAGCAAAATCTATCTCTGTTTGTGTTGGATCATATTTTTGAGCATCTCCTTCTGATTCATTAATAGCTGCTAATGTTTCAGGAGATTGTATATAGTCATTCATTTCCTCAATTTTTAGTGAAAATCTATTACCACTTGGTGTTCTTAATATTATTTCATTATTTGTTTCATCTACTTTGATAACTGTAACAATGTCTCCAGTTTTAGCAAGTTCCATGCTTTCTTCACCTATCATTATGCCATCATTCTGCACCCCAAAGATATCACTTATTAATATATATTCTTGATCTGTTTGAGGTAAATATGTAGCTTCTTCATTAATATTTCCTAACTTGGCTTGTATAGCTGCATTTATTATATCAAATGATTCTTTGGATATTAAATTTTGAGTAAACATATTCATAGCTTCAGAAAGAGTTTTGATTGCATTTACCTCAACTTTTTGCATAAGATCATTAACTATATCAACTTCCTCTTGACTAATTTGCTTACTAGCTTTTTTACCTTTTGGTTTTTTGCTAGTATCAACAGGGCCTGTAACAAACTCCTCCATGAAATCCATTGCTGTAGTATCAACAAAAGTTCCAGGATTTTCTGGATCTTCTTTTCTAAACTTCATATTTTTATCTAGATTGATAATAAATGGTTCAGCTTTAGAATCTCCAATTGGTTTTTGATTAAGCATCAAAAGTGGATTGGATGGTTTACCAGCTTTAGTTATAAAGCCTGTACTTTCATAATTCAACTCTAATGGGAATATTGCAATTTGAAATTCATTACCAGATCTTTTTTGAGCTAGATTAGCATAACCAACTTGTTGAAGTGTGTTTTCTATTTTCTTTTCATAAGACTTTTGACCAATTGTATTGTAGTTTAAGAACTTAGAAACTTTTCCTGTTTTCAAATCCACAATGAATTTTCTACCTTCTCTATCTACAAATATAAAATCTATCTCACCAGCTACCGGAGGTAATGGATTACCCTCAGAATCTTTAATATTATCTGCATATACTATTAAGTCTGTAGAGAACACATAAAACTCTCCTTCATCAGCTCTTCTTTTGATATCAGTTAAATAACCCTTTTCACCAAACACACTATCATATGCTTCTTGGGTAATAAACTTAGGATCAAATACAGGTCCTTCAGAATTAGGGTCAAACAAGTTTTTGATTTGCTTATCTAAATAGTTACCATTAGCTTTTGCAGACTCATAAGTATTTTCAATGGCTGTATTTACTATATAATTTTTAAGATTAGATTTTATCTCAGGTAAAGCCTCTTTAGTTTTAGCTATAAGATTTGTTATTTGATCATAAACAAGTTGTCTATTTTGTTTTAATACAGCAACAGCTTCAGGGTTGTTTGCTTTTTCAGCTGCTTCAATTCTTGCATTAAGACCATTTTTATCATTGTCTATTTTGTCATTCAATGCATCTAGATCTTTTTGTACTGATCTAGGTATTCTATCTTCTGCAGGTTTATTAAAATTAATATATGCAAAGATTTCATTACTTCTGACATCAATGACACCTCCATCATCAACCATCACATCTTTAAGCATATCACCAATACCAGGTATAGCTCCAAATGATATACGGTATGTACCATCTCCATAATCTTCAAGGTCAGTGATTTTATTTTGCCCAGTGCTAGTTCTTTGCCCAGATAATACTACTTCTACTGTATCACCTACTTTAAGCTTTTTCATTTTTGCTTTAATCTTGGCAATATTTTTTTGTACAGGAGTTACTGGAGCTTGTTCTAAAGCAGCTAGTTCTGCATCATATTTAGCATTGATTTTTTTAGCATCATAATCTCTAGATTCTTCTACTGCTTCTATAGCTCTTTCTAAGGTTCTTCCTGTTGCTTTTAAGTAATCTTGAATATCCTCATAAAAGGTTTGCCCATCTGGTTTTTCTTTACCTGTTTCTGTCTTGCCGTATTTATTATAATAATCAATATTTGCTTGGGCTATCTCTTTATTTTTATCTAATTTTTCTTGTCTCCTTCTTTCTATATCAGCTCTCTTAGCTTCTATGTCAGCTTCAGGAGCAGCAACAGCTTCTTCAGATTCTGCAACTAGATCTTCTAAAGGTGTTTCAGTATTAGTAGCACTATCAGTAAAATATGATTCTTTAAGTGTATACTTATTAAAGTTAAGGTCATTAGTAACTTCTTTTTCTAGTCTGGCTAATGGGTCAGTAACTTCATATTCTGTATCTCTATCATTGTATTCTCCCCGAAAATACTCTCTTTCAACTGCAGATACTATTTGGCCATTCTCAACTTTAAAATCAATATAAACAGTATAGTCTGGATTTGATGATGTAGTTACTCTTAAATCTCCTGATTTGCCAACAAGTGATGCTAATAAGTTTGAGTACTTGTCTACAGGTTCCATTATTGACTTCAACTCTTCCTCTAACTCAGTATAGGTATAGTCCTCAAAACCAGGAAGTTGTTTCTTTTTAAGTGCTGATATAAAATCTTTTACACTGTTTTCAGTTAAACCATAAGTACCAATTGTTTTATCAAATACTTCTTCTATTGTACCTCTTTCATCATAATTATAATTATCATAGTTCTGTCTAATTCTATTAGTCATTCTCTCATGAAGCTTACCTTTTATGATATAACCTGTTCTGGTAGCTACATAATCATCTCCTGTAAGAAGCATATCTTTAACTTCTTGCACAGACTTAGCCATAGCATCTGTTGCTGGCTCAACTTCTTTTACTACTTTATATTTTTCTTTTAAAGCTTCAATAGCTTCATCATAAGTTTTGTTGATTCCTTTAGTAACTTTTTGATAGAACTTCCATGCATTAGATTGAGTTACTGCATTGTTAGTATCTATAGTATTCTCATCTTGTACTATTTGTTCAAATGGAGCTCCTAACTCATCTTCTATATCTTGTCTGAAAGCAAGTCTAGCTTCTCTTAGTTCAAAGTTTCTTTGCTTGTTCTTCTCATTGATTAAGAAGTTCAGTTGTTCTTCTGGTGTATCATCTTTACCTGCCGGTGGATTATCCTTAAGCTCTAATGCTTCATTCAACTCATTTAAATATTTATCATACAATACACTGTCTGATGTTATTATTCTTTCATTCTTAGAGTCAATAAAAAACTCAGGTAATAAAGTCTGGTCTTCCATGTAATCAGAGAACTGATCTAAGTCCATATAGATACCTTGGTCTGCAAGAGTTTGTAAGGCATCTCTATTTGCTATTGTTTGGAAAGACTGGTTAACTATCTGCTTATGGTAAGTGTTTCTATTCTCATATAGATCTGTCATCCACTTTAAGTTTCTATCTGTGTGCTCATTGAAAGCATCCGGAGCAGATAAGAAATTAATATAAGGCACTAAGTTCTTATTAGAAGATTTTAGATAATGTACATCCACTAAGTCTTCAAATATATCATCTATGTTTTTACTCTTATTAGTATTTAAGTCATGTACAAAACTATGATAGTCTACTTCATCTTCAGACAGAGTTTTTAACAAGTCTACAAAAGCCTCTTTATAGTTATTCATAGGGTCTACACCCTCTGCTTCATACTTAGCAGTTAACTCTTCTATGGCTTTTTTTTCTAATTCATTATCCTGAATATTTGGATTCTCTTCTTTAATTTTTTGCTTAATAGGTTTTAGATTCTTATCACTTAAAAAAGCATTGTTCCATTCTTTTTGTGCAGCTTGAAATGTTCTTAAGGCATAGTATATTTCATTCTTCTTTTCTTTCTCTTCTTTTACACTTGGTCCTGCACTCTCATCTAATGAATCTATTTCTGTTTTTAACATAGATAGAGTCCTGTTTAACTTTTTAGTTTCTGTAATATCCTGAATTGTACCTGCAGTTAACTTTTTAAGTGAAGGGAACTGAGCCATTTTAGAGTAAAGTCTATTTACCCTTTCAAGATTATCTTGGAACATAGAAGTTAAATACACATAACTAAATGCAGATGCATCAACAGCTTTGTTATTTAAGACTGCTTTTTCATATGCATCAGTACCAGGCTTAAGGTTCATTAAATTTACCTTCTTCTTAGATATATTATTTACAGCATAAGCATGAGCTTTTTTAAGTTGCTCAGCTTTAGTTACACCCTCTGTTAAATGATTTAATGCTTTTTGGCCTTCACCCTTTTCTAACTCCCATACTTCTTCTATTTGCTCTGGGGTTAGATTTTTAAAAGTTTTAAAGTTATCCAACCACATATCATAAGTTCCTGCTTGAATTGCTGAAACTGCATTAGTAACAAAAGATCTATGTGCTGAATCTATAACCTCACGCTTATTAAGCTTACCCTCTTGTTGTTTCTTAGCAATGATAGATTGTGCTCCATAATTTACTGCTCTACCATTTAAGAAGTCAGCACCATTCTTAGTCATGTCATTTAATGTATTGACTAATACTTGTGCTTCTGTTTCTTGTTTTTCTTTGTATACTTTATAGTTAGATACACCAGCTTCATTAACTCCTCTTTGTTTGTAATACTTTTGATACCCTTGTGCTAGATAGGTTGGTACCATTCCATTAAATGGTCTTAAGAAACCACCCATTACAAAACCAGATGCAAAAGTTTCAAACCCTTGAGCATTTGCTTGTTTACCCATTGATGACCATAGAGTAGCCATTGCATAGTCATGTGTTTGTTTACTCTTGTCATAATAACTATCTACATAATAGTTTTTATTAGCATCAGATAAAACATCTTGACTTACCTCTTGAAATCCTTCAGATAAATTAGTTTTAAAATAGTTAAGACCAACTTTACCATATGTACCAGGTTTAGCTAAAGACTTAAGACCTGATTTTAAATTAACCTCAGCCAGCTTAAATGTAGCATCTACAGCTCCTTTAGCTCCTTTCTCAAGAACAATGTTATAACCACTACCTACTTTCTTTACCACTTGAGACATAAAGTTTCCGCGGAATAAATTAGGAAAAGCTATCTTATTACTATAGGTAATTAATAAAGTATTTTGCCATGTGTTTTGAAAACCTGCAAGCTTAGCTCTTTTTCTATATTCTAGTTGTTCATCACTAGTAGGAGCTTTGTTAAATCTTTTCCAGTGTTCATCATAAAATGTTTTGTAAGTTTCATTTTCTGTAAACCCTCCTTCAAGTCTTCCTTCTGAAAGTCCTGAGTTAATTAAGTTAACATCTCTATAAAAACCACCTGCTGTTCTTGCAGCACGGGCCATACCTCCTAGATTATCAGCATTACTGAATACATTTTTAGCTAACTCATCTGCAGTATTTTCTAAAGGGTTAAAAAAGTTTGCCGTTGTTTTTGAACCAGCAACAAACATATCTTTAGCAGCCTCAAAGTTTTTAGCATTTTTTAAATTAGCTAGCATCTTACCACTACCCAAAGCCATTTTACCTAATGCTGTAGGTAGTTTTATTAATCCTTTTACTAAACCTGTCAAAGCACCACCAATACCACCTGCTGCAGTTCCTCCAGGACCAGCTGAAGTTCCAACTACAGCACCAACCAAAGCATTCTCAAGAACTGCTTGAGTCATTACACCAGCACTATATGCTACTGAGTTTTGTACATTAGTTAAGAATCCTAATGCACCACCCTTAGTACTATATCCTATAGCTGAAGCTTCTTCAAAGTCAATAGCTTCTTTAGTATCAGCACCAAAATTTCCACTAAATGCCTGAGCATAACTTTTCATTGGAGCTAAGAAACCTTGTATATACATTGGAGCAGCAACTGTTGCCATTCTAACCCAGTCATCAAACTGAGATGTGTGAGCATTAAACAATGCTTCATTATCAATCATAGGGTTAAATCCTATTCTATCATATGTTTCTTGACCATAACCTAAGTATCTTGCTTTATGTTGTCCAGTAGAACTAGAATCATAAGCCATAGGTTTTGCATATCTTTTAGTATCTTGATTTTGAAGTATAGATCTGTTTACTGATTCACCTAACTGATTAAAATATTGTTTGTCATAACCACCAGGTTGACCTGTTTGTTTTTGACTATATGGTGTAGTACCTGTTACAACATCCTGCCTTCTGTAAAGATTTAAGTCTGCTGTACCATTTTTACTATTTGGATATGATAAATTCTCCGGTGTAATATTTAAATTATCAAACTCAAGATCAGCACCCTGTGTTTGCATGTTCTCTAAAGATTGCTCTTGTGCCATAACAACTTATTATTTTTTAGGTTGATTGCCTTGTTTATGAAATCTTCTCCAATTTTCCATATCTATTCTACTACTTTCATCAAGCTTATTACTAATATTAAATAAAGTAGGGGCAATATTATTACCAATTGAAGCTGGTGGTATTGGATATCTAAAATTTTCTTTAGTTCCATCAGGCATATTTATATCATTCAAATACCACTCTAATTGATACTCAGATGTACCATAGGGATCTTTTGATATATTATAACCTCCTTTACCACTTGGGTGTTTGTATGTAAACTTCTGTCCAGGCTTTAATGAGTTTACCATAGACTGCATAGGTGAATACTGATTAGACTTGAATATTGGATTTGTAAAATTAGTTCTATCAGACATGAATGATATACCATTTAATAACATGGCATCATAAGTTTTTTGGTCAATTACTTTTTCATTTAAATAGGGCTTAAGAATTTCAGCAGTTGGATAAATTATCATTGCTCCCTTTTTGCCATCTTCTAATGCATACTGTTTACTTGTAACATCAAATATAGGAGCTTTAGAATCACCTACTTTACTCCACAATCCACTTAATATACTAGTTGCAATACCTCTAACTTTAGTATTGTCAAGACCTAAATCTTCCATGTCCTTAAGACCTGTTTTAGTCTGACCAAAGAAACTGATTTTATTATTTTGATCATCACCCCAATTTATATTAGCAAAGTCATTTTGCATAAATTTCATAAAGCCATTAAAGCCTGGAGTACCAGCTGCACCTAAAAATACTGAGTGACCATTTTCTTTATTAGCTACTACAGATTGTGCTTTTTCTGTTAGAAGAGGCATATAAGATCTTAACTCTTTACCATTAGATACTGTATTTTTATATATTTGTTTTAGTTCTTGATACATTGCTGCATAACCTGCATTGTCTGTTTTTTCATCTTTGGGATTTTGTCCAACACCTTGATTGTAATAAAGGTTTGGATTTCTTATATTAGCAGTTAAATCTTTAGTTGTAGTTTCTTTATCACCAAATCTTTCTTGCATTAATTTTACAAAGTCATCTTGGCTTATTATACCCCCTGAACCTGTTAATGCAATATCAACTATTTCTTTTTTGTTTTTTGCAAGACCAGTTTCATTTAATAAAGGAGAAGATTCTAAAGCATCATTTAATACTTTCATGTTACCTTCATAGATTTCTTTTTTACCATCTATGTATGTAGTAAACTCATTAAATCTAGCTCTTTCTTCTCCTGTGTTTTGTAAAAAAGCAGCATGAAAACTAGCTCCTTTATTTTGTTCTGCATAACCAGTTGTAACATTAGCCATTCCATTTAAAAATTCACCACCTCTATTTGTTAGAAACTTACCTGGATTTTTAGTAAAGTCTGCATTAAAATCAGCTACAGTACTATAGTTAAATATAGGTTTAGAACTTCTTAATTTTTCATCATATTTTATAAGTGTTTTTGTAATTTTACGTTCAGCAGTATTATATTCAGGCATTTTTTTTATTTGCTCTAAACTCATATTTGGATCAACACTATTACCTAACACACTTGCATATGGTAGTACATATTTTGCTGGACTTTTTTTATAATTATGTTTAGGTAAAAAATCAGTCATATCTTTTAAACTTAAACCTTCTTCTTTAGCAATGTCTACTAATGAACCAAAGAATCCACCATTAGCTTCAACTTCATCTTTAGTTTTTCCAGTTAATAAACTTGTTAAAAAATTAGTAGCAGCATTCCCACCAGGAAGACCAGATATCTTTTTTTCTAATTCTGATTGTCCAGCTGTTTTACCTAAGAATCTTTTAGCAGTTTCTTCATCTGATAATCCCTCAGCAGTTTGTACACCATTTATATAGGAAAGCATAGAACTAACCATACCTTCACCATACTCTTTAACAAAGGTTTTATCCATTTCTTCATTTATACCAAGAAGACCTTTATCATCACCAAATAATGCACCAGCTGATATTGTACCTTCTTTAGTAATAGTTTGATACATTGCTGGATTCTCAACATACTCTCCTTTTTGAGAATCAAATATTAGTCTTTTACTGTCTATTGCATCCTTATGTTCTATAAGTTGTTTTTGTAATTGATTTCTTAATAGTATATCATTCTGTCTTGACGCTGCATTTGCTGCTTGTAACTGCATTCTATTAGCTTGTCTATCACCTTCTACACCATAAGGATCTGCAGACATATCTTGGATCATATCTCTTTTAGAGAATATACCAGCTGCTCTATTGATATCATTATTAGCCAAACCATTAGCCATACCCATATCAACTTGCATTCTTGCAAGAGCCATGTTGCTAAGATCTAATCCTACAATACCTGTTGATTTTACAGTTCCCGTTGAGGTAGGTTTATCTGAAAGTTCATTTGCTAAGTTTTGTGTAGCTTCTGCATTTACAGTAACAATGCCTAATGCTTCTTCTAAACTTTGTACATACTCTTCTGTGTTTTCATTTATTTCTCCTTTCTTAACATCAGCAGTTACATTATCTATTTTAGTCTCTATGTTAGTTTTTAACTTTTGAGTTTGTTGATTTTGTAATTGGGACTGTTCTTTAAGTAAAGCATAGTGAGTAGTTAAGTAATCTTTCTCAGCTGCTTCTATACTACCAAACTTAGATTCATTAGCTCTAGCATAATCTCTTCTATCTACATATACTTTAGCTTTATAAAAAGATTGTATTGAAGGATCAGAATTTAACTTAGATGCAAATAATTCAGTAAGTGGTGCTTGTAATAATGGTCCGTTCTTTTGTCTTACAAAATATCTACCATTAGTCTGAGTTATGTCAACAGATAATTTAGAATCCTCTGCCATTTTTTGATATACCTCTAATGGGTTTACAAGTGGTGTATACTCAGAATCAGCCATTGACAATATGTCTTCTGTAGAAGCATTTGCAAAGTCTTCTCTTTCATATTGCATTTTTCTTATTCCTTCATCCCAATACTGTGATCTTTGTTTTGCATCTTGAGATGTTCTTAAAGCTTGAGCACTACTAAATGTATTGTTCCAGTTTTTAGTATAAGCCATGTCCCGCATCAAACTTTTATTTTCATAAAATGGTTTGAATACTTGTTGTGCCTGTTCTACATTTTGTTCTAATGATAAATCTAAACCAGCTATTCTGTTTAAGTTAAAGTCAAGTTGTTTTAATAACTCATCTCTGTTTTTTACATTTCCTTTATTAGTAAGTTCTGCAGAGTATAATTGGTTATAAACATTGTTTAATGATTTATAATTTTGATCATACATGCTTTGCTTGGCTTGCATCAAGTTTCCGTAGAAATTTAAATCAGGTTGAAAGGGTTGATACTCTGGTATGTAGTCCGTTACACCTTGTATATAAGTTGCCATAGTTTCTTTTATCTATAAGTAAATATATTAAAATTTTATAAGTTTAATAAACATAAAAAGTTTATTACATTAAGAATGGGAATATTACATCTGAATAAACATAACCACCTTTCTTTAAAACACCGCCATTTTTGCTATACATTGCATTCACTATACCTTGTTTATCTGTACCACTACCACTACTTAAACCTCTATGTTTCATCTCAGCATCTGCAGCTTTAATGGCATCAGAATCATTCATATTTTTATCTTTTTTATAATAGTCATATATGCTTCTATACTCATTACCAGTATTGGAACTTCCGCTACCTTCACCAATTGTTCTAGCTGCAGTCTCATCATAATACATTCTACCACCAGTAGAAGGATCTACTTCATACTGAGGATACATCTGATTAAGTGCATCTGTTTTCCAACGGTTAGTAATAGCATTAGTATATTGATTTCTCAAATTATTTCTCATGGCTAACTTAGCATTGTCAAACTGTTGATTAACAATAGTGTTCTTATCATAGAGTCTTGTAGCAGCTGCTTGTTTAAGCATGTTCTCCTGATTAGAAATATCATTTATTTTATACTCAAAGTTCTGAGCAATTCCAACATTGTCATTGTTATATCTCTGTAAGATATTAGCTGCATTTGCAGACTCCTGAGCATTTATACCACTAGCTCTAGAAGATAAACCTTGTGCTCCTGTAAACTGACCTAATGCATCCATTGCAATTTTTGATTGCTCACTAGCATTAGCCATTTCTCTTTCTGGAGATTTAAATACAGGTTTAGGTTTTTCTAGCATTACTGGAGCTTCCCATGGCATATGTTTTTTGATACCAGCTAAATCACCAAATGCTCCAGCAGTTTTAATAGTATCTTGTAACCACCATGGTGCATTACGTGCTATTGGAACTTGTTGAGTTTTATTACATGGACATGGAGTTTTTGGAAAATCAGGTGGTGCTACAACTTCATATACTGTAGTATCAGACTTTCTACACTTACACTTTTTAGCAGGAGTTTCTTCTTTCTTTTCTTCACATGGACATTTACCATCTACTAATTCTTTAACAGAACCATCTTCACATCTACAAGAATTATCAGGTACTTCATTAAATTCTAACATACCAGCTGCACCTAAGTGACCTGCTGTTGTATCTGTATCATATCCATCTATAGGAGATATTCTACCACTAGAACCATATCCTTCATCATTAGCTCCTCTTTCTAACTTTCCAACTAGGGAAGACATTTTTCTTTTTAATGCAGGATTATTATCAAATTTTCCTGCATTATAGTCATTAACCATTGCATCATATCCTTGAAAAGATCCTTGCATAGCATAAATAGCTTTTCTATCTGCATCACTATATCCAGGTGAATTTGGTTCACTATTATATTTTTCTCCAACTAAACTTCTTGCTTTTGTAAGAGTAGGTGCTTCAGTTTCAAGTTTTTTATGTAACTCTTTAGCTTCTTCTTCATTATATACACTACCATCTGGTTTTTTAAGTTTTTTTATTCTTTCTAAAAAACCATCAGGACCAGCCAATGGTCTAAGTTTTTCATTTTTGTCACCATAGAAACTTGCCTCTCTACCAGAAGCATAAAGTTTGTAGTTTCTTCTTTGGTGTTCATCCATATAATCAAATATCTCCTGATCACTTAATTGACTTGGATCACCATAACCTTTTTCAGACCAGGTATTATATTGATGTCCACTACCTCCAACATACTTAGTTTTATCAGCTAATGCTTTTCTGGTGTATTCTCCAAATACTTTTTTGACATCATCATCCCCTAGTGTAGACATTAAGGTTTCATACTGATCTGCAATATCTTGTCTGTTACTAAATCCTGCTAAATCACCTTCATATTTTTTAGTAGTTCTTTTAGCATTTACTGATGTTTTTCTACCATCCTCTTCAAGAATATAAATCTGCTGTTGATCCGCTGTTTTTTTACCTCTATTTGCAGTAGTCCATCTATCTTGATAAATTTCTTTTATTTCTTCAGGAGTTTTACCTGCTAGTTCAGATCTTTTAATTTCAATACCATTTCCAGCTTTAGGTAAGTAACCACCTTCTTCATAGAACATAGGTCTACTACCTACCATATCTTTTTTTCTACCCATGTAGTTTTGTGACATACCAGCACCCATTGACATACCATATTCAGCCATTGGAACTTCTGGCATTTCTTCTTGTGGTATCATGTCTTTAAGTTGCGTTCCATCATATCTACCTTCTAAGTTATATGCTGCTGGTGGCATCCATCTTACTTGATCTTCTTCAGGTTCCATGCCTTCATCAAAGTATTCTTGGCCACCATACAAAAATCTTTTAAGATCTCTCATCCCACCATATCTCATCATGCCTTCAGGACCCATTGGAGGACCTTGTTGTTCCATAGGTGGTTCTTGTCCCATTGGAGCTTCTTGAGCTTCATTAGGCATTTCTTGTTCTGCATCTTGTTGTTGTGCAGACTCTTGCATTTCAGCAAAGACACTTGTTATGATTGGTTCTATTTCTTCTTGTGGAATACCAAGTTGTACAAATGCTTCTAGTATATCTTCAGGAGATACATCAGATTGTAATAGTTGAGTAACCACTTCCTCTGGTGCAGCACCTTGTTGTAAGGCTTGCTGAATCTCCATTACTAATTGCTCAGTTTGTTGTGGATCTTTTTGAGCAGATTGTTCTTCTCTTTCCTGACCTTTCTTATCCAACATACCTTGCATGTCTGGAGGAAGTAAACTATCAGGATTAATTTTATTTGCTTCCATATATGCAGAAGCTACACCTGGTATACCTTGAGGGAATCCTTTCTTACTTTCTTGTGCTAAGGCTAGGGCTCCTAACTTCATGTTATAGTTACGGATCATTATCTCAGCTGTCTTCTTATCTATTTTATCTGAGTTAGGATCTTTTAGAATTGCAGTATACTTATCTATATCATACTGTTTAGCTAGCTCTGCAGGTTTATATGCTTTAGTACCACCCTTTCCAAATATCTTTAAGATATCAGGATTTTTTATTTTCATTGAGTTTGTATCACTAAAAATAAAAGTACCATCAGGTAAGTTTAAAGGCACACCACCTTCAAAATGTCTTTTACCAACAATCTTTTTCTGAGATGGTAGACCATTTCCATTTAAGTTACCGTAAGCTGTCTCTCCTCCTTCAGCTTCTAGATTAGCTTCATCAATATTATCAACAGCTTTAATAGTATTATTTATTTTAGCTTTAGGTTGACCTATGTATGCATCATAATCTGCACCTCCCATTGCTGGGACATCATTAGCTAATGAACCTTGAACTTGATATCCAGTTCTTGCTTTAGGTAAAGCAATTATTTTAACTCTTCTTTTCATAATATAAAATTATACAAATTCTAGTTTACCACCATTTTTAATAAACTCAGCTATCTCAGCTTCAGTCATGTAAAGTTCATCACCCTCACTATACTCCATTTGTGAACCACCTCTTTTAAAAGTACCACCTTCTTTACCAAAAGCCCCTCTACCTTGTTGTTCAGCACCATATGTTCTAAACCCACCATAAGCTGAACCTAAATCTTGATGATCATTTAAATCCTGTCTTACACTTCTAGAAGCTAGGTTCATTATATTTGAGTTGTCAAGCAACATTTGATTTTGAGCTTTTTTCGTGCCAAAAGCATCAACAAGACCTAAAGCTTTTTTAATACCAGCATTAGCTACATTTACACCAGATTCATAATCTGTAGTAACAAGTTTACCTGACATTTTAAGTTTACCATTTTGTTTTGGTTTATTAAACACTGGAGGTGTATAGTCAAACTTTGGTTGGTTCATGTTAAGTTGATCTGTATAAGGATTGGTAAATAAACCTTCTTTTTCTTTTGTGTCTCCTGTAAACATATCAGTTGTATATTTATAAGGATTCTCATACTGATCATTTATGTCTTTAGAAAACTCATCAAAGTTTTTTGTAGCATCAGATATAAATGTAGGACTAACAGTATTACCTGTAGTATCTCTACACAATCCTGATATAGGATCTTTTTTAGATCCCGGAGGACATCCACCAAATCTATCATCAAAGCTTTGACCACCTAGATCAAATCTTTGCACACCATCTTTTGGAACATAAGACTCAATACCTTCATTCATATCATTATACTCAGGTTCATCTTTTGGAATATTTTTACCAGCTTGATATTCCATATCACTTCTAAATGCATTCCTTGAAGCTCTTCTTCCTTGTGGTCCTAGTTCTCTCCAACCTTTTTTATCATCACCAAAGTAATCTCTAACTTGTTGATTGAATGAAATATTATGTGTTTCATCTCTTTGAGTAAGACCTTTTTGTAACTTCTGTATTTCTTTACCAAGTTTTTTCATTAACTTTTTACCACCTCTCATTCCTATGTTATCTAGGTTTCTTATGTTAAAAGGTGAATATTGTTCTTGACCTAGTCTTAAGTTTTCTATTTGTCCTAAGTTATCATATGGCATATCATAAGAATATCTTTGTACTGTTCTAAATGGATTCCATGGTAACAATGCATTCATTAAACCAACTCTTCCAGAACCTCCAGGAACATACTTATAATTTATTCTTTCATCAGTAATCATATCATATGGATCAGTAGATTCATCCTTAACTGGATTCCATTTTTCTGCTATAACATTTGGATCATCAAGATCAAACAATTCTCTTACCTCTTTATTTTGGTTTTCTATATTGTCATAACTAATATTCTTGTCAGTAATACCTTGCTCAGCTAAATGTCTGTTTAATATTTTTTGATATGTAGGATCTTTAAGATTAGGTGCATAGTTAACTAAACTACTTGACCCATCTGATCTTTTATTTTTTAATACATTCCACTCATAAGCAGCTTTTTCTTCTGCTACTTTTCTTTTTTGATCTTGACCAACTGAAGAATATGAGTTAGGTGGTGTAAAAGATTGATTCATTATGGACTCATAGTCAGCATCATCTGCAGCCATTCTACCCATACCAGAACCACCACCATCTTGCATTTTAATGTTTCCTACAGATACACCATACTTACCATATGAAGCAAACTCATCTTTAGAATAAGGATCTGAAGTATTTTTATCCATATAATCTGGCCCACCATATACAAATTTATTTAAGTCAGGTCTATCAGGATCTACAAACCCACCTGTTTGACCTACATACTCATTCATTTGATCATGAAAGATATCATCTGTACCATGTGTGTAATGAGTAAAATCATTCTCAGGAACCATGTAGTCACTATTAGGAACAGTATAACCATCTTGGGCCATAGGTGCTTCTTGTTCCATTGATCCTTGTGGTTTCATGTCTTTCATGAACTCAACATTTTGAATCTCAGGATCAGCTTTAGCCATAAAGTCATTAAAGACTTTTTCTTTAGCTTCAAAACTTAATGCTTTTAAAAAGCCATCATGTCTTTTTGCAACATCACCATTAATTGTATCTAATGCTGTAGCTTGTTTAGTTTCTTTTTCAGCTTCTGGATCTTGTTCTGCATTAGGATCTTCCTCTCCACCTTCTGCAAAAAACTTATGTAATTCATTTTTAAATTGTCTTTTATTTATACCTCCTCTTTTAGCCATCATTGGTTCCGGTAAATCAATACCTTCTCTAGGTGAGTTACCTTCAGATAAAAAGATAGGAGCATAGTTTGGAATATATTTTTCTATTCCGGGAAAGTTTATATTTTGTGCACCAGGAGTTTGAGCTATTAATCTATCAAGTTCATTGGGTATCATATTTTCATTACCCTTGTACATTTTAAAAACTTGTTCTACTAACTCATCCTGTGTTAATGAAGGTGCCTCTTGATTACCTCTTTGGTTAACTACATCATATCCAAATTGAGCTCTTGCAAGTCCTCCATATTTTTGTTGTGGTACTTGACTATCATCAAACAACATGTTGTTAAACTCCTCATCACTTTCTGCATCATCTTCATCTTGATAATCTTGCTGTTGTTGAAGATCTTCCTCATAATTTTGTTCATCTTCTTCTGCACCTTCTTCATTAAGATTATCATTAGACATCTTAATTTTTTCCCACTGAGCTTGTTTAGCAGCTTCTTCTTCTATTGCCCGTTGAGTAGCAGCATCTTCTTCTTGTGTAACTTGTTGAGCTTGTTCAACTTGAGCATTCTCTTGCTCACCTTCTTGAGCAAACATTGATGCTTTCTTAATTACACGCAATGCCATTGGTGGCTCAACACCTTGTGTTAATAAACCTTCATATAGTTTTTGTGGTTCAATTTTACTTGTCATCATTGCTTTATAAACAGACTTAACAAGATTCATCTCCATGTTTTCTACTTCCATGCCATTCTCGGCTTTTGGAATAAACTTACTAAGTTTACCATTCTTATATCCTGGAGTTTCACCAGGTCCAGCTTTACGGATTCTTACTTTCATAGTATCACTTTATTATACAATATACTAAATTATTTTATGATCATTAAACTTATCAAGTTTACTCAAGTACCTCTACCTCATATCCATTATCTATATACCATTGCACTTTGCTTTTTGGTATATCCATTTCTATATAATCATTAGTTGTTCCACCTTTGGCATATCCTTTTTTACCAAAATCAAAATTACCTGTTTTAAGTCTATCTAATTCTCTAAGCTGAGCTTCAGTAAGCATTCCATCTTGTTTCTTAGCAGTACTAATAAGATCTTTATAAAACTTCTTATTAGTAGCAGACATAACTTTACTATCATAAGTATTTAATAACTGCTCATAATAAGGTATATTTTTCTTAACCATGTTAGTACCACCACTTGGTCCTAATAACATCATAGGTCCCGGAGGTCTATCAAAGAATTGTTTTAATCTACCTGATATAGATGCATTAGGAACAGATGATATTATAGGTTTAAAAGTACCAGTTTCATGATTATATAATTCTACATTATCTGCATTTACAACTTTATCATTATTAAATTTATTTTCTTTTACTCTTATGACTTGTTGATTAGGGTTTTCAGCATACCAATTTTTTTCATTTCCTTTAGTCCAATATTTAACATTCTCATTACCACCTTTGGCTTTACCTGTTTTAGGAAATACACCTTTTGATTCTTGTATAGCTTTTATTTCTTTATCTCCTAAAGTTCTATAATTATAACCTTTTTCCGATAAGTGTCCTTTTCCTTCAAAAGAGCCTAATTGTATATTTGAGTCAAATACTCTATTTTGAAATTTGGCTGGAGTTTTTATTGCATTAGGTTTAGCAAATGGTTTCATTACATAATCATAACCACCTATTTTATTTTTTATTTTACCTAATTGTTTAAGTTTAACATCAGCAGGTAAAATTAATTCTCTTTCAAAACTTCTATTTGTATTAGCAAAGTCCTGAATATGTCGGTCAATAAATTCATCTGGTCTATCAGGGCTTTCTTTTTTAAGCAGTTCTTTATATTGTTGTTTTTGAGCATCCGTTAATCCTTCATATTGATTTT